>OGHD01000505.1_pt1 | contig 18726 bp, 21 predicted proteins | sample 1571341 | NCBI WGS metagenome assembly OGHD01 (sample SAMEA2582026, study PRJEB24529) | metagenome | biome: Human gut stool | place: China | collected 2011 | reverse complement strand
ATAAAAGGCTGATACAGGCAAATCAAGCAAACCGAGCACCAGCCAACCAACCACGAGTTAATAAAGGAAAACTTCTCAAAATTCCGGTAGTTATCTTCGGCAGATTCAGTTTGTAGGCTATTACCTAGTCCCGCCGTCATAGATGAATAGACAATGCCTAAGAAGCCGATAACCGAGGACATGATGTAATAGTAGTTTCCGTACATAGCAATTACAGTCAGTCCCAGAAAAGCAGACATCACTAGATTATCCGCAGCATTCAACACGACTGTATTCAATTTTGTTCCAATTAGTGCGGTGGTTTTCTTGAATATCGACTGCTTCAAGTCATCAGGAATTTCACCCTCTGGTCCCATATTGGGAAAACTTCTATTGACCAATGTGCTGCGGCAAAGGTTTGTCACTATTGTAAATACTGGAAGCCACAGAACGTATGCATAATAATTTTTGGTTAAAGCAAGACAAGCCAGCATAATCACATAAGAAACTGGTGTAATAACCGATGCAATTTTGCTGTTGATATCATCACGTTGGTATGCTTGAAGTAATGCGTTTTTATAGGCAAAGAGCCAATAGCTCAAAACCGCATTAAAAAGATAGATTGCATAGAGTAGGTACAAATTTATATCGTCCGGTAGTTTTTCGGGAACCAGCACTTTGAGAAACGGCATCAGTAGTAACCCCATTGCGAGGATCACCACTCCTATGATACGGTAAAGCCTGCGGTATAAATTTAAAAGCGCCCGGATCATGACGAAGTCGTTTTCTGCAATGGGCTTGTACATGCTATATACCATGGCTCCGCCAATTCCCAGTTCTGCAAGACTCAAGAAGCTCAAAATAGAAGAGAACAAACTGCTCAAGCCAAGATACTGCGTCCCCATAACATATAGGATAACTGTCCTTGAAATAAACGGCAAAATAATATTGATGATGCGGTTAATTGATCCAAACGCTATGTTTCGCAGCGTATTTTTTGTCCTTGCAAATCTCATTTATGTTCCTTCTTGAACTATCGAAATCGTATCGAACGTGTTTTCTTTCTGAACTGTTTGCAAAATGTCGCTGATCGTCTTCGATTCCTTCAGATACTTCTGATTCATTTGCGAAATAGCTCTTTGCATTTCCACAACTTCAACTCCATTGCGAATGTCAAGAGCATACTGTTCTTGCCCGAATTGTTTCAATAAAGCGTGATATTTTGTAGCCCATCCCAGGACGACACAAGGGACACTATTTTTATAAGCATGAACAATTGCGTGAAAACGAGAAGCTACTAAAAATTGAAAATGTTTCACCAATTCATTAAACTCCAGGCAGCTAAATTCCTGCTCCTGCAGAATAACCATCTTATCGTCCCGAAAAGCACACTTCAGTGTTCGGCAAAGGTCTTTGTCCATTGTGGAATGACTTATCAAATATACTTTTTTCCCAAGGCCTAACAGCACTCGGATTATCTCCGAATACAGATAAACAGTTTCTTCATTGCTGCTGGCAATCGTGTTCATGTTGTTGGGAATTACTGCGACACTGTTTTCTGAAATCTGCGGCAGCGCTATCTTCGGAACTGTCCTGAAAACCCTGGATAAATCAACTTCTTTGTTGCTTAAAACCAAATCATTCGCTAAGTGCACGTTTGTCAGGTCATACTGTTTTATCAGTGCATCATAGCCCTCTTGCTCCCTTGCAAAGATCATCTTTGCTGCCGGCAGCAGTTTGCGGATTCGATAATCCAAATCTTCTCTTTCTGGCCCAAAGTTGAATGGCCCAAATGACTGCGGCATTAAGTACACAGGAATGTGAAACGCCTCAGCAAACTCTAAATGATCCAAGTAGTGATTGCATGTGGACTCACTCCAATCTGAACTCAGGGCATATCCACTGATATCCACCATTGCTTCGCAATTTTGATAAATACTCTCTGCCGCCTTCAGCTCTGCACCATTTTTAATTAGACAAGACAAGCGTAGGAGTGTATTTGTCTGGCACTTTGCAAATTTCAACGGATACCATCCCATGAATTCAAAGTTGAAGCATGCTTTTTCCTCTGTCGGTCGCTCCATGTCCATTTCAGACAACAAATAAAGCTGATGATTGGGGAATCTGCGGTGAAGCTCATCAACAGCAATAAAAGTCATTGCTTGAGCGCCCTTATTAAAAAGTTCCCCTCCGGTAATAATTATGTTCTTCATTTCTTCCCCAGCAACTTTTTAATTCCGTTTGGCCCGTTATGAATAATGGACGCTCCCCAAATCATTGGTAAAGGTGCACCAATGTAATCCGCACACTGCTTCATTGTAAGCCGATATGCTTCATCACAAGAGGTGTGGTCACAATAGAAGGTATACCACATTTTCATTTTTTCCTTTAATGGATAATTCAAAAAATCCGCCTTTTCACGAAGGCAGAGTGCTGCTCCCGCAGGATTTTTTGTAAAACGCATATTTCCTTGCATTGTCAGACCGTCTTCCAGATACTTGCAAATCCAGATGATATCATCAAATATACGAATTTTATATCCGTCATGAGCCATTCGATTCCACGGGATGCACGGTGTCATAAAGTTTTCGCCTGGGAACTCCGGATATTTATACTTCCGATGGATCTCTGTATACCACACTCCTGCACGCTCTCCGTCTATCACCTTGTCGGTATACTCAGGATAGCGGCAAAAAGCATACTCATCTATGTACTGACAGCCATCTCCATATAGTTGCCATAAACGTGTATTCGGCGTTTCTGTAGGACTCGTTCCGCGGTTGCCAGCTACTCCACAATAGCCATCCTTTCCCGCGATTGTCGCTTCCCAGCGAACCACGGTCTCCATCGCGCCGTCTGTCAGATAGTCATCTGAATCCATGATGAAAAACAGCTCCCCTTCCGCCATATCCAATCCTCGGTTGATGGCGCGGCACTTTCCGCCGTTTGGCACCTTGCAGTAGCGAATCGGGAAGTCGTTACTATCTGCTATCCAACTTTTGACCAGAGCTTCTGTGTTGTCAGTGGAACCGTCATCCATAATGATCCATTCAAAATCCCGAAAAGTCTGCCTCTGAACAGAGCGGTACAGTGTATCTAAAATGTATGCACGGTTATATGTTGGGGTAAACAAAGTGATTTTGTATCTAAAAGCCATCTCAATCTTACTCCTTAAAGATAGCCAAATGTATGCTCCAGTTTCTCTCGCATCGCAGTCCGCTCATCTTCTGCTGCATCTGGCCACTGCTGCCATGTATGCTCTCGGAAGATGGAGTGATTCTTTTGGCTTTCTTGATGTTTCTCTTTATATTCTTCGAATGTGCAGATGAATACTGCCGGATTGCCAGCATAAACGCTGTTCGATGGGATATCTTTTGTCACAACCGATCCTGCTCCGACAATTACATTGTCGCCGATTCGTGTGTTACACAGAACAATGCTGCCTGCGCCAATAAAAACGTTATTTCCAATCTTGACGATTCCGATTTTTGTATGCACGCCCGTCAATGCCGTGCTTGCGTCATGTGCCAAGAGTTTTACATTTGACGCCAACGTCACATTATCTCCTACGGAAATCAGCCACGGCCAATTCGAATCAACCGGATAGCCACTGTTATACTTGAAGTTCTTTCCGGCTTTAAACCCGTGTTCAAAGCAATACTCCATGGCTGCTTCTTCAGGACTTGTACCCCCCCCGCGAACAATCGTGCGCAACAACGAAACTAATCTCAAGTCAATCCCTCCTATAGATATCTCTGGTATATACTTTATCCCAACAGTCTTCCAGTTCCACAGAATAGCGATTTGCAATGATTACATCGCACATCCGCTTAAATTCCACCAAATCCTTCACCACTTTACTGCCAAAAAAGGAATCTTCAGCCAGTGTCGGTTCATAAATCACGACCTCGGCACCCTTTGCCTTGATTCGTTTCATCACACCTTGAATAGAAGATTGACGGAAATTATCTGAATCGGTTTTCATGGTGAGCCGATATACTCCTACTGTTACTTGCTGTCCAGGAACTCCATCTCTTCCACGTGTATCATTCTCATAATATCCGGCTTTCTCCAATACACGTTCCGCTATAAAGTCCTTCCTGGTACGGTTCGATTCCACGATTGCGCCAATCAGATTCTCTGGAACATCCTTGTAGTTTGCCAGCAACTGCTTGGTATCCTTTGGCAGGCAATATCCTCCATATCCAAACGATGGATTGTTATAGTGGTTTCCAATCCTTCCATCCATGCAAACGCCGTCAATGATCTGCCTGGTATCTAGACCATGTACCTCCGCATAGCTATCAAGCTCATTAAAGAAACTGACTCGCAGCGCAAGATAGGTATTGGCAAACAGTTTGACCGCCTCTGCCTCTGTTGTGTGAGTGAGCAAAATTGGGACATCTTTTTTCATCGCTCCATCCAGGAGCAGTTCTGCAAACTGACGCGCTTTTTCTGTCATCAGGGGGACGTTTTTCAGCGAACCCACAATAATGCGGGAAGGATGCAGATTGTCATATAGAGCATGACCTTCCCGCAGGAATTCCGGGCTGAAGAGAATCCGATCTACTTGATATTTCTCATGTAGACTTTGCGTGTATCCGACTGGAACCGTAGACTTGATGACAATAGTTCCGTGCTTATTGCACGAGAGAACCTGCTCAATTACAGATTCCACTGAGGTAGTGTCAAAATAGTTTTTTACCGGGTCGTAATTTGTTGGTGTAGCAATGATGATGAAATCTGCGTCTTTGTATGCAGCACATCCGTCTGTTGTTGCAGACAGCTTCAAGGGCTTGTCCTTCAGGTATTCCTCGACCTCTGGATCAACGATGGGTGAAATCCGACGGTTTAACATCTCTACTTTCTTCGGAAGAATATCCACCGCACAGACTTCATTCTTTTGTGAGAGCAGGACGGCGTTTGATATTCCGACATACCCCGTCCCTGCAACAGCAATTTTCATATATTTTCTCTCCTCATAGACCAATATGCAGACACGTTCTGAGCCTGCAAGTCATCTGCAGATCGAGCCGGGCCATACGCAGCCAGATTCGTTCCTTCCATGTACAGCCGTCCGCGGCAACCGGGTTGGATTTCAAAACGCTTTGCAAGAAAGCCATCGCCTGTGCAACTGCCTTTTCATCAAGATTCCGCAGTGCCAATTGCCCATGATAGATGCAGGTAAGCCAAAGATCCTTAACAGCCAGTGGAGACAATGCAGGAAAGCGCTCCTGTATGTATGCGCAGCGCTGTATCTTCGCCTCGACAGCATCCAGGCGTTTTAGTGAATATCCCTCGCCCATAATGCTGCCACCGCGCTGAAGATAGTAATAGCCAATGTGATCTGAAACTGACACCCTCTGAGCTCTGCCAACAGCCTGATAACTCCAGAAAACATCCTCGTGGTACTTCCCGACAGGAAATAGAATATCTCTGACCAACTCTGTTTTATAAAGCTTGTACCAAACCGGCTGCTTGAGCCATGACTCTTCGATAATAGTCCGCATGGCTTCTTCTTGGTTCAGAACACAACTGCCCTCCCGCGTCAGCGTGCGAGACGGCGTTTTGTCCTCCCATACCATCTGCACACCACAGGCCGCGATGTCGTTGTTATCCTCTGTCAAGCGCTGATAAAGGTACTCGTACATATCCGGCACAATCCAATCATCGCTATCGACGAAAGCCATCAGTTTGCCAGTTGCGACTGCCATCCCTGCATTTCGGGCATCCGACAAGCCGCCGTTGGTTTTGTGCATCACCCGAATACGGCTATCTTTTTCCGCCCATGCATCGCACATGGCGGGGCAGTTATCCGGAGAACCATCGTCTACCAAAATGATTTCCAGATTTGTATACCTCTTAGTTACAATGCAGGTCTCGCCCTTATCCAGATATGGTTCCACCTTATAGACAGGGACGATAACGCTGATCTTTGCAGTATCCACAGGGTTCACCTCCCAGCCTCCAGAATACTCGTAACAATCTTAGCTGGTTCAAAATCATCCAGCGGCACATTCCGAACAGAGCCAATGTCACCAGATTCTATCTGCCGAATTGCGCGAGTGATATCTTCCACAGTGTTCCGACAGAAAACGTATCGATTAAACTGGCCAAAATAATCTTTCAACACAGTCTGTTCGCCCTCTGTGCCATCAAGGATAAATAGGATCGTTTTGTCCGTCGCAGAATACTGATATATCTTACCTGGTATTTGCCCACCTTTACGATTGCAGAGGAATACGAGAACATTGGTACTATCCTCGATTGGCCTCAATTCTGCTAAAGGAAGGCGCGGATGAATGTGAACCTGATCTGTCGAACGGAAAAGGTTACTCGGGTTTCCACAGATATTGACCTCGACTCCTGCCTTGTCTGCCGCTGTATAGAATGGTTCTAAGTCTCTTGCCGCTGGTGCATAGTCGCCAAAGTAGCCATAGATATTTCGTCCAGAAGCTTTATGTACAGGCGTAGCGTTCTTGTAGTATGCAGGTAGTGGCATCCAAAACATCTTTTCCGCCGACTCAGGAAATAGCTTTTGCTGATTTCGCAACGTCAGCGGACTAACATAGCAGACTTTTTCTGCAAAGGAGAGGAGACGTTTTTCTTCGTTAAAAATAGCAGTCTTTCCGTTAAAGCCATAGGCATCCGAATACCAAGGATCTTCCCAAATCTGGATCCAATGAGACGCAATTATTTGCTTAGATGTTAGTAGCTTATATGCAAGGAGATGGCTGGATGGGGGAGTAGAAAGAGACAGCACATAGTCAAATACATCAGTTGACTCAAACCGCTTGGCATGTTTTACGAATGTCGCATATATTCCATGAACTCCATAGAGTGAAAAAATATGTGACTTAATCTTTCTAATTGTGCTATGGGCAACATTCTCGCCGCATATAGCATTAGAATCACACGTCGAAGGGGGGCGTGATGCAACTTGTTTCTTCATTGATGAAAGTTTCTGATAGAGAGAAATTCCATTAAAGGTATGCTGAGTAACCTGTTGAGGAATTTGCATCAAAGAATCGGTTTCATACCCTTTCCCACCTGCACTAAGCAAGGTGACATCCATTCCACTGTCTATCATCCCTCGAATATATGACAGGTGACACAGATTTGCAGAACTGTTTATTTGAACACAATCACCATTAATCACCAAAACCTTCATAACAGCAACTCCCGAAACGTGTAAATCACACTACTGTGAAAATTAATCAATATACCCAATCTTTCCACTTAACTCAGATTTCTGCTTCAGTCTCAATTCCATCGGAACATCTTTGCGCAGAGTATACTCCTCACCATAGCAAGGAGACTCCTCCATCCGAGTTCTTTCTTTCTGAAGATATTGCTCCAATGAGCAGACAACTCTGGCCGGGTTTCCCATAGCTACCATCCCGTCCGGTATATCATGTGTTACGATGCTTCCTGCACCAATCACAACATTGTTCCCAATTGTGACTCCAGGCAACACAACACTCTCTGCTCCAATGAACACATTGCTTCCAATCGTCACTCGACCGATTTTAGTGTAGTTTAAAAATGTTTTCGTGCTTGCGTCGTGGCAAAGAATATGTACCCTTGGTGCCATCGTCACATCATCACCAATCTCAATAAGCCAACAATGCGAGGGATCAAGAATCACCCCATTTAGGCGCTTAAAGCTTTTCCCGACTACCATTCCCATAGATATTAGCTTTTCTGTGGTATACTCACCGCGTAGACGGTAGACTAATTCTTTTAGGATTTTGCGCATACGATTTTCCTCACAATTCCAACAGCATTCGCTCTACTGCACGGACAGTATTCTCCGTACTGAAAGTTTTGCCACGCTCAATGGCCTTTTCTTTATAGTGGGCAAGCTTGTCCGGATGATCGAGCAAGTCTTTGATCCCCTGATATAGCGCTTCTTCGCTGTTTTCGGTCACGATACCCCATTCGTTGTGCTCTCCCAGCATTTCTTTCATGCCAGAAACTTCAACCGTGCAGACCGGCGTTCCTACGATCAATGCCTCCGTGGCGGCGGTGGAAAAGCCCTCAGAGTGTGAGCTACAGATGAATACGTCTGCTTTGCTTACATATTTATATGGGTTTATATCATATCCCAAAAATGTGACTGTTCTTCCGCAACGACATCCATCCACCTGTCGCTTTAAGATTTCGAGATCTGGACCTTTCCCTAAAAGATAAGTGTGAACAGGATACCCTTCACGCTGCAACCGCGCATGAATCCGTAAAAGGCGATCAAATCCTTTGACACGCTTCATACTCCCGACAGAAATGAGGTTAATCTCCGTCGGCTGTATAAGTTTTTCCAAAAGTGATTCACCTGCTTCTTGTGCTATTTTAGATGTTTCTAGCGTGTTATATAGAACAAGCGGAATTATCGTATTAGGAAATAATTTTGCAAATACTTGCTTTACATCTTCAGATACGCAGATAATTCTATGAAATTTTTTGTAGCACAATTGGACTTCCTGAATACTTCGAAAAGGCTTTGCAGCATCGTGGATACTTTCCATTGTGCTATGTATCCAGCATACCAATCTTGTGCTTTGATCCTCGCAGCCACTGATCACACGCGCAACGGAACCCTCCAGATAAGAAATTTCAATATCATAGTGCTCTTTCACGCACAGGCGATGTAGTTGTGCTGGCGTCAGTAGCTTCATCAGTTTACTATTACCAGGTACCGCTCTTGGAAAAACCGTCCGGAAATGGATATCTGGTGCAAGAAACTGCTCATTCACCCCGTCGCCAAAGAGTGCCGTAACAGAAATATCAAACTTAGAACGATCCATGTTGTTGACAAGATTGACCAACACTTTCTGCGCACCGCCATCGGCCATATTATGTAAAAAAAACAAGACTTTCTTCATAGCCTGCATCCTTCGTCAGAGGCACTAGTTCCAGTAGAGCGGTTCATTTTCCACTTGTGTAAGCGATTATAAATTGGATATGGTAGCAGTCCAATCACAATTGCATTTGCTGCGATAAGATAGTAATGTGGAGGCAGGTGAAATGCTTTGATTGTTAAAGAAGCAACATAAACACTATTGAATCGATATCGCAGTTTCCGCTTATTATAGCCATCACGATCATCTCGATAGGAATAAAGAATCTCTTCTAAATTTCTTCCCCTATAACCAGCCATATATATCTTATACCAAAGGTGCTTATCTTCAACGCGCATCAACCATTTGCCTTCAGAATAGCCGCCCACTTCATCAAATACACTTTTCCGCACCATGGCGAGTGTTCTTACAGCATTTGAAAAGCTGTGAGGACACTCGCTTTTTTCTGCTCAAACAGCGGGTCTGTCGTCGGTCGTGTAGCTCACGAACACACCTTTTCTGGTGTTGACGGTGACGGCCGGGATGGGCAGTGCCGGTTCGTTGGGAATGTTCATTTCCCCCACGCAGTTGTAGTGAATGCGAAGCCGCTGTACCCATTCGCCGTCGATCTTCTCGGCATTGTAGACCTCGATTTTCTCCACCAGTTCGTTGAGCATCCGCGGCGTGAGCTTTCTGGCGCGGGTGTATTTGCGGACGATGGACACGAACATATCCGTTGAGGCTGCGCGGCTGCTCTGCTTCTCGATCTCGGAACGGAGCTTTTTTATTTTCTCCGAAAGCTCCTTCTGTTCCTCCTCATAGCGGCGGGACATCTTCGCAAAGCGGTCGTCGCTGAGCTTGCCGGAAACATTGTCCTCATAGATGCGCTCGAACAGGCCGTCCAGTTCATCGTCGCGGGCAAGGAGTGATTTCAGCTCCTTCTCCTTCAGTCTGCGCTCCGTTTCCTCTGCCTGCCGGGAGTGACCGATCACTTCCTTGAGAAAATCGTCCTCGTAAAGGCCGGCATACTTCGTCAGACGACGGATTTCGCCGAGAACGACCTGCTCCAGAAAGTCCACTCTGACATAGTGCGTGGAGCCGCAGGTGCCGCGATTGCCCTTGTAGTTGGAGCAGTTGAAATACTTGATCTCCGGGTTTCCCTGATTGAAATGAAAATGAAGGTTGCTCCCGCAGTCGGCGCAGACCAGAAGCCCGGAAAACATGCTCCTTTCCCCGTCCTTCGCTTGACGCTTTCTCATCTTGCCGCGCTTTTGCTGCACCTGTTCAAAGACGGCACGCTCAATGATCGGCTCATGCACATCCTTGAAAATCGCCCAGTTCTCACGGTCATTCTCCAGTCGTTTCTTGTTCTTGTATGACTTGGAATAGGTCTTGAAGTTGAGAATGTCCCCGCAATACTCCTGCACGGAAAGCATCTTTATGACGCTGGAGCTGTTCCAATGGGTGGGCGGCAGATCCTTGACCTTGCCGGGGCGATTGATTCCCTTGGAGTGCCAGTAGGCGCGCGGGGTCAGGACGCCGTCCTCTTCAAGCTTCGCGGCAATCTGCTCCGTTCCGACCCCTTCCAGCGTCATGCGGTAAATCCGCCGCACGACCTGCGCCGCTTCCTCGTCCACGATCCAGCGTTTGGGGTTCTCAGGGTCTTTGACGTATCCGTAAGGAGGTTGCCCCATGGGTTCTCCGGCATTGCCCTTGATCTTGTTGCTGATGCGCCGCTTCTTGCTGATGTCTCGCGCATACCATTCGTTAAAAAGATTGCGGATGGGAGCCAGCTCGTTCTCACCTTCGTCGGTGTCGATGTTGTCCGAAACAGCGACCAGCCGAATGTCGTGATTGGGGAAGAACTCCTCGGTCAGTCTGCCGACCTCGATGTAATTACGCCCCAGGCGGCTGAGGTCTTTTACAAACACGGCTGCTGCTTTTCCCTGCTCCAGCTGCTGAATCATATCGGCAAAGCCGGGGCGATCCATCGTAACGCCGGAGATGCCGTCGTCAAAAAAATGAACCAGGTTCGTGTAGCCTTTTTCCTTTGCTACCTTGGTGAGCAGTTTTTTCTGATTCCCTATGCTGTAGCTCTCGCCGTCCATGTTATCGTCACGGGAAAGCCTCTCATACAGAAAGGCGGTCACGTCACGGGATTTTTTGTTGTTATTCGACTGTTTCATGCAGTCCTCCTTTCCGGGCAGCCGAACAGCAACACTTGTATTCCACAACAAGTATATCGCTGTCTCGCCCTGTTGTCATGTATGCGGCGGGGATACGCCCCACCGCCTGGGACTACGCCCCCGCAGATTCCGATTTCATCAGGCGCAGAAGAACGCAGCCCAATGTGTTCTGCGTCTCCTCCTTGAATATCGGTTCAACAATAAACGACCTGTTGCCGAAGCGATAGGTCGTTTTCTCTTTCAGATCATGTTTCGCTTTTTCACCGGGTTTTGTCTGCTTTTCCTGCATGGATTACCTCCTTATGGTTGAATTGAAGCTGTGCAGGCGGTCAGAACTTCATGGGAAGAATCTCGTGCTTGCGCCTGCCGTTGTAGATGCGGTAGAACAGGTTGACGTAGCGCTTTACGCCCCGCAGCTCCTTTTCCGCCTTGCCCGCCGCGTAGATAAACTTGGGTTCGTAGGCGCGGAGGCTGTAAATGAGCCGCTCCCGGTCGTACTCGTCGTGGTACAGCTCCACGAAATGGACGATACCCTGAATCACCTCGGCTCGGAGGGAATCGGGGTCGCCACCCCAGGCTTCCAGCAGGATGGTCAGCGCTTCCTTATAAATCTCTGCGCCGACACGCTTGAACTCTGCAAAGGCGGTGTTGATGCAGAGGATGCGTCCCGTGCCGCCGCCCCGCTCAAAGCCCACATGCAGCCCCGCTTCCTCGGTGGCGGCGTAGAACTCGCCCGACGCCTTATCCTCGCCGCGAAGATTGGCGCGGAGCCTGGCACTGGACGTCAGGGCTGCGGAGCAGCCGGTCTGCATGGCAAACAGCAGAGCTTCCTCAGCCTCTGTCATACCGTAGTACACTTTGCAGAGGATCGGAAGGTCGTTGTTGCCGTTCATGTGCTTGCGCGCCACAATAGTATGTTGCCCGTCAAACACATAATAGTGACCGTCACGAAAGCTAACCTTCGGTTCGTTGGCGATACGCTCATTGAACCCGGCCACGATCTTTGCCACACGCTCGGTGTTCAGCTTGCGCTGGTATGCATCGGGAATCTCCAAATCCCGGCTGCTGACTTCCATCAGCTTGTAGAGTGTCTTAATGCTGTTCATTGTCTGTTTCTCCTTCCAATTTGAGAATGTATTGTTTTGGCTCCTGCATGATTTCAATGACCTGATCTTTGTAGTCCGGCTTTTCCAATAGACCGGGGAAGTTCGTAAAAAGCACGTCGCATGTCTCGACCATGTTCCGCGCCGTATAGCGCAGGCTTACCAGTGCCGAATCCTCCGTGACGCGCTTGGAGTCCTTCATATCCTCGTAGCTTTTGTCGATAGTCGCATAAACCTCTTGCTGGCGCTTTGTGCCGCTCCGGGCAGACTCCTTATCTGCTTTGGGCTTCTTTTCCGGGATCACCCTGAGCTGTTCCGCTTTTTCCCGGCGTTCTTCAGGGGCAGCCTTGGCGATAGCTGCAACGTCGGTCTCGCGGGGCTTGTATTTGCCCAGCAGCAGGTCGTTCTTGATGCCGGGGAGGACTTCCTCGGCGGCGTCAATTCCATCCGAAAAGTGCTCTGCACGAATTACATAGTTTTTGCTGGTATTAGTTTCCTCTGCGATACGGTCACAAGTTTTAAGCGGAGAAATCAAGTTCCCATTTTGGGAACTTGATTTTGCCTGCTCGCTTTTTCTATCGCTGCCGTGTATTTGTTTCTCTGCCTTGTATCGCTGTCCAATCAGGTATTTCTTCTGCTGCGGCGTAAGGTTGCGCCGCCCAAGCTGATTCTTGCAAATCCAGGAAAGGGCTTCGTATTTATTGTTGAAGTTCTTTTCATGGGTGCGGAACGCAATGCCCGGATGCGCCTGCGCGATGCGGTAGCGGTTGTGACCGTCTACAATCGTATCGTTCCAGACGATGAGGGGCATGAGCACCAGCCCTTCCTCCAAGATGTTTTCTTCTAACTGAGAAAGCTCGTCCTCGGTCAGCGGCGGGCATTTTGCCTCAAATTCAGGGTCGATGGTCAATACGGGATTCATCATGGAGCCTCCATTTCTTCGGGGACATACAGCCCGAGGGCTTCCTCGATTGCCTCCCCGATCTCATCCATCTGCTGCCGGGTCATTCTGCCCAGGTACTTCCTCACGCGCCGCTTGTCGATGGTCTTGATCTGCTCCAGCAGCACCATGCCGGGAAACTCCAGCCCGTGGATGCGCTCGGCGTAGTAATGGGTGGGCTGGGACGGCTTCTTGCCGGCCTTGGACGTGATGGGCGCGACGATCAGCGTGGGGCAGTAGTAGTTGCCGGTGTTGTTTTGCAGGACGACCACAGGGCGGGTGCCGCCCTGCTCGGAGCCTATGTAGGGGTCGAGGTTAGCAAGGTACACGTCGCCCCTGCGGTAAATCCAGTTTTCCTTCATGCGGTTTCTCCGTTCCTTTCTTTCGTTTCTTTCGATATTCCTCAAAGCGAGAAAGCAGGTCATGTCCGGATATCTCTCGCTGTTGTATCTGTCCTGTGCGTTCATATTGCGTCTCCTTGTCTTTTGTCATTTTGGTTTTTGGGTATGTACGCTCTCTATTTGTCCTCGACGCCCCGAGAGCAGGGAGAGCATCAGACGGCGGTGTGCTGCACCGCTCCATAGGAATCTAACCTCCCCGCCTTCCTTGTGGCCGGGCCGCGAATTACGGAAGTATCATTGTCCCCAACACCTGTCGTCGCCTCCGCCGGGAGCAGCCCGGCTTTTATCGTGTAAGCTGTATCGCTCGCCCGTCTGGGGTCGTGGCGCACTCACGAAAGCGGCTCAGGGGTTCAGCCCATAGCGTTGGGAATGTACCTGACGCTTGTATGTTCGGTTTTCAAGGTTCATTGAGCGGTAAGGCTCTGAGAAAACAAATCTGCCTCGCCTCCTGCGGAGAAAATCCTCTCACTATACGTTGGGTAATGCTTTCGGATTTTTGGACATTTTTATTTTCCCTCTCACCTTTCAATGGACATTTTTCCGCCCGTTGTCAGGTATCGCACCGAATATATTTTTGCTGCGGAAGGCAGAGGGGCGGCAGGGCAGAAGCGTTGTCCTCTCACCTTTCAATGGACATTTTTTTGAGAAATCTTAACCACCGGGAAAAATATATTTTTGCTGCGGAAGCGAGAGGAACAACGGCGGTGTAAGCCGCAACAGCAGGGTTTGGGGAATGCAATCCCCAACAAGATTCCGATGGGACAGAATGAGCGGACAGCGAATTATGGCACCTCGGTAGAATCTTGCTCTGTGACTTCCGCATACTGCCTCTTTCAGTTTCTTTCGTCAGCAGTACGTTCAGCAGAATGGGAAAATGGCGGTTTTGCAAAACTTTTCCCTTCCGCTAATACAACAGTTACAAACCCTCCGCGTGCTCGCTTTTGCGGAAACTTTTTCATTTTCCCTTTCGCCACTACTACGGTGAAAGGACCTGCTTTTTCCAAATCGGGCAACAAAAAAAGCAGCAAATCTTTTCAGACTTACTGCTTCTGTTGCCGCTGTGATGGGCGGTTGTTATTTAGTTTTGGCACAATGTAAAGTGACGGCTTGAAACCTCGTATAGAACTATATCATCGTGTTTTTAGAACCATTGCAATTATTAAGGTCATAACAGAACAGAGCATGAAAACAATAAACCGCTTCGGGTTTTGGGAAATCAAGACATTTGGGTTATCTCGATCATACTGAATATCCACCGGATCACCTACGTTGCTTGACATCGGCACTACGATCCGATTTTGGGAAGTTATCATGCGCCCGTCCACACTGTACATGACTAATGCCCACTTGGAATTATATACTTTCATGGTTTCCGCGGCGAGCGTGGATACATCAACGATTCTGCCCGTGGTTTTGCATATCCGATTTCTTTTTTTTAGAAGTATAATGCCCTCTTTGCAGCCTAACAAGAATAATGCGAGTGCTGCAAACAGAAACAGCAGAACAACACTTCCCATTGTTTCACCTCCTGCTTATGGTATCGGCGGGTATCTCACAACTCCTTTTTCGCAAATATGCGAATGGACACGATCATGGATATGAGGAAAATACCCACGCCGGCAATACCAAGAATGATGGGTACAAGTGTACCTGATGTATTCTGCATGAACGACAGAATCAGCGTTATATCGGAGCGGAATACCTTAATCGTAAGGATCGGCCCCAGAGACATGAGCAATATTGCCGCGGTGAACACAAGACGAGCCTTTGTTATTCCATACTTTATTGCAACAGGGGTATATACTCCATAGAGGATTGTTCCTACCAAAAAGCCAACCAATGCTTCCGCGATATTCAGAAAATCAAGTCTCGGATAAACGGCGGCTATTATCGAATAAACAGCGACGCACACTCCGTAGGAAATCAGATAGCAGATGTATTTTGCGATAACATAGCTTTTTCGGGGATAGGGGGCTGCGCAAAGCAGCGCCGTTGCTTTCTGGCTTTTTTCTTCTTCTGTCGCAACCGCCTGCATGAATGACAGCTCCATCAAAATCACCATATAGAGAAAAATGAACATCCCTATACCTTGTATTTGCGCCGTATTCCTCATAAGGATTATCGCAAGCAGGGGGACAAGGATACTGATTCCTAAAAAGCCCACAATAGACTTTTTTACCAGCAAAAAGTCTTTTTTTACAAGGTTAGCGATCATCGTTGTCACCTCCAATGTACGCGAGCATAATATCTTCGATGGATGCCTTTTCAAGCAACACATCCGGCATTTCCTTTTTCACTTCCGCAGCCTGGTCTGTGATCCCAGTGAAACCGAAAGACGAAACTTTCAGGCTCCGTATGAGCTTTTTATTTTGATCGTTTAGCAATGCGGCATTTCCTTTGACAACACGGAAAGTGTCAAGAAGATCATCCTTGCTTTGCTGAAAAACGATCTTGCCCCCGTCAATGAGAACGAGCATATCCGCGATCTTGTCCAGATCAGAGGTGATATGCGTCGAGAAAAAAACTCCCTTGCCGCCGTTTTCCATGTAGTCCATGACGATCCCCAAAAACTGACTTCTCACAAGCGGGTCAAGCCCGCTTGTCGGCTCGTCCATGATAAGAAGCTCGGCCTGATGAGAGAGCGCCAGCACAAGGGCAAATTTCATTCTCATACCTTTGGAAAGCGTTGATATTTTCTGTTTTGGGTCAAGCTCGAACTTTTCCATATATGACCGATAATCGGCGTCGCTCCATTTGGAATAGGCAGGCGCAATGATGCTTTTCATGTCCTGCATGGACAGCTCGTTATAGAAATAGCTGCCGTCCATGACAATGCCGATGCGATCCTTGATCTCCTGTTCGTGCTTCACCGTGTCCAATCCGAAGATTTTTATTGTCCCGGCGTCTTTGTGTGCAAGGTTGAGAATAGAGCGTATTGTCGTAGTTTTCCCCGCGCCGTTGGCTCCAATAAAGCCGAGGACACATCCCTCCGGCAGCGAAAAGGAAATGTTGTCAAGGAAAAACGCCGGATACCTTTTCACAAGGCCATTTACTTCAAGGATACTATCCATCTTTAATCCTCCTCGTATAGAATATCCAACATTGCATACAGATCATCTTTTGCAATGTCAAACAGTTTTGCATTATGAACAGCCTTTTGTAAATCCTGTTCAATGATGCGGCGTTTTGAATCTCTGAGCAGTTCCAGATTGCCCATAGAAACGAAGGTGCCTCTGCCCGCCTGACTGACGGCAAAGCCTTCTTTCTCCAATTCCTCATAGACACGGCGGACTGTCAGGACGCTTACCTGAACATCGTTTGCGAAACTCCGAATGGAAGGTAAAAGCTCCCCGTCCTCTAACTCGCCTTTTAGGATAGCGTCCTTGATTTGCTCCTTAATCTGAACATACAAAGGAACATCAGAAGAATTGGAAACTACCACATTCATTTTCTGCCGCCTCCTAACTGTGTATATTAAACAAGCACAGTATACACTAACATCACAAGCTTGTCAAGCCTTAGAGGGTAAAACTTGATTTATCACGAAATAGCGAGGCTTTCTGCCTATCGTTTTGTTGCTTGCTTCTTTATCATACACAAGCATTGGCGCCGGGGTTGTCGTTGCCGTAACCTTCCAGCAGGTTGATAACGCCCCAGATACCGAGACCGGCACCGAGCGCGATAACGAGGGTCTGAAGAACGGTGATTGCCTGTTCAAAAAATGCCATATAGTTTGTTAGCCGGAATCTGATTAAAAAATAGGTTTGTCATGTTTCATAGGCATACAAAAGCCGGAACAATCTGCCGCCCGGTTTCCGGGGGCATGATTCCGGCTGTCCTCCTTTTTCATTATTTTTTCTCGCGATTGTCCGCTTTGTACGCCAATGGCCCATAGAGGGCAGGTGCGGCGAATAGATAAGATCACTCCCTTCTAAAGCGGAACGAAATTAAGCGCCCTTTGTGTCTACTTCATATACATCGCAGACCTCATTGGGCTTGAGTTTCAGCCTTGCAGACAAGAATGCTTCAATGTCAAAAGCGTTCTTATCATCCGCGTCGGCAGTGTACTTGAAATTGGGGTGCTTGGTGATGTCGTACTTATCCGAAAGGAAAGGACGCACACCGCGCAGCTGGAGGATACACTTGCCTCCATCCATAACAGCAAGCTCATCCTGGCTCATCAGCTCTTTCCCCAATTTTTGATAGTTGAGTGAATGGGAGGTTTCCCTCCCACGGCTCTCTCCGGTGTTGTAGGTGTCGATGGTTTCCTTGCCCAGCACGGCAGCCAGCTCTTTGAGGGTAGTCGGCTCTTTACCGCCCAGGAAGATGGATGTATCCATGTTACCGATGATGGTATCTGCGTTATCCTTATAGATCGCCTTGAGCTGACTCTGTGCCTGCAACACCAGACAGGCAGAGATTTCACGGCTTCGGATGGTGGCCACCAGCTTTTCCAGTTTCGGAATCTGCCCGATGTTAGCACACTCATCAATCAAACAGCGCACATGAACCGGAAGCCTGCCGCCATACACATCGTCGGCTTTTTCGCAGAGCAGATTGAAAAGCTGGGTATAACACATGGAGATCAGGAAGTTACGGGTTAAATGAGCTGCAGATTTCGGAAGACGATTTTATGTATTATTACAGTACGGACCTTCATATTAACATGCTTCATGTAGGAATATTTGTAACTGTTTTCAGTACTCTTGGGGCTGTTATCGATACAGCATTATCTGTAACATCTTCTGTATATGAAGTCTGGACACATAAAAACAGCCTGACAGCGAAAGAACTTACTTCTTCCGGCTATCAGGTTGGAAAAGAAATTATAGGAACAACTGTAAATACGCTGCTTTTTGCTTATCTTGGAGGCTCTATTCTGTTATTTGCCTATGTTCAGACACAGCAATATAACCTGGAAATTATTCTCAATTCCAAATTTCTTTTTCAGGATGTTGCAATCATGCTGTCTGGGGCGATTGCCTGCCTTTTTACAGTACCGGTATCCATCAGATGTGTGATTCGCCAGATCCATCATGCTGCATCTGAAACAGATCACAGCTGATCGGATTTGTTTTCACAGTCTTTGCAGATTCCATGAAGTATATCTCCGCTGCACTGCAGACGGAATCCATGATCCCGGAACAGATGCGCAAAGAGAACATTAGAAGGATTGGAATTAATTCTGTTCTTTTTTTGTCCATATATTATCCTGTCCAAAGGTTCGGATCTTGTGCAGAATCTTTATATGTATTATCAACTAAAGATAAAGATACTATA
>OGHD01000495.1_pt1 | contig 19007 bp, 15 predicted proteins | sample 1571341 | NCBI WGS metagenome assembly OGHD01 (sample SAMEA2582026, study PRJEB24529) | metagenome | biome: Human gut stool | place: China | collected 2011 | reverse complement strand
TAAAAGAGGGTGAGGGTGTTTCCTATTATGATCTGAAGCATTTAGAGCAGCTCCCGGTAAAAGTCAAAGACCTGCTGGCAGATGAAAAGCAGATGAGAGACATTGCCATGCGGGGAGTGGAAAAGACAGCAGAAAAGCATACCTGGGCACAGCGTGCAATAGAGCTGGAAGAAAAAATCAGGGTATATTAGACTTGCATTACGGAAATAATGAGTGTATAATAACGTCAGAAATTGGCAGTGATGGAAGCTGCGGCAGCAGGAATGTTTCAGAGAGCCGGTGGATGGTGAAAACCGGTACAGGAAAATGCCTTTCCACTTCCGGAGTCAGTGATGAAAGTCACGGGGTCGTATCCCATAGCATACGAATCGAGAGGTCATTGCAAAAGGATTTCCACAAAAAGCTTTGGATAAGAATGCTGCAGTGACAAGATGGGTGGCAACGCGGAAGAGTGATTTATAGCCTTTCGTCCCATGTGCAGGATGGCACACAGGGCGGAAGGCTTTTTGTGTTATCAGGAAAAATGTCAGACAGAGATTTGCTGTCCGGCAAAATCAGAAATTTACAAAAAGAAGCGGCAGGTTCCGCAGAAAGAGGAGAACGATGATCGATTTAAAATTTTTAAGAGAGAATCCGGAAGTTGTAAAACAGAACATTAAAAATAAGTTTCAGGATCACAAACTTCCGTTAGTAGATGAGGTAATTGAACTTGATGCAAAGGCAAGAGCTGTACAGCAGGAAGCAGACGATTTGCGTGCAAGCAGAAATAAACTGTCAAAACAGATCGGACAGCTGATGGGGCAGGGAAAAAAAGATGAGGCAGAGGCAGTAAAAGCACAGGTAAATGCCAATGCAGCACGTCTTGCAGAGTTAGAGGAGCAGGAAAAAGAACTGCAGGAGAAAGTAACCAGGATCATGATGACGATCCCGAACATCATCGATCCGTCCGTACCGATCGGAAAAGATGACAGCTGCAACGTGGAGATCGAAAAATTCGGCGAACCTGTCGTTCCTGATTTTGAAATCCCATATCACACAGATATCATGGATCGTTTTGATGGAATCGACCTCGATGCAGCCGGAAAAGTTGCAGGAAACGGTTTCTATTATTTAATGGGTGATATCGCAAGAATCCATTCCGCAGTGATCTCCTACGCAAGGGATTTCATGATCAACCGCGGATTTACCTACTGTGTACCGCCATTCATGATCCGAAGCAACGTTGTGACAGGTGTTATGAGTTTTGACGAGATGGACGCTATGATGTACAAGATCGAGGGAGAGGATCTTTACCTGATCGGAACTTCCGAACATTCCATGATCGGTAAATTCATTGACACGATCAACGATGAAGAAAAATTACCATACACACTGACTTCTTACTCTCCATGTTTCCGTAAGGAAAAAGGAGCACACGGTATCGAGGAACGTGGTGTATACCGTATCCACCAGTTCGAGAAACAGGAAATGATCGTTGTCTGCAGACCGGAAGAATCCAAAGTCTGGTATGATAAATTATGGCAGAATACTGTTGACCTGTTCCGCAGCTTAGATATCCCGGTCCGTACATTAGAGTGCTGCTCCGGCGATCTCGCTGACTTAAAAGTAAAATCCTGCGACGTAGAGGCATGGTCTCCAAGACAGAAGAAATACTTCGAAGTTGGAAGCTGCTCAAACTTAGGAGATGCACAGGCAAGACGTTTAAAGATCAGGGTAAAAGGAAAAGACGGAAACAAATATTTTGCACATACCTTAAACAACACAGTTGTTGCTCCGCCACGTATGCTGATCGCATTCTTAGAGAACAACTTAAATGAGGACGGAAGCGTCAACATTCCAAAAGCACTTCAGCCATATATGGGTGGAATTGAGAAGATCGTTCCTAAACACTAAGAAAAAACAGAAAAGTAAGAATAAATAAAAAAGAATGTATCCGGAGGAAATTGATCCGGATACATTCTTTTTTAAAAAATTATTTCTCATAAATACAGTGTGTTCCCTGATGCTGCATCAGTCCGCCAAGACATTTTTTGTTGCAGCGGACGCAGCGGTGGATCTGGTCTGCATGACCATCTTTCAGCTTGTTCACCCAGTCAGGATCAGCCAGTAACTGGCGGCTCATGGCAGCACACTGGATGCGACCATCGGCAAGCTGTTTTTCCACAAAATCAGGATCGGTAAGTCCGCCGACACCACAGATCGGAAGATTGGTGTACTGTCTTACCTCATCACAGAATTTTAGGAAACATCCCGGTTCACTAAAATACGGATGGTTTTTCGGTGGAATAGTATTTTCAAGATCAGAATGGTTTGCGAGTGTGACATGGAAGCTTGTAACGCCAGCTTTTTCAAGCATTGGAACAAATACCTTCAGCTCATCCTCGATAACACCTGCATTTCCGTAGTGTGGATTCTCCTGACGGACGGCAAGCTTGTAATCGATTGGCATATCCGGCAGTTTTTCGCGGACGGCAGAAACAGCCTCCACTGCAAAACGGGCACGGTTTTCGGCAGTTCCGCCGTATTCATCGGTGCGGTGGTTGTAAATGGAAGAACTGAAACTTCCACACATACGGTCACCGTGGATCTGGATCATATCAAATCCTGCTTTTTTTGCGAGAACAGCGGCAGTGCCGAAAGCAGAGGTGATCTCTTTTACTTTTTTGTGAGGCATATTCGTAATATATGGAGCAACCTCATTATTTAAAAGAGGGCGGAGTTCCTGCATGCTGATCCGTTTTGTGAGCACGCCCGGAACATATTTTAACATGGCTTTGATATTGGAATCGGACTGATGAAGCTGGGCGCATACCTTACAGTCATTGTCATGGGCGATCCCGATCACTTTTTCATAGAATGCAAAGCCTTTTTTGTCAAAAAGTGATTTTCCGAAATGACTTTTTCCAACCGGAACGTCTCCGACAATGATCATAGCGCAGCCGCCAGCTGCGATCCGGCGTATTTTTTCAAAGTAATCTTCATCCGATAAACCGAATGTTGTAGGGGCAAAAATAATGCGGTTTTTTAAGGTTAATCCTCCATAATTGAAGGGAGTCTGAATTGTTTCGTACATAATCTCACACTTTCTGAATTGATATTTTACACAGCAGATTTAAAAGGAGCTGCTGCTCCTCATTGGTAAGACCGGTCAATTTGGTGGCATCCCAGTCGAAAAGTACCTGATGGCAGACATCAAAAGCCTGTTTTCCAAGAGGGGTTAAGGTTAGCCGGTAACTGCGGCCGGATTTCTTTTCTTTGATCAGAAAACCATCTTCTGCAAGTTTCGCAACGGAGCGCTGCGAATGTCCCCAGTCCAGTTTTAAGGCGCTGGTCAGTTCTGATGGGGTACACTCAGGATGTTTGCCCACATAAATGATAAAGTACATCTGACCAAAGTTAAGACCTAACTCATGGAGCTTTTCTGTTGTGTAAGCAGCAAATTCTTTATATAGTTCAGTTGTATAGTAGGAAAGAGTTGATATTAGCATAAATCCTCCTTACATCGCAAAGCGAAATCCAATTTTCATATCGAAAACTGAGTATTTTCGTTTCCAACTGCACACAGTATAAAACCGATACTTGACTTTGTCAAGTAAGAAAATAAAAAAAGTTGTATGAGTTTTTGACCGGATGACTAGTGATCTTTTATCATTCGGGTGAAAACCCATACAACCGTTCCTGCTTATTCAGAAATATGATTTTCGCGCATATATTCACCAATTTTTTTATCACAGGCAAGAATGTGGTTTGCAAGCCAGTTCAGTAAAAACTGGATCAGATCAAGAAGATATACCTGCTGGTTGTCATCCAGATCCTCCATTTCATCCAGATCGATATTTACAAGACGGTCTACAAATGCAGCGTGTGCCCGTTTCTGTGAAGGAAGTTCAGGATAATGGATGCGCTCCATCAGAGCCTCTTCCTCGCTGAAATGTAATTCCGTATAATCTCTCAGTTCTGCCAGCAGACGCATGATCTCATCGTATTTATCATGTAAAAGCTGGTCGTGGATGAGGTCATTGGTATCACTGATGATCTCAAACAGCTTGCGGTGCTCATCATCGACAAATGTGATGCCGGTTTTGTATTTGTCCGTGAATGCAAATGGATCCTCTGTAGATTCTTCCGTAGGGATCATTTTCCCGATCATCATATCGCTGCTTAAAATATGATGATAAAGCCAGTGCACGAGGTAAGTAAGAAGTTCATTTAACGATCTCTTGGCATTGCGTGGTGATGTGGTATCCAGTTTAAATTCGTTGATCGTCTTTGCAAATGCAGCATGTTCTGTCTTCTGGAGAGGAAGCTCAGGATCATGGATACTCTCCATATAAGCCTCCTCATGAGCAAGGTGCGTAGCTGCGTAATCTTTCAGGTTTGCGATCAGGCTTTGACCGATGGCTGTCACATCCTCTGTTTTCTCAACTAATTCGAATGCTTCATTTATCATCTGGAACAGACGCTTGTGTTCTTCATCGATTGCATCAATATGAAGCATACAGTCTTCTGTAAATTCGTACATAAAATCCTCCTTCTGTGTGTCATAAATCCGCAGCGCTTACGGAAAAGTGCAGTGGAATGTCTTTCGTGTTGCTACATTTATGTCATCATCATAGCACATGCTGGAAGAAAATTACAGTTGTTTTCGTGGAAATTATGCCATACTTTTACAGGTACTGCGGATGAAATTTGCAATAATCCTTTTCATCGATTCAAATTAATGATATAATTTTTCTGAAATGTTGACAGATATACATTTTATCTTCCTAAAATGTTGATGATTTACATTAAAAAGTGTTATTTATGTTGATCAGAGGTGCCTTATGTTAAAAAGAAAAGCAACAAATTTTATGAAAAACTGGATAAACACAAAGGATAAGAAGTGCCTTGTCGTTCAGGGTGCCAGACAAACAGGAAAGACATATACCGTTGAACGTTTTGCCGAAGAAAATTATGAAGAGCTGGTTGAAATTAATTTTAAACAGATGCCTTCTGCGATGGAGATATTTTCTGGAGATCTTACCGTAGATGCTATGGTTATGGGTATGCGGTTCCGCTTCCCTGAAAAGAAAATTATTCCTGGAAAAACATTGATTTTTCTGGATGAAATTCAGGAATGTCAGGAAGCGGTCACATCACTTAAATTTTGGGCGATAGATAATAAATATGATGTAATTGTATCTGGCTCACTTCTTGGAATCGACTACAAACGTGCCTCTTCTTATCCGGTTGGATATGTTGATTATTTGAAAATGTATGGGATTGATTTTGAAGAGTTTCTGTGGGGAATGGGAATATCCGGGGATATGATAGAAAATCTCTGTGGTTATCTGCGTTCTAAAATGATTGTGCCTGAAGCAATTCATTCGCAAATGATGAATTATTACAGACAGTACATTGCAATAGGTGGTATGCCAGAGGCAGTACAGAAATATATAGACACAAAAGATTTTAGGGAAATTGACAGGATACAGCGCAGCCTCTTACAGGGATACCAGTATGACATAGCACATTATGCAACAGCTGAGGAAAAGGTAAAAGCAGAAAAGTGTTATATTTCTCTTGCAAAACAGTTACTGGATAAGGAAAACCATAAATTTCAATATAAAGAGGTCGAGCATGGTGGTCGGGCACAAAAATATTTTTCAAGTATTGAGTGGCTGCTTCGTGCGGATATGGTGCATTTATGCAAACTGGTAACAGATGTCAGATTTGATCTGGATGACTATGCAAGAGATGACTTTTTCAGGGCATACACAACGGATTTATCTCTTTTGATGGCGATGAAAGATTTTTCATTAAAGCAACATATCGTAGAAAATACGTTATTCGGAAACTCAAAAGGCGGTATATATGAATGTGCCATAGCAGATGCACTTTACAAGAAAGGATATCCGTTATATTTCTATAAAAATGAGACAACCAAGAGAAAAATTGATGTTATGATCCAAAAAGATGGTGTGGTAGTTCCGATTGAGGTTAAAAGTGGAAATACGCGGGCTAATTCCTTAAAATCTATTTTGAAAACGAATGCAGATATTCCTTATGGATACAAGTTTGTTGATGGTAATATAGGTGTAAGTGATGATGGTATCATTACATTACCGTTATATATGATCGCGTTTATTTAAAGTATTATTTTTTTGACTTTGTGATATAATGAGCGCAAGTGAGAAGAATGCATTTATGCATTCGGCGAACGGCGAATGTCGATCATGTGCTGCTTTTGCACATGATATAATATTTTTAAAAGCTGTACCATTAAGCGTTTCGGACGTTTGCGAGAAGATGTTTACATCACTTGGCGTAATGGCAAGGCTTTTTCTTTTTTCTGAATACATAGTCTGTATTCTTAAATCATGATTTTTACTTTGAACATAAGTTACTAATGTTTTTTCCATTTATATTTTTTAAAAATATTATCACTGGATTCCCATAATACATTGTAGCTGTAGTTCCCGGTTATTACTTGGTATGTTATAATAGGGAACGGAAAACCCTGCATAATCCAAATGATTATGCAGGGTTTTAACTTTCAAAAAACAAATAAAAAATGATTATAGTAGACGGAAAAAACACATTTTAAGAAAAAATCAAGAAATATGAAAAGCATTTTCCACTATATCCCTAAACAAAGCCGTACTTGCCTTACTCGGGCATACGGCTTTTCGCTTTATATCTATGCTACCTATTAAAAGGCCTTATTTTGATACTCGTTTTTAATAGCGGAAATGTTCTAAGCAATTCATTATTGAATATTTTCGATGTGTAACCATAGTTCTAACTTCTGTGGTTTAAATATTTAAATAGCAATTTTTTGTTGATTTAAATTAAAATGTACAAATTATTGGACAGTTAAAGTGCTATATCTTCAGTAATGAAAAATCAGCAGGGAAAACCCTGCTGAAGGAGAACAATATTCTCCATATTATATTTTCAATCCGCGTAGTAAAATACGACAATCTTTATTATAAATAATAACGTATGAATGTCAATTGGTAAAAATATTATTCTATAATATGGATAATATATTGACAAACAGGGTATGAAAGAATAATATGAAGATAGGAGGAAAGAAAAATGTATCTGGCACACAAGGAAAATGAAAAAAAGCAGGAATTAACAGTACATTTACTGGAAGCGGGACAGTATGCACAGAGTGAAGGAGAAAAGATAGGAATAGGAACATTAGCTACACTTTGTCTGCAATTGCATGATGCAGGAAAGTTTAGTACTGAATTTCAGGCATATATCAAGCAAGAAGATGATCTACCCAAAAGGGGAGCAGTAAATCATAGCTCTGCAGGAGCTGAATTATTAATGCAGGAATTTAAGAACAGTCCCTATCATTCAGTTCAAGATATGAGGCTTTTGATAGAGCTTATTTCATATACGATTACGGCACATCATGGAATTTATGACTGCATAGATGAAGATGGCGAAGACAAGTTTGAAGTCAGATTGAATGTGGTTGAAAAAGAAAAACTGGATGAAATTGCAAGACTGTGGTTTGAAGAAATGCATTTTACAAAAGATATGTTATGCAGTCAGATGAGAAAGGCATATGGTGAATTCATAACCGCTTTTTTGAAACCATTAAAACAAATCTGTCAGAATGGACAGACAGAAGGCACAGAGAGATTTTTTTATATGAGCTGTATGGAACGATTGCTTTTGTCTTTGCAAATAGACTCAGACTGGACAGATACAGCAAGAGCAATGGGTGACAGTATGCTTGATGATAATATGGAAACTGCAAACGTATATCAGAAGGCTTTGAAAAATTATCAGCAATATATGGATAAGCTGGAAAAAGAAGCACAGGAGAATCTCAGAACAGAGAAACAAAAACAAATCTTCGAACTGCGAAAAAAGATTAGAGAAGAATGTATGAATTTCTCAGAGACATCATATGGAATATATCGGTTATCACTTCCGACAGGTGCGGGAAAGACGTTAGCATCTTTGGGATATGCACTGAAAGTGGCAGCAGAGAGAAAAACACCGGAAGTTTCCCATATATTTTACATATCGCCATTCATATCCATCACAGAACAAAGCACTGAAGTGATAAAGAAAGCAGTCAGAAACGAAGAATGGGTGATGGAACATCACTCAAATGTCAGCAATTCTGATGAACAGGAGAAGCAGATAGATACTGCATGGAAGGAACCGATTATCTGTACAACTATGATTCAATTTTTGTATACGTTGTTTTCACAGAAAAATAAAAGCATCCGCCGTTTTCATCAATTGAAAAATTCTGTGATTATCGTAGATGAAGCACAGGCACTGCCGGTGCAGACAATACACACATTTAATCTTATGATGAATTTTCTATGTTATGTATGTCATGCGACTATTATTTTGTGTACAGCCACCCAACCGCAATTGGCATCTGGCAATATAAAAAGAAAGATTTTATATACAGCGCCTAAGGATATGGTCACAGGAGTGTGTGATATTTTTCAGCGTTTTCAGCGTACAAACATCTCTTTTGAAATAAATGAGCCAGACACATTTGAATCACTGGGAGAGAAGATATTCAATGATTTCCAAAAGGAACGGACAATACTTTTAATTTTGAATAAGAAAGAGACAGTTGGAGCATTTTTTGATTATATAAAAGCAGAATTGAAAGATGTGAAGATTTTTTATCTGACAACAAACTTATGTCCGGAACATCGGAGTGATCAATTGGAAAGCATAAAAAATTATCTGAAAAATAGTACAGAAAAAGTTTTGATTATAAGTACAAATCTGATAGAAGCGGGAGTGGATCTGTCAGTCAATCATGTCTATCGTTCACTTGCAGGATTGGACAGTATCGCACAGGCGGCAGGTCGTTGCAATCGAAATGGGGAAATGGAACAGGGAAGGGTTACTGTAATTCAATTAGTTGGGGATGAATTTGAGGTAATTCGAATAGCTCAGAAGAAAACGGAAGAAGTCTGTGAAAAATATAATCAGTCAAATAGTATGGAGAGTATTATTTTTCCAGAGTGGATGGATTGGTATTATGAAATCTATTATAAGAAAGTCAACAATAAAATGGATTATGATATAGGAAAGGGACAAACAATATATAAATTATTGAGTAGTGGCTTTCCGGGAGAAAGGAAACATCTGGTTAGACAGGCATTTGAAACAGCAGGAGAAAAATACAGACCGATTCAGGAAGAGGGAAAAACAGTGATAGTTCCATACAAAGATGGAATGGATATTCTTGAAAAATTGGAAATGGCGCAGAATATGTCTGATAAAAAAAGATTATTAAGAAAGATACAGCGTTATACGGTGTCTGTTTATGAAAATAAATTAAAAGAATGCTTACAAAATGGAGTGATAGAAGAAAGCAGGTTTTTACCAGACGTATATGTAGCTAAAAATTATGATATGGAAAAAGGACTGCTCAATGAACTTGTATTACAATATTATTGAAAAAGGGGGAAAGAAGAATGGAAAGAGAAAATGCAATAGAATATAAAGTCTATGGGAAATATGCACTTTTCACCGATCCATTAACGAAAACAGGAGGCGAAAAACTGTCATATCAGGTGCCAACGTATCAAGCATTGAAAGGAATCACAGAAAGTATTTACTGGAAACCTACGTTTACGTGGGTGATTGATGAGTGCAGAGTGATGCATCCAATACGGACAGAGTCAAAGGGAATGCGCCCGATAAAATATCAGGGAGGAAACGATCTGGCATCTTACACATATTTAAAAGATGTAGAATACCGGGTGAAAGCACATTTTGTATGGAATGAAAACAGACCGGATCTTGTAAATGACCGGAATGAGAATAAGCATTATCAAATTGCAAAAAGAATGTTAGAAAGAGGAGGCAGGAGAGATATTTTTCTTGGAACAAGAGAATGTCAGGGATATGTAGAACCCTGTACAGTGATGGAAGGAGAAGGATTCTATGACAATGATGGAAATATTTCTTTTGGAATCATGGTACATGGAATTACATATTCGGATGAAGCAGTCAGGGAGAATGAGAAAAAGCATATGACGATCCGGTTATGGAATGCATACATGAAAGACGGAGTGATTAGATTTCCGGAACCGGAAGAATGTCAGATCAGAAAAGTAGTTGCGGAAATGGAAATGAAAACATTTGACGAAAAAAATTTCTGTGGAATAAGGGAATTTGAAAGGGGGAATCTTTTTGGGCTGGATACAAATGCTTGAAAAAACATATGACGCATGCGAAGCGATTGTGGGGAAAAAGGTAAATGAAGATCCAATCTTACTTCCAATCTCGCATTCTACAGCAAATGCGCAGATAGAAGTGACGATTGACCTAAAAGGTAAATTTATGCCGGCTTTGTCCGGAATCATTCCAAAGGATGGGGAAGATAAAATCACGATTATCCCAGTAACCGAGGATTCGGCTTCGCGAAGTAATGGAAGCTGTCCGCATGCATTATGTGACAAACTTTGCTATGTTGCAGGAGATTATTCGTTATACACAAATGAGGACAAGACAGAATACTATAATGATTACATTAATAGTTTGAGAAAATGGACAAGCTCTGAATTTTCCAATAAGTGGCTGCAATGTGTATATCTTTATTTGAAAAAAGCTACACTGATTCAGGATTTAATAAAAGCAAAATTATTGGTATTGGCTGAAGATGGTTTTCTGTCCGAAAATGAAAATAAAATTCAGTCAGTTGCCCAAAAAGATGCGATGGTAAGATTTGCAGTATGGGATAATGGAGAAAAACATGAATTGTGGAAAGAGCCGGAAATGTATCACTCTTTTATCGAGTATTACAAGACTAATTTGCATAATTGTAATATAGATTATGTGACGGGTGAAAAGATACAATGTTCTGAAAAACATCCATCGAAAATCAGAAATTCCGGGGATAAAGCAAAGATTTTTTCGGCAAATGATACCTCTGGTTTTACTTACCGGGGAAGGTTCGCGAATCGTGAGCAGGCTGCCAGTATTGGATATGAAACTTCGCAGAAAGCACATAATGCTTTGCGCTGGTTGTTAGCAAGGCAGGGAAAATATATAGACGGTGAGATGACTGTGGTGTGGAAGCTTCCACAAAATCTAAAAGAAAAAGATTCTAATCTGGCTTTGGATGTAGTTGATTTATTTGGAGATACACAGGAAACATTTTTGGCAGATTTTGATTGGGCAGCAGAATGCAGGGACGAGGATGACATAGAACTCGACAGAAAATTTGCAGAGAAATTGAATCAGGCGATGGCTGGATACCGGGCAAAACTCCAACCGGATGATGAAGTAATCATTTTGTCGGTTGATGCAGCAACAACAGGAAGGTTAGCTGTTACTTACTATCAGGAAGTTCCGGGAAATGAATTTATAGACAGAGTTCTTCACTGGCATCAGAATTGTACCTGGCCACGATGGATAAAATTACATGAAACAAAAAAATGGGTGTTCATAAATAACACAGCGCCATCACCAAATGAGATAGCACTTGCTGCGTATGGAACAGAACAGGAAAAAGGATATCTGACATGTAATGACAAACTGAGAAAAGCTACAATCCGAAGAATTTTACCGTGTATTATCGGACTGAGTCCCAAAATACCGGCTGATATTGTGAAAGCTGCTGTAAACAGGGCTTCAAATCCACAGGCATACAGCTCTTTTGTGTGGCAGAACTGTGTGGCGCCGGTGGCTTGTGCAATGATAAAATATAATGAATTTGATGGGAAGGTGAACAGTATGGAGCTAGAGAAAGATAGAAGCTATCTGTTTGGACAATTACTTGCTATCCTTGAAAAAGTCGAGGAGAGAGCACTATATTTACAGGAAAGTAAAACAGATGACAGACTTACCAATGCAAAGAAAATGTGGAATGTGTATACCAGACGTCCGGCAATCACTTATGAAAGACTCTATAGTCATATAGTGAGAGCATATCTGAAACGGTTAAATCCGGGTGCAAGAGCGAAAATAGAAAACAAAATAATGCAGATCATAAATGTTCTTCGGGAAACAGATGGATTCAACAACAATCCTTTGAATGAAAGATATTTACTTGGTTATTACGAGGAAAGAGAAAAATTAATAAAATCAAAAGGCGAAAAGTCGAATGAAGGAGGAGAAGAGTAATGGGAGTATTTACAAACAAAATTGATTTTGAAGTGGTGATTATGGTGAATCATGGAAATCCGAATGGAGATCCGTTGAATGGAAATCGTCCGAGAGAAGATTTTGACGGATTCGGAGAAATTTCGGATGTATGTCTGAAAAGAAAAATCAGAAATCGTCTGCAGGATATGGGAGAGAAAATTTTTATACAAAGCGAAGAACGCTGTGATGATGGATGCAAGAGTCTTGCAGACAGGACAAAGACAAATGATGAGATGCAGAAAGCATTGAAAGCAAAGGATAATGAGGCATATGCAAAAGCTGCATGTAAGACGTGGATTGATGTGAGAGCATTTGGACAGGTATTTGCTTTCAAAGGAAATTCCGTATCAGTTGGAGTGAGAGGACCTGTAACAATTCAGTCAGCATTCAGCGTAGATCCTATTGATATTGAAAGCATACAGATCACGAAAAGTGCAAATTCAGAAACAAGCGATAAAAGAGGGGCAGATACGATGGGAATGAAGCATCGTGTTAATTTTGCCATGTATACCGTGAAGGGAAGTATTAATCATCAGCTTGCAGAAAAGACAGGATTTTCAGATGAAGATGCGGAAAAGATAAAAGAAGCGCTCAGGACGCTTTTTGAAAATGATGCATCATCTGCAAGACCGGACGGAAGCATGGAAGTGGTAAGGGTTTACTGGTGGAAACATAATTGCCCGATGGGACAATATTCTTCTGCAAAAGTTCATCGCTTACTGAAAATTGAGAAGAAGACAGAATTTCCAAAAAGTATTGATGATTACGAATTTACATTAAATTCTTTACCAGGATTGGAAGTGGAAATAATTGAAGGAATATAAAGAAGACGATTATCTGATGATCTCCGGGATACAGCATTTTGCGTTTTGTAGAAGACAATGGGCATTGATTCATCTGGAACAGCAATGGACTGAAAACTACAAGACAATGGATGGAAACTTTATGCACAGACAGGCGCATAATGGGGCATTCCACGAGAAAAGAAAAGATATCATCATTTCTCGTGGAATGCCGGTTTTCTCACGAATAATGGGTGTGAGTGGGATTTGTGATATTGTGGAATTTCATGCAGATGAGTCTGGTACTTTGATACGTACATTTGGTGGGAAATATACGCCATTACCGATAGAATATAAAAGAGGAAAACCAAAAGATCATGATGCGGATATCCTGCAGGTAGCTGCACAGGCCATGTGTCTGGAAGAAATGTTGGATTGTACAATTACACAGGGCGCATTGTATTATGGAGAGATAAAGCATCGTGTTAATATTCAGATTACAGAGGGTATCAAGCAGAACGTAAAAGATATGTTTGATGAAATGCATCAATATTATGAAAGAGGTTATACACCAAAAGCAAAAAAGAAGAAAGCATGTTATGTGTGTTCTTTAAAAGATTTGTGTCTGCCGGAACTGGAAAAAACGGGAAATGTTGAAACATACATGAATAATATATTGGCAGAAGATTTGGAGGATAACACATGAAAAAATTGTTGAATACTCTCTATATCACATCCGAGAATAAATATTTATCTCTGGATGGAGAAAATGTGGTGATTAAAGAGGAAGGTGCAGAGCTTGGAAGAATGCCACTTCATAATCTTGAAATGATTGTAACGTTTAGCAGAGCAGGAGCCAGTCCGGCGTTGATGGGAAAATGTGCAGATAATAATATTTCAATTGTATTTTTGACGCCGTCCGGCTCATTCCTGGCAAGGGTAGAAGGAAAGACAAAAGGAAATGTGCTTCTGAGGAAGAAACAGTATGAAGTTGCAGCAGACGAGCAGGAAAGCCTAAAGATTGCACGCAATACGATTGTCGGAAAAGTTTATAATGGACGGTGGGTAATCGAGCGTACCATAAGAGATCATTCACTACAGACAGATGCAGATAAATTAAAAATTGTTTCAGAGAGGCTTCGGGATAAAATACCTGATATCAGAATCAGTAACAACAAAGATCAACTCAGGGGAATAGAGGGTGAACTTGCGTCACAGTATTTTTCTGTTTTTGATGAATTGATTTTACAGCAAAAAGAAGATTTCTATTTTCATGAGAGAAACAGAAGACCACCTCTGGACAGGGTAAATGCATTATTATCATTTGTATATACACTATTAACAAGCATGATGGCAGCATCGTTAGAAACAGTTGGACTGGATCCATGTGTCGGATTTTTACATGGAGATAGACCTGGAAGATATTCACTGGCAGTGGATATGATGGAAGAACTTCGACCTGCGCTGGCTGATCGTTTTGTTTTGCGTCTTATTAATAAAAGGATGGTGGGCAAAACAGATTTTATAGAAAAAGAAGATGGAGCAATCTTATTGACAGATGATGCCAGAAAGAGAGTGCTTGACGAATGGCAGAAGCGAAAACAGGAACAGATAATACATCCATATTTAAAAGAAAAGATTCAGTGGGGAATGGTTCCTTATATGCAGGCAATGTTTTTGGCAAGATATTTACGTGGAGACATTGATGCATATCCGCCATTTTTGTGGAAATAGAGGTGATATTTTGCTTGTATTGATTACATATGATGTTAATACAGAAAATGAAGCAGGAAAGAGCAGACTTCGTAAAGTAGCAAAACAATGTGTAAACTATGGAGTACGAGTACAAAATTCTGTTTTTGAATGTATTGTAGATGGTGCCCAGTGTCGCATGCTGAAAGGAAAACTACAGGAAATTATAGACGAAGAAAAAGACAGCATTCGTATTTATTATTTAAACGATAAACAAAAACAGAAAATAGAATGTCTGGGTGTAAAAAAAGGAATATCAGTAGAAAATACGCTGATATTTTAAAGCGGTGCGGATCATAAGCGAACATGAAAAAGCGGATGATTCGCACCGGGAAATACAATATTTTTTGTGTTACATGAAATAATTATTGTAGTGTTGATGGGATTTTATAGATACTATGCAATAATTATTACAGATAAGTATAAGGATTATTGTGCATTTTTGCTGTCGCTCCTCTTGTAGGAGCGTGGATTGAAATCAAAAATTTAACTATGTGTTACAATAAACGCAGAGTCGCTCCTCTTGTAGGAGCGTGGATTGAAATGTATAGATGCTGAAAATCCACGGATTGAAGTACGGTCGCTCCTCTTGTAGGAGCGTGGATTGAAATCTTGTCATACTCAATATCCACTAATAGTTTCTTAGTCGCTCCTCTTGTAGGAGCGTGGATTGAAATCGTATGGCGTGGAAGTATCAATCTGCTGACTTACGTCGCTCCTCTTGTAGGAGCGTGGATTGAAATAAATGACTTCCATGGAAGGAGCAGTTTCTCTGCAAAGTCGCTCCTCTTGTAGGAGCGTGGATTGAAATTCAAAACAGAAGCTAAAGAATTACAACGAAATTGTCGCTCCTCTTGTAGGAGCGTGGATTGAAATAAAAAGTGCGATTGATGAACACGTCCCGACCATGGTCGCTCCTCTTGTAGGAGCGTGGATTGAAATATGTACCAGATGGCAAACATGGCAGAATTAGAATGTCGCTCCTCTTGTAGGAGCGTGGATTGAAATCATTTTTAGTTATTTTCCTCAAAGTAGAAAACAAGTCGCTCCTCTTGTAGGAGCGTGGATTGAAATTGCGAACCTTATTTTACCAAAGAGCAAATGGAAGAGTCGCTCCTCTTGTAGGAGCGTGGATTGAAATAGCAGGCAATTAATGCGGACACAGTAGCAGGAAGTCGCTCCTCTTGTAGGAGCGTGGATTGAAATATCTCCTCTCTGATACAGTTCATTCACTGTCACTCGTCGCTCCTCTTGTAGGAGCGTGGATTGAAATGGTTTTAAAAGCAGTTCTACCGTGCAGTCCATTGTCGCTCCTCTTGTAGGAGCGTGGATTGAAATCAGGACAAGATCAAAAGTGAAGGGCGTGAGGATTACACGTCGCTCCTCTTGTAGGAGCGTGGATTGAAATAGGAGATGGAAGCATCCATGATGCAGGTGATCAAGGTCGCTCCTCTTGTAGGAGCGTGGATTGAAATTTTGTAGGTCACAACGGCGAAATCTGGCAGTGTGGTCGCTCCTCTTGTAGGAGCGTGGATTGAAATTGTCCTTTTTGCGTACCAGTACAACCGGGGACAGGTCGCTCCTCTTGTAGGAGCGTGGATTGAAATCTATTTCTTCAAAAAAAAGTTGTTGACAGTTACTCGTCGCTCCTCTTGTAGGAGCGTGGATTGAAATTGTTAGACTATGAACTGTCTGGCGGTCGTGCTTGTCGCTCCTCTTGTAGGAGCGTGGATTGAAATTTCGGATTCATCTAATTTATCGTTGTCCGAGGTTGTCGCTCCTCTTGTAGGAGCGTGGATTGAAATCCTCATAACACTTATAAAAAGTGGGTGTAATCCCGTCGCTCCTCTTGTAGGAGCGTGGATTGAAATCTTGGAGAATTTGAGGACAAAAAAATAGCACCATGTCGCTCCTCTTGTAGGAGCGTGGATTGAAATGATTACTTCAGTGCAATTATGACAGGGATTACAGTCGCTCCTCTTGTAGGAGCGTGGATTGAAATGGATTTCTAAATTGTCGAAGATGCCGCCGCCTGTTGTCGCTCCTCTTGTAGGAGCGTGGATTGAAATATACTCCTTCCGGTTTCTCGCACCGCTCAAACTCCGTCGCTCCTCTTGTAGGAGCGTGGATTGAAATTTTGTATTTGCATGATAATCTGCACAACCTGTTACGTCGCTCCTCTTGTAGGAGCGTGGATTGGAATTGATACGCCACAGACACCGAGTATGCCGGTTAATGTCGCTCCTCTTGTAGGAGCGTGGATTGAAATTCAATATGTTTAAGATTCCTTCTACCGCCTTATCCGTCGCTCCTCTTGTAGGAGCGTGGATTGAAATGATATGAGATTTTTCCATCTTTATACTCGATAGTCGCTCCTCTTGTAGGAGCGTGGATTGAAATATATTCTGACAGTATTTTCCCCCATCTGTCACGGGTCGCTCCTCTTGTAGGAGCGTGGATTGAAATAGAATATCATCGACAGACGAGAAAGGTTAGCAATGGAGGTCGCTCCTCTTGTAGGAGCGTGGATTGAAATAGACGATTATCCAGGCAAATTCTTCCAGTACATGGTCGCTCCTCTTGTAGGAGCGTGGATTGAAATCGTTGATATAGAAGATGATGATTTAAAGGAGGAACAGTCGCTCCTCTTGTAGGAGCGTGGATTGAAATATGGTGGCATTTAGTTCTTGTGTGCACACACTCTGTCGCTCCTCTTGTAGGAGCGTGGATTGAAATAATAAGTGAAGAATTATCCAATAACAAGGTTGTGTCGCTCCTCTTGTAGGAGCGTGGATTGAAATTATGGATGAGTATATTTTGGATGATAACGAACAGTGTCGCTCCTCTTGTAGGAGCGTGGATTGAAATATCAGAGAGAGCGCGACTGGGACGAATGTGAAAAGTCGCTCCTCTTGTAGGAGCGTAGATTGAAATATTCCTAACGTGACAGGTGGGAAATTTCTTAGGTTGTTCATTAACATAATTTGATGTTCAAAAATATCTGCCAAATAAAGTCATTTATGTGATATCATGGATACTATAAAGAAATCCTATTTGATACTTTTTCATAGTTTTCAGTCAAATGAAGTAATTAATTAGAGGCGGTACATATTTGCAAATAAGAAAGACAAGCAAATAGCACAAAAATTTCATAAAAACACAATACAAAAAGGAGTCCCTCCATGCAATCATACAACGACCTACAATCACAATTAAAAACAATAGACCATAAAAGTTACCCATTATACAAATCCCTGCGTGGAAGTTACCAGTTCCCCAAATACATATTGTCAATTGACCATGTGCAGGGCGATCCGTTTGCGGCACCATCGGATGTGAGGGTGACAGTAGATACGAAGGTAGCCGGATTCCCGGCATTTGCGATGAAGGATAAGCTGACAAGAACCGCATTGGCGGATGAGCTGCTTCGCAATTTTGCGGCAAAAGTGAATCAGTTTAACTTTAAAGCGAAGGGATCCGGGAAAAGCGGGCTGATCTCAGTGACACACTGCGGACAGGAAGTGCTGCAGAGGACAGCATGTGAAATCAGTGAAAAAGAGATCACCGCCAGATTTGCAGTCGGGTTTCCTGCAAATGGAAGAACGATCAATGCAAAAGAACTCGAAAAAATCTTATTTGAATATCTGCCACAGTGCGTGGAGCAGTCTTTTTATTATAAAAATCTGAATGAGCAAAAAGTAAAAGAGGCTGTGGAGCTGGCAGAAGATCAGCAGGCAATCCGTGAGAAGCTGCCAGAACTTGGACTGGCTGCTTTTGTGGCGGATGACTCCGTGCTGCCAAGGGAGAGCGGTATCTCTTCCAAGCCAATGAAGCAGTCTGTAAAATTTGTTTCTCCGGAAACAATGCGCGTGACATTAGAACTGCCGCACAGGGGTAAGATTACAGGAATGGGAGTTCCCAAAGGGATCACCCTGATCGTAGGTGGCGGTTATCATGGAAAATCTACACTTTTAAATGCGTTGGAATTAGGCGTATACAATCATATTGCCGGAGATGGCAGGGAATATGTGATCGCAGACGAAACTGCACAAAAGCTCCGCTCTGAGGATGGAAGATTTATCAAAAATGTAGATATTTCCATGTTTATCAATGATCTTCCAAACGGCAGGGATACGAAGGATTTTTCGACTGCTGATGCGAGTGGAAGCACGTCCCAGGCGGCTGGCATCGTGGAAGCGGTTGAGGCCGGCAGCAGACTGATTTTGCTGGATGAGGATACTTCTGCAACCAATTTTATGGTGCGGGATGCCTTTATGCAGAAAGTTGTGAGCCCGGACAAAGAGCCAATCACACCGTTTTTATCCAGAGCAAGGGATC
>OGHD01000479.1_pt1 | contig 19391 bp, 21 predicted proteins | sample 1571341 | NCBI WGS metagenome assembly OGHD01 (sample SAMEA2582026, study PRJEB24529) | metagenome | biome: Human gut stool | place: China | collected 2011 | reverse complement strand
CCCGACAAAGGCTGCATATTCCCTTACTTTGTCAGATAACCCAAGACCGGATGCATGCTTTGGATTTCCATCATCATTATCATCTGTGACGCCAACAAGTATCACACTGCATACCAAAAGCAGGAAAACAGGAAATAAAATACATAAGGCAGTTACTATCCGCTTTACACGCTTCATCCCTATTTCCTCCTCGTATCCATATTCCGATCATCCTTCCTTATTTCTGTCACTTTTCTTACATGAGGTTCCGCATGTCCTACATTTCTCCGTTCCGTTAAAATCTCATTTCTTAAATCCTTTGCATTTCCACTGGATCTTATGACAGTTTTTCCCGGTACAGACTCTGGCTTTGCTCCCCTTAGATCCTGTCCGGCATTTTTTTCCTGCAGTCCTTTGTTTCCCGTTCTCTGCTGTTCTAATCCTTTCATAAATTTTTCCTGATCCGGACTGCTTAACATTGTTCCGTAAGTTCCAAGTTCTTTTCTTACATCCCTGTTTGAATACGGAAGACGGGTTACACTCTGTTTATAACGGATATCCTCTAACGGCGTTCCTATGCGCTCTGCCTTCTGGTCATTTTTTCTGATCCGTTCTTCACTTCCTGCCATGTCCCTTAACTTTTCATCGGATGCCTTTCGCATCTGTCCTCTGCTGTCAATAAAACTCTTTCCAGCCTTCGCACTGCGGTTTAAACCATCCACACCACGGTATTTATCCAGTTCTTTTCCATTTACCGGAATCCGTTGGTGGATGTCAATTCCATCATAACGTTTTAGCGCAGTTTCATTTCTTCGCTTCGCAAGATACATTTCACGGCGTTTCCTTCCTGCATCTGTCTGAATCCGGTTTCGTTCCTGCAGACGTCCCGTTTCTCTCCTGTTCCGTTCTCCAGCTATGCTCTCTTTAAAGTCTTTTACGTTCCGATCTATTGCTTTCCGATGCAATCCTGCCTGATATTTTATTTCAGTCGGTGTATTCTTTACATTTTCCTTTACCAGGCTCATGCGGTCTTTTAAGCGTTTTCCGGAATCCATAACCATACCGACACGTTTTCCGGCTTTTGTACCTGCAGACTGTGTTTTACTGCCGTAAGATACTGTCGTTCTTTCATTTTCAGACGCTCCATTGTTTTCCGTCCCATTCACATTTTCATTTGCCCGGACTGGTTCTCTTACAGGCTTACTGCCACTATTATTTGTATGTGATGATGCCCTCTGTGAATTGCTTTCACCTGAAGGCGCCGGTTCATTTCCAGAACTGCTTCCAGCATTTCCACCTGTACCGCCGCCAGTTCCATTTCCTGCACTTCTGCTTACTGCAGCACGTCTGCCGCCAGAATAATACCTTCGTCCAAACAATTTTCTCATAACCATATATCTTCCCATGCTCTTTAAGAAACGACCACGCTTATTGCTGCCGCCATCTCCTAACGCAACCATAGATAAAATTTCATCCATCTTTAAATACGTTCCAACAAAAACAACGATCTGTAAAAATGCAACCATTAAAAACGGATAATCTCCTGACATGGAATAAATCATTGCAGATAAGGAAAATGCAATCGTAATGAGAAGTGTTAACCCTGCACGCATCAGGATCGTATTAAAAAGCTTCTCTACCGCCTTTTTCAACAGACCATTATAAGTTGGCAGCATGGATAAAATAAAATTCAGCGGCAGATACAACGCAAATATGATAAACAAAAGCTGGGTAAATATAACCAGCCCACACATTACGACCACAAAAATACTGATGATCAGATTCAAAAAACCTATTAAAATAACTGTTCCAAATCTGCCTGCTACATTCGTCACAGTCATATTTACATTTTTATAAGTTTCAATATCTGTCTTTACTGCAGTCTGACGGTCTTCTCCGAAATTCGTTACAGGACTGACAGATAAAATTGATTTAATACGATCTCCATCAACTCCCGCTGCAATACGCTCTGATTCGATTGCAGTTTCATCCGTCGTACCAAACTGCAAAAGCAGCCATGGTTTATAGACCTGAATTGCAAACAGGTTATTCCGGATCTTGTCTGTTGCTTTTACTCCCATCTCATCATTTCCCGGCATGACAAGTTTTGCCCCAAGCTCCAGGACACCATTGCTTAAATCCGCGGAAAAATCATTGATATTTTTAATGTACTGCGGCGCATAAGCAATAAACGCGGCAGTTAAAAGAAAGATCACAAGCATATTTACCGCTGCGCTGACTGCCTCTGTGGTTTTTCTTTTGATCAGCCCGGCATATGCCATGTAGCCGCCCACGATCAATACGATAAACAGTAACAGCCAGGTATAAAAACCATCCGCATTGAATTTCTTCGATCCGGTATTCATGCCCGCCAGGATCTGAATGTTCTTTCCGATGTCGTCTGCCATATCACCGATAAAATCAAGCGAATACGTCTGCTGCACAATATATCCCGTTCCGCTGCTCAGCAATACACTGATCAGCCAGATTCCGTCACTGATTCCATAAAAAACGGATGAAATCTTATTATCTACCCTGTCCATCCAATTCCAGGGAAGCCAGTCCCAGGAAGTGTCCACATAGAAATCGATCTGATAATTATCCCATCGGTACTGACTATACAGATTTCCAGCATCGATCGTTTCATCTACCAGTCCGGAAGCCGCAGCTACCTCCATATTGGCAGCCGATAAAAATAATCCTGTCAGAAGCATGCATACAAGAAATGCTGACAGGATCCGTTTGTGCAGCTTTCGCGGTCTTTTCGTTTTCATTCTCCACTTTTTCTTCATGAAGCTTCCTCCCTTCTTGGAGGTCTGGTGTCAAATGCATCAAATACATGTTGTAACAATATCTGCGTGTGTACTTTTCCAACACGACCGTAAATGTCCTGCATCAGACATTCCCCAGTTTCTAATGCCATGATCGCATTCTGGTTTTCTTCATCATCCGGATCCAGCCCAAAGAATCTTAATGTATTCCGGATCTCCGTCTTATCTGTGGAATGAAAAGCGAACTTCAAACCGATATTGTTTTTGATTTTTTCGTCCAGAAGATCGGAAGAACTCTGCGTGATAAAAAATACGCCGGACTGCATGGAACGTCCGGCACGTACAAGCTTATTTGACAGCGCTTTTCCCTGTGCTACCTGCAGAAGGCTCCACGCTTCATCTAAAGCAACGATTTTATAAATTTTCCTGTCTGAATAAATAAAATCCAATGCAAAAGTTCCGATCGCGATCATAACCGCAATACTTAAATATTCGATACTGGTATATTCCTCCACATTTTTTTCAGAATCCGGCAGCATCAGATCCTGTACCTGTAAAATATTCAAAGCTTTGTCTGCACTGATCTTATGCGTTGCTTTTCCATCTGAAAACAAAAGCCCTGCAAAATCATAATCCGTAAATGCGGCTATGTGGCTTGCGAGCAGATGCGCTTCTTCATCCTCCATTGCATTTAATTCATCGATCACATATAAAAGTCCGCTATCCGATCTTTTTGTAACTGCCTTTACCGCATCACGTAAAAGCGGGAAACGTTTTCCATCTTTAATACTGACACCAGTCAAAAATGTCAGGATATCCATCGCCAGGCTGTCTGCATCTTTCTTATTCTGCATGATCACATACGGATCAAGCATTCCTTTATTGCCCTCATCACTGGTCAGGTTGATAATGTTAATTTCATCCGAAAGTTCCGGAAGCATTTCTTTCCATTTCCCGCGTTCCGACTTCGGATCAAGGATCAGCGCCCTTGCGCCATGTAAAACTTCCTGGTAAATGATGTTATTTGCAGACATTGATTTACCACCGCCAAGCGTTCCGGTAAATGCCACAGCAAGGGCATTGGTAACACTGCCGGCTACGTTCTGACAGGCAAGAGACGGGTCTATGTAGATATTATTTCCGGTTTCTGTATCATACCCGATGTAGCTTCCATCCGGATCGCCTAAGATCCGCGCCGCACCGAATCCAAGCCCTGCCAGAAAATCTGCTTTTACATACTGGATATAATCATTTTCATATCTTGATCCAGAAGGAATAAATTCTTCATGGAATCCGATCATATCACCAAACGGTCGAACCAGCTTAATATTAAAATCATTTTCATAGTAGTCCCTGACTTCTGCAATGCGCCGCTCCAGTTCCTCTTCGTTTTCTGCCGCAACCCGGACAACGTAGCTTAATTTGTACATGGATTCTTTTGTTCTGCCAAGATCTTTTTCCAGTTCATCAACATCCATCAATGCTTCTACTACGGAATTATCTGTGTCTGCGCCTGATTCATATGCATGTTCATCCAGATCATTTAATTCTTTCTTTTTATTTCTGACTGTGGTCAACGCATTCCTGTTTGAAACAATCTCAACATTCATGCTTACATCTACTGGAAACCGGAAACGTTCCTGTTCATAATAAAAAATCTCGGAAGATGGAAACTCCAGTTCTCCGATCAGCGCATTGATCGTCAGATACGCAGCACAGCTTTCTCCCTCTTCCCTTACCATGCGGATATATTTCTGATGTTCCTGCAGCATGCAGCGTGTCAGACGGAGAATATCGTATTTACGGACTACGGTCTTTTTTTCCAGTTTTTCTTTTGGAAATGAATACTCGTATTTATAATACGGTGTTTTCTGCTGTCCATAGATATGCTCCACGATGTAACCAATGTCTTTCTTTTCTAAGCGTCTTAAGGAAAATTTTCCTTTTACGCGCTGCCTTAAAAAGTCTTCCAGTTTCACATACCGCTCTATCTCCGCACTGTTTACACTGACAAAATCCCCCATCAGATTATGATTGACACTGTTTATGAACTCTGTAAATACAGCTAAAGCGTCTTCTTTTATCTTCTTTACACTGACCTCTTCCTCCCCTTTGATAAGCTTGAATCCTAAAAAGAAACGGTAAGTAACTTCATTTTCCATTCCACCCATGGAAGTGATCAACCCTTCTGTCTGGATGTCGATCACTTTTTCTGCTGTTTCTTTAAGATCCCCCTTTAAGTGTCTCTTGCAGCGTTCCTGCCTGTCCCTTACGGATGTTTCAGATGCAATGCAGAGCGCATGCATCTTGCCTTCCCTGTTTACCGTCATGATCTGACGGAACCGTTCATGTACTGCCATCTTTTCATCCGGAGATAAAAAAGCATAGTTGTACGGGATCAGTTCATAATACGCCCACCATTCTCCCTGCTGGTTTAAGATCATATTGTTTTCGATGTACTTAATCGGGAACATATATATCCCTCCTCACTGCGGTAATATATTCATTTACCGTCTTTTTACGATACACCACACGTTTTCCTGCATAAGTCTCTTTTGGGCGTATCAGATAATTAAACGCCGCGCATAAGAATCGGTACGGATTTTTGCCATCAAAGCTCTTTTTTGACATCAGATACGCATTTCCTACGCATATCGCAGCCCATACAACGAAACTTTTTATATACACAAATGGCGGCAGGTTGTGAATCATAAGACATACAACTGCCGTTCCGGTAAAATACCCGATCTGTGTTATCGTCGCCGGAAACGGCAGATTAACATCCCCGACCGCATGTATCACTTTTTCAACATTCCAGATGCTTGTATATGACTTTACCTGTTTCATTTCTTCCCTTTCTTTCCTTTCTGCCTGTCCGGCGGTTTTCTTCATCCTTTTTCACTTAGCTAAGGCACAGGGCAGCCCGCCCCGCACCTTATTTTTATCAGAGATTATTTTCCTCCATCTTCTACATCATCTGCAGCACCGCCCTCGATGATCGTGCCATTATAGATCTTTAACATCGTGTCTTTTGTCCCAGAGGGATTAAAGACAAAACCAACCGCTATGACCGCGATAATTGCAAAAACAATCAGCTCCGCAATCTTGTGTTTAAATAAAAGCACAAGACCAACAATAATAATCCCTCCTAAAACCAGAGGCTGTATATTCGTCATGAGCCACGTATAAATTCCCTGTCCAAAATTCATCTTTCTCTTTCCTTTCCGCACATTTTTGTGCATAAAAAAAGACAGCTTCTGCCGTCTGTTTACTGTTACATTTTTTCTTTTTTCTTTTTATTTCTTCTTTATGGCGCATGTTCCATAACACACCCAGCTTTGCGCTTTAAAAATTGCGACGCCGCAATTTCAGGATTCCATGTATTCCTGCTTAAGATCATCAATCCATTTTCTTCCTTTCTGCCTTGCTGTGACAACATCGTCCAGTGCCGCCTGCTGTTGTTTTAAGATTTTTTTATGATGCGGGGACAGATTGGCTTCCTCGATCATATCCTTCGCCAGGCGCGTGCCTCTGAGATCATCCAGCTTCTGTACCATTTTAAGGGACGGTGCGACCTGTCTTGTAAGCCAGAGGAGTGTCCGGTCAAGAGTGTATTCCTCCGGTTTGGTCGTCAACTTAATACTCCGGTACTGTCCGCTTAGAAACCATACCCAGCGTTCATTTAACGGCCAGTTTCTACGCTCCTGCTCTGGATCTGCATCTACAAACCTTACATAATGATTGATGATAGAATAGGCAGTACAGGCTACATCTTCCATCTCCAAAAGATCATCCACCGCTGCCTCCGCACGTTCGTCTTTTAACCGTATTTCAAAACGGTTTTTCGTTTCCGCCTCATCCAGCGGCGTGCCGTTTTTTACATACTGTTCATAGTCCTTTTCATAAATACAGAAGTAAATTTCACTTTTTAAAGATCCCAGGTACAATGTATTTCCCATGTTTGCCGCATCTTCTTCCCGGTTCCTTATCAGCTCCCCGGACTGGTAATCCTTAAAACTATGGAAAATCGTGATACATTCATCCCGGCGGCATTTTTCTGCAAGTTCCGGGATATTTAAAATTCCGGCACGGTCGTTGATCGCAATATCAATCCGTTTAAACACCGCCCCCATTTCTCTTGCCGTCCGGAAGAAATCATACCAGGTACGTTTCTGCACCTTAAGAAACGCTTCGAACTGTCTGCACCCCTTGCCCTTTAGTTCAAGCAGGATCCCTTTTTCATGTTCCGGCGATACCATGACTGTGATATCTCCGTAGATATACTGGCGTCCGTAACCGTAAAAGCTGTGCGCTTCCTCGATCATGTACTGCATCCGGATGTTCATGACATCCTCGATCACGCGTCTTTCATCTGTGGTTGCGAAACGGATCCGGACATAGTCAAATAAAATTTCCATTTCTTTATCCGGATTAAATATCTCAAGGACCATTTCCAAATGTTCTAACAGCTTTTTTGTTGCCCGCTTCTTTCCAATCAGCAGCATACCGTAATACCCCCTGCTGATTCCTGCTGTTTCAACATATTCATTTTGTGATACGCCGTAGCTTTTTCGTCTGGCTTCCAGGTTCGTAATCCATTCCACCGGATCAAATGCAATGGAATCTTCATTTTCTTCTATATACTCGTCTGTCATCTCTCCTGCTTCTTTAATATTCCATACATCATCCGCTGATTTAAAACCTTCCTCCAGATCTTCTGTCTGCATTCCATAGCCGCTTTCTTTTTCTTTCCGGTATTCCTGAAGCACATTTTGCAGCTGGTCAGCCAGCTTGTCACTGACCGGCTTTTTCCCGTGTATCAGCATGTTATAATAGCCTCTTGAAAAACCAATGCGTTTTGCAAGTTCTACCTGGGATAATCCCAGTTCTTTGCGTTTTTTCTCAATCTCTTTTAACGTCTCCTGGTTCTTTTCCACATCTGCCACCATCCCATTTTATAATTCAGTTCTGCAGTCTCCCAGGGATATCCTCATAGATCTGCATTTCATTACGTCTTGCCTGCATAAACTCAAGCACTGCACCACGGCTCTCCCTCCAGCCCGGCATCATGTACACCCCGGTACAGATCGACAGCAGCGTCAATGATACTTTTATATATTCCTCCCACGTCGCATCTTCCGGCAGCATTGCATTAACTTTCGCCGGATTGATCACGGAATATCCATTTTCTATTAATTCCTTTTCTGCTTTCTCAAAACGTTCCATATAATCCGATGTTCCGGTAATCGGTCCGCTGATATAAATATGTTCCGTCTGTTTTTTGTTTGCTTTTTCTTCAATTACCTTTTCTTCATTCCTCTCCGGCAGTTTCGCTGCCGTTTTCATACATTCGATCACACGCTTCTCCTTCCTGCTGTCTTTTCTCATAGATCCGCGACAGCTCTGCAAAAAAATCATATCCCGGATCTACATATGGAGCGTAAAACTCTGTTACAACACCGTTTCCGGTGTTTACATAGCCGCGCCCCGCAATATCTTTTTCTTTAAATTGTTTATCAATACTGCCAAACATCATGGTGTACCCGCTTGCAGACATACTACCCAGCGCAACACGGAAACCGAACTGATCGCGGACACCATCTCCGAGATATTTTGCATCCGGACGCTGACACGCAAGAATAATAAAATATCCTGCCTGTCTGCCCTTCATGATAATAATCCGGATCAGCTTCATAACCTCTTCCCATTCTTTTTTTGCAAGCGTATCCATAAAAGCCACATACTCATCAAAGATCAGAAAATGCGGCGTCAAACCGACTTTCGCATAATTCGCACCCATCCGGAAATCCGGATGTTCCTGCATTTCATCATAACGCGCTTCCATTCCTTCATAAAAAGTTTCCACACATTCCATTATGCTTTCTGTACTGTAATGCACATCCGGCATGATCCTGGATAAGAAAGATAAATCTGCTTTCTTCGGATCACAGATATGCAGCACCGCACCTGATTCTAACAATGCTTTTATCACGATCAGAAGAAAGATCGTTTTTCCACTTCCTGTATCACCTGAAATCAACATGTGCGGCAATTTATCATATTTCCATGAGATATGCTGCATCAGATTCAGTTCTCCATTTTCTGCTTTTACATCCTGAATACCGATCCGGCTCTTTTCCACTCCTGTTAAAAATTCATATCTGACCCAGATATCCTTTGTATCTTTTTTTACCAGTTCACAATTTAATCCGGTTTCCAACTTCTCTTCCAGATGAAGTAATTTATCCTGGTATTTTCCCATGGTGATCTTAACTATCACATAGATATTCCTGTTTTTCCTTCTGTAATAAAGCGCCGGAAAATAGGTGATCCGTTCCATTCTGCCGCCTGATCTATAACGCTGCAACGGCTCTGTCTCAAACCATCGGTTTTCCAGCAGCATCCGCGACATTGCCTGACGGTTTCGGATATCCACCATGCTGCCGCTTTTCCATTTATAAAACAGATCCAGCAGACACAAAACTGTGATCAGGAAAAGAAGGAATATCCTAAACAGGATATTCCTCTCTGTCATCCAGATCGTAAATACTGATAATGCTGCAACGGTCAGGGCAAAAAAAATGACAGACCTTAAAATCAGCCTGTCATCATAACGCCCGATGCGTTTTCCTTTCCAGATTGGAAATCTGTTCATCTATTCCACTCTCCCATCCGGTTATTTATTTTTTATTTCCTCCATCTTTCGCATCCGTTCCGGTCTTATCTGCTGTCTTATCAGATGGTTTGTTCTGATCTGCTGTTTTCGGCGCATCTGCTCCGGCAGCTTTTGTCTGATCAGCAGGCTTTCCTGCAGCATCTGCCAATACAATATCCTCCGCATTGATGTACCAGTCTGCCGTTGCCCTTCCTCCGAACGTTGCATCCGCTCTTGCACTTACTACCGGATTTACAAGCGTTACCGCTGCATTGTATGGGAAATCTTTTTCTCCGGCTTCCGGTGGAATGCTGACTGTGATCGTGTGCCCCTGGCGCTGACATTTCAGGTCATATGTACGTTTTGTAATCTCATCGGTCACATTTCCCTCCTCGTCCTGCGCGTAGTTCTCCCTGCGCAATGCCGCAAACTTTAATTCTCCTAATGTTTTCTCTGTATCAATAAATAAACCTTCCGAAAATCTCATTGTTCTTCCTCCATCTTTCTAATCTTTTCTTTATTTTTTATTCTTTTCTTTTTAAATTGCTCTCTTTTTGAATTGTTCTCTTTTGTTTCATTTGCTGTGCTGCACATAGTTCCCTTTACCGGATCACTGCTTTACTCCCGCATCTTCCAGCTCATCCACAGAAATGATATCATCCGCATAAATTTTATAATTCACATAACCCTTGTTATTGATCGCGTACCCTTCAATTTCCACACGGGGATTTACCAGCACTACCGGTTCCTCATATTCAAAATGCTTTGCCCCTGCCTTTCCAGGAATGGTAACCTCAACATTATCTGCACGCTGTATATCGGAATAGAGGCTGTAGGTTCTTGATGTAACCGCACGTCTACCGCCATTTACACGCTGCTGGTTTTCTTTGCCTGCTCCGGCAAAAGCGATGTTTCCTAATGATTTCTTTGCATCAATAAATACATTTTTTAATTCCATGATATTTTCCTCCTACTGTTTACGTGTTTTTACTTGTCTTTCTGATCTGTCTTTTCTTATTCATCCCGGTTTACAATGCTGTACCCATGTTTCATCAGGTATTCTTCTACCAGTTCGTCTAAGCTGCCATCATCCGGTTCATCTTCCAGGCAGACATCCGCTTCACGGTAAATGCCATCTGCCATTAAAAGCAGGCTGTTCATTCCATCGCTCCGCGTCTCGTGGTTTCTTGCAATGATGCTTGGATTTTCCAAAATAACCGCTTCGCCAAATTCAAACGGCTGAGATCCATTCGCACCGACCACTAAAGCCTCTACGACTTCCCCGCGAAGCGTGTCAGCGAAGAACGTGTAAAAATTTCCTTTTACGTCTTCGCCGCAGATGTTCCAGGTAACTGCTTCCCCTTCACCGGCATAGTGCAATGCCCCAAAGGTTTTTGACATGTTCGGGATCACAACTCTCACACCCATATGTACATTCCTCCCTTCTGTGTGTTTTTCTTTCTTCCACCCACCAAAAACAGCCAATATAATCACACTGTTTTTGGTCGCTACCTTATCTTAGAATAAGGTTCCCACCACATAACCTGTTTTTCCTTTTTTCTGTTTCTTTATGTTCCTTTTCTAACATTATCACAGTTAAAACGGGTTTAAATCTTCTAACGCCGGTTCCATTTCTGTCCTGCAGACGGCTGCCGCCGCAATGACCGGATCGGAATCTGCATATCGCCGCATTCCAGGGAAATCATTGTTTTCAATCGCTTCCTGCAGCTTTCTTACTCTTCCGGTCACTTCATCCGGCCGCACACGCATGCACGCTGTCTGGATCCGCCCTAAAAAACTCTCATGATCCGTTACAAACTGATAATCCGGATTTTCTAAAATCTGTTTTAATGCTGCTTTTGCATTTTTCTTTATATTTTCCCTGCCGCGCATATAATTTACATCCATCTCCGGCGGCAGATCTGCAAACTCCGGCGGAATGAAAAAGCCGTGCGCAATCATCTCTTCCTGCTGATATTCGATCCGTCTGCGCTTATAATTAAGTTCCTGTCCGTCCGTCCACTTCGGACCATGTGCGCCTTTTAAAAAGACGATGCACCAGTCCGCCACCGCCGCAAGGAGCTGACTATAAAATTTGATCAATTCCCACTCCCGTTCGATTCCTTCTGCGTAATCAGTTAAAAGAAGCTGTCCTTCATTTAACCAGCTTTCACGCTCTGCCGGTGACATCTGCTGACTGTCCTTTTTCTTCCAGTCTTCCACATCATAAGCGGTAACACTGTTTTCTGTCTGCGCCATCTTCTCCACCTCCTTAAAAGATTCTTTTTTGTTTTGTTTTTCTCAAAATTCAAAATACATATGATCCCTGCAATTCCATATGCAGGCAGGCTATTTTTTTGTGTTTTATGCTTAGTTTACATCATGCCTACTTTCGGGGGCTTAGTAGGCAATGTGTAAACTAGGGTTTTTATAGCGTTTTTTGCCGTATTTCCGGCATTTGTGCCCCCATGATTAAGAGTCGCCTATCGCATTTGTACCCCCGTGTTACAATCCGGGGGTTAAGCCGGGCGCTTACGCGCCCGGCAGAAGCCCTGAAGGGCTTAGCGCCGCCCCGGAGGGGCGCCCCGCTTCGCTGCTTACACTCCGTCCGCGCGCCGCGGGACACCCCTCCGGAACAGCACTAAACCCTTCAGGACAGCGGTCGCTCTCCCCGTCTTGCAACACCGTAAGAACAGCGTGGATTTTATGGATAAACAGCTATTCCATCATTGATAACCGCGTGGATAATGCATGGAAAAATCATGGAAAAGGAAAACCGTCTTTCCCACAATTTTCCCACACATTTCCCACCCAGTTACCAACGATTCCATAAACAGCAGCTTATCCACAAACTCCACCCTGCGACTAAGGTCTGCTGGTATCCTTTTATTTTGTTTTTTTGATCAACAAAGAGAAAGGATCTTTTCCTTGTGGCGAAGACGCTAAACATCAAAGCGCCTCCGCTGTGTGAATTTGTAAACAAGGCAGGGACAGGATCACGACAGTTTCTGCCAGACAGCCCGAACGCTGCGATGTTTTACCGCCTGGTAGGTTATATCGCTAGCAGTCAATAATATTTCAACCTGCATACAGTATACTTTCGCCATCTTATCCCCTCCTACGCTAATCTTCTATATAACCGATGATTTCATATCTTTGATCCTAATTGCCATAATACAAATTACCTTCTCGGTCCTGAAACTCATTCCAGAACAATGGAAAACCTAAAGGTGTTTTTTCATTGTCAAATTGCACCGCATAACCAGTAGCATTGCACAGTTCTTCCCCATTCCCCGTTTCAAACGTCCGACTAAACGGTATCTCTTTTAATTTTATTCTTCCTGTTTCTTTCATTTTCTCTTCTCTCCCTCTTATTCGATCATCCTTTTCTTCACTGCGGCTAAGGTCTGCTGGTATCCTCTTATTTTGTTTTTTTGATCAACAAACAAAAAGGATCTTTTCCTTGTGGCGAAGACGCTAAACATCAAAGCGCCTCCGCTGTATGAACTTGTAAACAAGGCAGGGACAAATCATGACAATTTCTGCCAAACAGTCCGAACGCTGCGATGCTTTACCGCCTGGTAAGTGATATCGCTTAATAAACACTGTAACAGTTTTTCCAGCGTCCAACAGTTTCGAGTTGCTCCGCGTTTTCTATATCTCTGGTTATTCTCCTTCACATAATGATCAAGTAATGCTTTTTCATCAGCAGTCAATAATATTTCAACCTGCACGCGGGTGTACTTTTCCATTTCTTTTCCTCATGTGCTAACTTTCTACATAGCCGATAACTGTATAATCATCTTCATTCAGCGGCTTATATACCGGACGGTAGGTTTTACCATTTTTCAAAATGTACTCCTCTCCGTTCCATTCTCTTTCGATCAGGATCTCCCCGTTTTCCAAAAACACATTTAACGGATCTTCTAAGCCGTACGTACTGACTTGTGGAAATCTCTCTTTAAACTCTGTAAGTGTTAATTCTTTTAACATTTTCCTACCTCCATTCTTTAATCTGCCATCATCAGAGCCGGGCGATTATCCCGCGGCTGACGCTCCAGGGTGGAGCGTTTCGGCTAACTGTAAATATATTCTGCTTTTCTGACCTTCCCTTTATTGATAAGATCTGAAAAATGCCTTGCTGCTCTATCAACACCTTTATCATCTTCAAAGTCTTCATAAAAGTAATAAGTTGTTCCGGTTTCTCCAGATGAAAAATCAAATGTAACTTTAACACCAACACCCGAAATATCTTTTCTGTCTAATTTATTCTGCATTTCCTGTCTTGTCATTGTTTTGTCCTTTCTGCCCTCGTAACCTCCGGGGCGGGTGATTTTTAATACTTTTATGCTTCCCTCTCAATTTTCAGCTTGTCAATATTTCCTTCTTCCATGCCCTCAACAATCGCTCTCAACTCATCCAGGATATCCCCTTCCCTTGGTGTCTCAAATGTGTAATTGTCGTTGTACTCTTTTCCTTCAACTTCAATTCTATAGATCATGTTTTCGTCCTCCTGTAATTTGTTTTCCTGTTCTTTATGATATTAATATACTCCATTTTTTAGAGTATGTATATTGACTTTTTAGACAAATATACACTATTTCTTAATGTATATATTAGTCATTTTGTACATTTGATTTTAATGTATATATATGTTAATATACTCATAAAAGAAAGGCGGTGACTTTAATTGATAAAATATAAATCCGACATTATTCAAGATTTAAAAAATCATGGATACAGCACTTACAAAATTAGAAAGGAAAAAATTTTCACTGAATCACAATTACAAAACATCAGAGAACACAAATTATTAACACAGGATGCTCTGAACCGACTTTGTTCGCTCTTAAACTGTCAACCCGGCGACATTCTGGAATATATTCCAGATGAGCCATCCGATACCGAAACCACAAAATAATTCTTTTTCAACACCAAAAAAAGGAAGATGCTCTTTTGTCATCTTCCTTTTACATTTATTGCTTATTCTATTTTTCTTTCTCTTTTCCTTATTTCCAGGACATCTGCAGCTCTCTTTTTTGCGCAACACAATCCGAAAGATACAAATTTATCAACGTCTGATATGGAATCCCGGAACTCTCCGACTGCGCTTTAAAATAATCGATCACATCCCCATCAAGATTTATTGTTACCTGTTTTTTAATCCTCTTTGAATACGGGTTTTTCCTCGGATTCAAATTCTTAATATCGTATTCTTCTCGCATTTCTACCACCCTTCCTGATATATCTTTTTCTCGCTCTTTGTTGCTTCTCTTGCAGAAATTAAACGAATAACATTATCATCATCACGATAACAATGACTTACAATACATATTTTCGTTGATTTAATTGCGCCAATGATGAGAAATCTGTCTTCATAAAGCGAATGGTCTGGATCATCAAACAGGATAGCGTTTTCGTCTCCAAAGACTTCTACTGCTTCCTCGAAAGATAAGCCATGCTTTTTCTTATTAATTTTATTCTTATTTTCATCCCATTCAAATCTTATGTTTTTCATAATTATATTATAATTATTTTATAATTATTTGTCAAGCTAATTTTCAAAACTTGATAAATAATTTTCCCTTTCAAATTTTTGTTGCGACGTCGCAATTATTCTACTTTATTCGGCGCCATGAACCGATTATAAAACTCTGTCAATGCTCCAGGCTCTTTACTGTTTCCGATCCCGTGCTCCTGGACATATTGTTTCATTTCAAGAATCGTTTCATGCGGGATCAAAAACTCATCTTCCGGCGTGTCGTTTTTCAAATTATCAAATGCTTTCTGCAGTGCAGAGTGATAATCCGCATCTGTCATCCAGATAGAATTTTCTTCCAATCCGCCATGTTCATGATCCAGATTAAAATATTTTTCACTGATAAACCTGGTCTTTCCTTCCGGTTTTACTTTCACCGGTGTGGTATCGGTCACATGCACCATGATCTGTTTCACATATGTGTTTCCTACATGGTCTACCACGGTTAAATTCTCGGATGTGGCAAAGTCATGCTGCAGATTTGTAAATTCTTCTGCCTGGTAGTCCGGGATCGTGAAGGATGTGAAAACTTCCGGATCACTCGGTGCCGGATTGGTTCCCGGTAAAATCGGACTTCCATCTTCCCGGTCGGTCGCCGTTGCATGGCTTAAGATTTCTTCTTCTGTGATAAAACCACTCTGTGCCTGCTCTAAGGTATAATAGAGATCCTGTGCCTGGATCCACGGACAGTCGTCCCAGACAGCATAAAGTGTGATCTCTCCACCATCTTCTGCCACAAGGTTCCGAGCAATATCCCCGGCTTTCCACTGTGGGATAAAGGTGTCTTTGCCATCTTCTAAGGACCATCCCATAAATACGGATGCGTAGACTTTTTTCTTTGGCTCCTCGGCTTTCTTATTTTCCTCGATGTCTTCTTCCTCTAAGTCATTGAGAGCATCAATATCTTCGGCATCATCTTTATTCTCTTTTGTCACGGCAACTTTTTCATTCTGATCCGTATTGTCTGTTACATCAGGATTGTCTGTATCATCTGATTCATCAGAATTATCTGCCATTTCTGCCTCGTCTGATTCATCAGAGTTGTCTGCCATTTCTGCCTCGTCTGATTCATCAGAGTTGTCTGCAGTTTCTGCATTGCCTGCTTCATCCATGGAATCCTGTGCGTCTGCATCTGAATTACCTGCATCCGAATCATCTCCATTGTTTTCGGAATCCTCATCCTCTGAATTACCGGCACCCTCTGGGTCTTCCGCATTATCCGGATCTTCGGTATCCTCCATATCTTCCGTTTCTTCCTCTTCATATCCATCCATCATTGCCTTTGGAATCACTCCGGCAATCACATCCTCTGTCACGTTTTGTCCATCCAGTGTATATTTCACATAGGCTGCTGTTCCGTCTGCATTCCATACATCCGGCAGTGTCACATCGGTATCATACGTGGTTTCGATATCATCGATATGTCCGGCTCCGCCGTTTGGATCAAAATGGATTGTATATCTATTTGCCTCTGCATTGGCTGTCATTGTAACGTTTCCGGCTGGCATCGTAAATACAAACTTCTTAGCATCCACGGTCTGCTCCCCACCGGATCCGCCTTTATAATTTCCTTTCCAGTTTAACCAGTGATAGCCTTCTTTTACTGCCGCATCGATGGTAACGCTCTGTCCATAGCGGTACGATCCGCCTCCGGTCGTCTTTTCAATGCCGGTTCCGGCATTTAATGTTACATTATATAGATGTCTTTCATAATAATAATCAATGACCATCTTTCCATCTGCAGTTACCGCTTTCGTCTGTGTTTTCGGGCTGTCAAAACCGGTGTATGTCTTTACTGCAGGAGTAACCTTGCTTCCGATCTGTGCTTTTTTCGTCTCTGTTTCGGCAAGTTCATAGTTTTTATCGTCATGGGTTGATGCAATACCGTCTGCTTTCTGTTTCCAGTGATGAACGGTATAAACAGCTTCATCTAACACTCCGGTAAGCGTCAGAGTCATATTATAGGCAGGCATGCTTCTCTCATAGGCATAGGTCTTATCATTTACCAAGTCCGATGTTACATCGCGGTCTTTGGACGCGTTGGTCTTTTCATTGAGATCCGTCCATTTGCTGAACTGGTAACCGGTGTTGAAGGTTGGTGTTGTAATAATTGTTGCACCGCACGAAACCTCATACGATGCCATATAATAATCACCGGATACCGTGCTGCTACTGTTTACTATACCTCCTGCATCTGGTGCAGCCGCTTTTATATTTTCAACTGCCTTAGCAGCCTTACCGCTTGCTTTTATATATACATCCGTTACCGCTTTATTTACCGTAGTTTTGTCGATTTTGACAGTGAGTACATAAATTGGAATTCCTGTCGATTCTTTCGATAATATATTATCAATGGTAGTACGGGTTGCAACATTTTGCGATCTTAGATCTCCGGACAGTTTAGATCCATTCTTAAATTCCTCTTTTCCGGAATTTTTTTCATACGTACAGTCGATACTGTAACTGATATAACTGCCTTTGCTTGGATTTTTAAATTTACTTTTTTCATATTTTGTTCCATCTTCCCCTTGATTATCCACAGAAAACGTTATTGTATGTTTTTTAGCATCCCAATCACCTGTGATTGTGGTTGTTTTATCAGCCTCCTTATTATAAACCGTGAGCTTTGGTTTTGTATTCGTCGGAGTTAATGCTTCGTCTAATGTAACAACCAGTTTTCCATTGTAATATCCCGTCTTAGACTGCAGCGTCTTATTGGTAATCTTCTGTGAAACGGTAGCTGTTGTCGGGCTCTTTACTGTCGTAACCTGAGCTCCTTCTGCAAAGTTATCCGAAATATCTACCGCAATACCCGTTACAAACATAGTAACCCAGTGTGTGTAATCCCCTGTATTGGTCTGCAGCGTGTATTTATTATTTGCATAGGCAGGCTGTGTACTCTCTTTGGGAATTGTAAAATCAACCAAATCTCCCTTTGTTGTCGTTGCTTTATCGTATAAAGGCCATCCATTGATTGACAAAAATGGAGTTATTCCCTTTGCCAATTTTAAAATCAATTTATCCTTTGCAAATTTTTCAGACGGTTTCTGTGCATACAGATTATTTTTTTTAAATGAGGACATCTTGTTACTGCTCTCCACAAAAATCATCAGATATTGTCCGGTCAAAGGCACTTTATCATTTGCCTTGTATGCCTTTGATTTCACACTTGCAACCATTCCGGTTTTAATGTCTTTCTCTACCCATTCTCCATCATGCTTTGAAACATCATCAATATTAAAATCCGCAGACATTCTAAGACGTACTGCTCTCATCGGAACCGTTATATCACAGTTTTCCACAACGATCAGCTGCCATCCTCCGGCGCCCTCACCGCCGCCGATATGCTCATAATACGGAATGTTGAATACCGAATACGTTCCATAGATCTTGCTGCTTTTATTAATGATATCCGTCACATCCGCATACATGTTTACGAAGGTGTACTGTTGCCTCACTCCTTCCTCTTTGTTTTGGTTTTTATAATCAATTGACCTGTTATCATAAGTTGCATACTGTGCCTTTATCAGTTTTGCCGTTCCATCCGGCAGTACAAAAGCGATTTCTGATTTTGCAAGTGCTTTCGCATCCTTTGTTGACCTGTCTATACTTGTCCTTGCCTGCCATACCAGATATGCTGCACGGATCGTCCCATCCGCACCTTCTGACTTTGTCAGCTTTGCGGATCTGTTGTTTTTGATCTTCTTTCCAATCACGGAGTTATCTGCTTTTTTCAATACCGTTTCAGCGGCTTTATACTGGTCTTTTTCACTGTCATAGGTGTTATAGTTTGTAACAATATCGTAAGCCCATGTATCATAGTTCGTATTTCCGGTATAGTTGATATTCAACCGTCCATACAGCGGTTGTCCTGCCCCCGCCTGTGAATCCGTCATATAGACTTCTCCTGCTTCTTCTACCGTGATCGCTTTCACACTCTGTGGGATCATGGTGACCAGAAACATTACTGCACAGAGCAGTAAAAATCTGCTTAATTGTGTTATCCTGTTTCTCATAAATCTCCTTTCGACTTTTTTGTCATGTGTAATTTATATTTTCATTTTGAAAATACCGTAATAATAAAAAATGAACTGCAAGGTAATCAGATGCCAAGCAGTTCACTTTCCAATGGCAGGCTATAAGCTACCATTTACTTCTATTTAATTTTCCTCGCTGTTTAAAGTTTTGTTACAAAACCATTTTTTTCAGCAGACTGATCCATACCTTTGCCTGTTGCAAAACCTGTACTATATTCAGCAAAAGATGTCGGCTTATCACTAACTGTTACTTTCCACGAATAACTCCAACGTCCATCTACCGTTTTCAAAGTAATAATAGCCGATCCTTTACCCATAACTTCAAGATAATTCTTGTTTTTTATTTTTAAAACGCTTTCATCACTGCTAGACATGATAAAACCAATATCATTTGAATTTGCTGTTGCGAC
>OGHD01000477.1_pt1 | contig 19522 bp, 18 predicted proteins | sample 1571341 | NCBI WGS metagenome assembly OGHD01 (sample SAMEA2582026, study PRJEB24529) | metagenome | biome: Human gut stool | place: China | collected 2011 | reverse complement strand
GGAACAAAAAATACCGCTGACGATAATTCGCTGGTCGTTTTAAATTATGGAAAATATATGGACAGTTCTGTTTTAAAACTGTTTGAACAGGAAACCGGCATCCATGTTAAATTAGAAGAATATGAAAGCCCGGAGGAAATGTATACGAAATATAAAGCCGGTTCGATCGGTTATGACTTAATCTGCACTTCCGACTATATGGTAGAACGTCTGATCTCGGAGGGCGAAGTAAATAAGATCGACTTCAGCAGTTTTTCGAATTACCAAAATATTGATCCGTCGATCATCGATGCGGCAAGGATCTTTGACCCGGATGTCTTTTACTCCATGCCCTATTTTTACGGAACGCTCGGCATCCTCTACAATACCACGATGGTCACAGATGATGAGGTGTCCTCCTGGAATATCCTGTGGGATGAACACTACAAAGATTCCATCATTATGCAGAATTCTGTCCGTGATTCGTTTGTCCCGGCTCTTCGCCTGTTAAATTATGACATCAATACAGAAAACGAGACCGAGCTGAATAATGCCGTTGATCTTCTGATCAAACAAAAACCTCTTGTGTACGCCTATTATGTGGATGAGACTTCCGATGAAATAGCTGCCGGAAATGCGGCAATGGCATTAGTTTATTCCGGGGAAGCAGCCACTGCGATGGAATTAAATGATGACCTCTCCTACAGTGTCCCGGAAGAAGGCTCCAACCTCTGGATCGACTCCTGGTTTATGCCAAAATCCTGCCATAACACCGAATATGCAGAAAAATTTCTGGATTTTCTCTGCCGGGAAGACATTGGCATGCTAAACTTTGACTATGTTTATTATGCTACGCCAAATCTCGCTGTCAAAGAAAATTTAGATGAGGAAACATTATCCGACACAACGATTTTCCCGACAGATGAGACGCTTGCCAATTGTGAGGTGTATAAACAATATGACATCGACACGACAAAGTTATCGAATTATCTCTGGAAAAAATTAAAGTCCGAATAATAAAATTTTTCGAAACTTTTTTCTTTTCCTATTGTTTTTCCATTTTATCCATGATAAAGTAAATCCACGCAGTTCCCGATGCGTGGATTTTTTTATAACAGATGTTTGAATTTCCAGTCTGTTATCTGCATATCGTTTTATCATCCGACTGATACGGAATGTAATTGTTTTCCCAGGGCATCTGCCATTGGGAGGATTTTTATGACATATCAGGAATTCAAAGAAAATGTAACAACAGTCATTCAGAACCGGCTTGGTTCTAATGTGAAAGTGGCGATTCAGGAGATCATCAAAAATAATGATACTCATTATGATGGTCTCACGATCTTATCCAATCAGCTGAATATATCCCCAACTATTTATCTGAACTTTTATTTTAAACAATATTTAAAGGGCAGATCCTTAGAAGAGATCTGCCATGATATTTTATCTGTTTATGAGGAGAACAAGCCGTCCGGAAATATCGATATCTCCTTTTTTACAAACTATGAGCAGGTAAAAAAACGTATTGTGTTTAAACTTATCAATTATGAACAGAATAAAAATTTGCTGCAAAAAATCCCTCACATAAAAATATTAGATCTCGCCATCATCTTCAATTGTCTTGTAGATGCTGACGAGACCGGAAATGCAACAATATTAATTTATAACCAGCATCTGTCTCTCTGGAATATCACCAAGGACGACCTCTATCATCTCGCCATGAAAAACACTCCTGCTCTCCTCACTTATGAACTGCGGGACATGTCAGATGTTCTGATCGAGTTAATGGCCGGTGTTCCCTGCAATTCCATGAAGGAAGAATTTGAATACATGGTTCCAATGTATGTGCTCTCCAACAAAAGCAAACTGAATGGCTCCGGCTGTATTTTTTACCACAACCTGTTGCATAATCTCTGTGAAAAACTAGAATGCGATCTCTATATTCTTCCAAGCAGTATTCACGAAGTAATCCTGATTCCTGCATACGACCATGATTCTTATGATGAACTCACCTCTATGGTAAAAGAAGTCAATTCTACACAGTTATCCAAAGAAGAGATTTTATCCGATCATGTCTACTTTTATTCCCGTGAGACTGGTCAGATTTCTATGTGATCACTTCTATGTAACTTTATTCAAAATCGGTAAGTTTTTCGTATAATGCTTCATATTTACCGGCAGAACGATTCCAGGAAAAATCCTGTTTCATTCCTCTCTGGATCAATCCATTCCAGTCCTGTTTCCTGTCACGGAAAACAGAGAGCGCATAACGAATCGTTCCAAGCATCTCATGTGCATTATAATTTGCAAAAGAAAAACCGGTTCCCGTATGTTCATATTCATTATACGCTTCCACGGTGTCTTTCAGACCGCCGGTTTCCCTTACGATCGGCACAGTTCCATACCTCAGGCTCATCAACTGTGACAATCCGCATGGCTCAAATAAGGATGGCATCAGAAAGGCATCGCAGGATGCGTAGATACGATGTGCCCGCTCCTCGGAATAACCGATCGTAGCCTGAATTTTATCAGGATATTTCTGTGCAAAATAACGGAACATATCCTGATACTGATCCTCACCCGTTCCTAACACAGCAAGCTGCACATCCTCGGTTGCCAGCAGTTCATCCATGATATAAGCTACCAGATCAAATCCTTTCTGGCTTGTCATTCTCGATACAATACCGATCAGCATGGTATTCTCTTTCACCGGAAGCCCGAGCTCTTTCTGCAGTCTGGCTTTATTCAGCTTCTTGCCTTCCTGAAAATTCTGCTCATTAAAGTGATTATAAATATATCCATCTTTCTGTGGATCATATTCTTCGTAATCCAATCCATTTAAAATGCCATACAGATCATTTTTTCTGGCACGCAGCAGTCCGTCTAAGCCCTCTCCACCCTGTTCTGTTGTGATCTCACGGGCATAAGTCTCACTGACAGTCGTCACTGCATCCGCATAGACAATGCCACCCTTTAAATAATTGGCCTCCCCGTAAGATTCCAGTTTGTCCGCCGTGAAAATCTGTTCCGGCAGACCTGTGATATCCATAACTGCCGGAAGACTCCAGCGTCCCTGAAACTTCAGATTATGGATGGAAAATACAGTCCTGATCCCCCTGTAATAATTTTCATCCCCATAAAGAGTTTTCAAGAATACCGGGATCAGACCTGTCTGCCAGTCATGGCAATGGATAATATCCGGACAGAAATCAAGAAACGGCAGTGCCTCTAAGACTGCTTTTGAAAAATATGCAAACTTCTCAATATCCTGATACAGTTCATTGTACGGCTTATCTCCGGCAAAATAAAATTCATTATCTACAAAATAATAGGTGATACCATCCTGTTTTGCTTCAAAAATGCCGGCATATTGTTTCCGCCAGCTTAGATTCACATAAAAATGACATTTAAAATGAAGCTGTCCCCTAAAACGTTCGTCCATGCACAGATACTTCGGTAATATGATGCGCACATCATACTTTTTCCTGTCAAAATACTTTGGCAGGGAACCCGTTACATCTGCAAGACCTCCTGTTTTGATAAAAGGAACAGCTTCTGAAGCAGCAAATAATATTTTTTTCATGTTATAAACCCTCCAAACCCCGAAATACTTCGAAATCTTAAGAATATTATAACTCTTTTTTTTCGCTCTGAAAAGCATTAATACATTTTGTATTCCAGCCGGATACGGTCTGTGATCAACGCGATAAATTCAGAGTTTGTCGGCTTTCCTTTGCCATTGTGAATGGTATAGCCAAACATCTCATCAATCGTATCCATCTTACCTCTGCTCCATGCCACCTCAATTGCATGACGGATGGCACGCTCCACGCGGCTTGAGGTTGTCTGGTATTTTTTTGCAATGGTCGGATATAAAATTTTTGTGATGGAATTTAACATATCCATATCATTGACCGACATGACAATGGCATCACGCAAATACTGATACCCCTTGATATGTGCCGGAACACCGATCTCATGAATGATCTCAGTCACATCTGCCTCAAGATTCTTCTCGCTGACATCCTCTGCCTTCTCGTAGGCATTCACCTTGCGCGGCTCCGTGCTCTTTCCTGTTTTTGCTGTCTTTGCCTTCTTGATCCGGTTGATCACCATGTCATTGTCAAACGGCTTCATAATATAGTAATCTGCACCTAATTCAAATGCATCTTCCGTAATTTTTTCCTGACCGATCGCACTGATCATAATAAACGTTGGATGTTTTTTGATTGTCTTATCATGATTCACACGGTCTAATACTCCAAGTCCATCTAATTTTGGCATTACAATATCAAGCAAGACAACATCCGGTTCCTTTGTCTTAATCACATTGTAAGCCTCTTCCCCATCTTTAGCAGTTCCAACGACATTGAGTTCCTCATCACTCTCGATGATAGCCCCCAATAACCGCAACATTCTCTCATTATCATCTGCGATTGCTACATTCAGTTTCTCCATGCTGGTCCTCCTGCTGACTTATTTCAAACATATGTAAAAGCCACGTCTTCCCTTTTCCTGGCAAATCTTTACATGTGTTATCAGCATACTCATTTTCCTCTCGTAAATTTTGTCGAACTTCGTCGGCAAGTGTACCAAAGGACTTTATTTTACAATTTCTTTTTTCATTCTACCATATTCTCAATAAAAATCCCATAGCCCATGGACGAATCTGAGACAAAGACATGTGTCACGGCGCCGATTATTTTTCCATCCTGAAGGATGGGACTGCCACTCATTCCCTGCACAATACCGCCTGTCATGTCTAAAAGCTGCTCATCCGTCACCCGGAATAGAATTCCTTTATTCGCCTCTCTTCCACTGTAATCAAGACTCTCTATCTCAATCGCATACTCTTTCTTCTCTCCGGTAAAACCACAGATGATCGTCGCCGGTCCCTGTTTAATATCCTGCTTGTAACAGATGTTATAGTAATCTCCACGCGGCAGTGCTGCAATATTTCCATCCAGTTTTCCATAAATACCAATGTCTGTATTTTCCTCGATTGTTCCAAGGCAGTCAGCACTCTGGTAACGGATCATTCCCGATAATTCGCCCGGATTTCCTTTTTGTCCTTTTTTCACTCCGATGATCTGTGCATTGTATACATAGCCTTCACGCATCTGGATGCGCTCGCCGACATCTCCATCGCTGACGGCATGCCCTAAAGCACCATAGGTTCCATCTTCTTTGTAATACGTCAAAGTTCCTATTCCGGCAAGATCATCACGCACCCATGCTCCTAGCATATACGTTCCATTTTTATTTTGTACGGGTGTCACACCAACCTCAATGCTTTCCCCGTTACGGTTGATTGTAAGAATTTCTTTTTCTGCACCATTCTGCTGCACCAGACGCTGCAGATCCTCCTTCTCTGCAACCTTCTCCCCATTCACACTTAATATATAATCTCCGGCTTTCAAAATGTTCTCCGCAGGTGCAGCTTCACTTCCATCCGGCCGTTCCACTTCACTGGTACCGATCACGAGGACACCGCTTGTCTTCACATAGATGCCGATCGGCATCCCGCCTGCATAGACCGCATCTCCGTCCACAAGTACAACTTCGATATCTTTCACCGGAAAAATACCAAACAGGCGGCAGGTGACAATGTAGGACTGCCTCACATTGGCATTATTTGTGCTTTTTGCTACAGGCGAGCTGTCCTCCTGTATTTCCATTGTCACAGGCACCTGAAACCGGTAATCGATTGCTTCCCCTGCTTTCACATATATCTGATCCGGTATTGATTTTTCAAATGTATAGACCGCAAATAAAAATACGATACAATAACCTGCATATGCAATTCCACGAAAAAAACTTTTGTATCTGTCCATTTTTTATCTCCTGCACCCCGATGAATATCGGTCTGTTTTTCTCATCGCCACAACAATAGCATGCACGCCCTGCGGACATTCTATTGTCAAAAAAAAGAGTACATATACGCTATGTACCCTTTTATTATGTGTCTCTTTCTTTTTTTCAAACTGTCTTTTTCGTGTCAATTATTGGCATTTTTTCTGATGTGCAAGTTCTTTCATCTCTCTTGCACTCTCGCGGACTTTGTCTGTGATCTCCACACCGCCGAGCATTCTTGCCAGCTCGTCAATACTCTCCTCCCCGGAAAGACACTTGATCTTCGATACCGTGGTCTTATTTTCCACAGATTTTTCGATCAGATAATGTGCATCTGCCATTGCGGCAATCTGCGGTAAATGCGTGATACAGATAATCTGATGATTTCTTGCAAGCACATTCATTTTTTCCGAAACCATCTGCGCGGTGCGTCCGCTGATTCCACTGTCGATCTCATCGAAAATGAGTGTCTCGATTGCATCCTGATCTGCCAATACCGTTTTGATTGCAAGCATAATTCTCGAAAGTTCGCCGCCGGATGCGACTTTACCCAACGGTTTTACGGGTTCTCCAGGATTGGTGGAAATCAAGAACTCCGGATCATCTGTTCCGTTTGCCGTATAGTCTGCGGTCTGTCCAAACACCATCTCGAATTTCACATCTAAAAAGTTTAAGTCTTTCAATGCCTCTGTCACAGCACCTGTCAGTTTTTTTGCATATTTTTTACGGATTTTCGATACTTTATCGCAGTATCTCTTTAACTCCTGCTCCGCATCTGCAAGTTTTTGCTTCAAATTTCCAATATACTGGTCAAAATCCTGCAATTGTTGCAATCGGCTTTGTTTTTTCTCCAATTCAGACAATATATCTGCAATCGTGCTTCCGTACTTTGATTTTATATGATTCAGCTCATCCAGACGTTTCTCCATCCGGTAAAACGTCTCATCATCAAACTCCGTCTCGTCAATATAATCTGCAAGCTCACGATTAAAGTCATTTACAAGGTTATCGATCTCTAATAACTGCTCTTCCAGCCCTTTTACTTTTTCATCATATGCAGACGCCGCATTCAATTCCCGCAATGCCCTTCCGGTAAGTTCAGATACGTTGTCACTCTGATTTCCGGTATACTGATAGGCGGCATTCACTGCCTCCATGATCTTCTTTCCGTTGGAGAATTTCCGGTAGTCAGCCTCCAGCGCCTCATCCTCGCCCTCTTTTAGGTCTGCCTCCTCGATCTCTTTGATCTCGTATTCCAGAAACGAAATCTCCCGGAGCCGTTCTTCCTCGTCCACATCTGCCTCCTTCAATTCTTCCAGCAGAGCACGGTAATTTTTGTAGGCTTCCCTTAACTTTTCCTTTGGATCAAAAATTTCTTCTTTTGCATAATCATCTAAGATTTCAAGATGTTTCTTTTTCGACAAAAGCGACTGATGTTCATGCTGTCCATGAATGTCGATCAAAATTGAGGCGATCTCACGCATTTTGGATGCCGGAACACTCTCTGCATTCACTTTTGCAACACCTCTGCCGTTGACGATCTTCCTGCTTAAGATGACTTCGTCATTCTCCGGGAACACGTCCAGCTCTCGTAAGAGTTCTTTCTGTTTTTCATCCGTCACAGAAAAAATAAGCTCCACCAACGCATAATCCGCATTTTCACGAAGCATCTCCTTCTGTACTTTTTCCCCTAACGCCAGATTGATAGAGCCGATGATGATTGATTTTCCCGCACCGGTCTCACCGGATAAAATGTTTAAGCCATTCCTGAAATCAACCTCTGTCTCATCGATCAACGCCAGATTTTTCACATGTAGATTCTGTAACATATAATCTCCTTCTACTCTCCCCAAAAGTATATGTTCTAATCTTCTACAAGCTTACGCAGACGGCTCATCACTGCGATCGTGTCGTCTACGCTTCGCACTGCACACATTATGGTATCATCACCGGCAATACAGCCGACGATCTCATGCAGATGCATGGCATCTATCGCTGCCGCAACTGCCATTGCCATTCCGGAAACTGTTTTGATCACCAGAATATTCTGCGCCATATCCATAGACACAAAAGCATCCCGGAAAACACGGGTATATTTTTCGGAAAGGTCTTCATTCGCCTCTGTCAGGGCAGCGTACTTCTGCCTGCCATTACTCATGGCAACTTTCGTAAGCTTTAATTCCCGGATATCTCTGGAAACCGTTGCCTGTGTTACCTGATATCCTTCTTTCTGGAGATAATCGGATAACTCTTCCTGTGTCTCAATATCATGTTTTTTTATCAGTTCCAACATTTTTGTCTGACGTTTTGTCTTCATTTCCGGTTTGACCTCCTAAGCTTTTTGTTTATGTATAAGCTTCCATTTTTTTACGCAGGATTTCCAGAAAACTCATATTATTGAGCTTGCAGATTCTTGTTGTGGAATCTGCCTTCCGGATCAGAAACTTATCTCCCACTTCTAATCCCACTGCATTGTCCCCATCAAAACTGACCTCCACTGTCTCATCCTTCTGGGAACGTCTCTCGCCAATTTCGATCATCACTTCATCTTCCGCACCGATCACAATACTTCTGGAATTTAAATTATGCGCATTGATCGGCGTAATGAGGATCATGCTTGCCTTCGGATCGACAATTGGCCCACCCGCGGACATATTATAGCCGGTAGAGCCTGTCGGTGTGGAGATGATAATTCCATCTGCACGAAATGTATTCAGATATTCCCCATTGACAAAAACGATCAGATTTACCACTGACAGCGCCCCTGTCCGGTGGATGACGATATCATTGAGTGCCACTTTGCGCTCTGTCTTCTCACTCTGCTTGATTCCATAACCGCAAAGCATCATGCGTTTCTCAACGGTATAATGTTCTTCCATCAGTTCATCCACTGCTGTAAAAACATTTGACTCCTCCAGTTCGCAAAGATATCCGAGTGTTCCAAGATTGACTCCGATGAGCGCCATATTTTGTTCCACCAGTTTGGAAGCAGCCCTGATCAGCGTACCATCTCCTCCTAACACAAGCACACACTCTGTCTCCGGTGCAACCGCATCAGCCTCAGGTGCTGCGTGTTTTGCATCATCTCCGGTACTCGTAAAGCACTGGCAGCTGCCACCTTTTTTTTCGATATACCCTTTGATCTCATTGGTCAGTTTTAAGTTTTTATCTTTGAATGCATTGGTGATAATCAAAAAATGTTTCATATTATTTGTCCAGTTCCCCATGTGCAGCCTCTACCACTGCATGAACATCAACGGATTCCTCTCTGCTTCCTTCGGCTTCTTTTCTGATATAGACCAGATACTCAATATTTCCCTCAGGTCCCTTGATTGGCGAATACTCCAGATTTAAAATGTGAAATCCAATCTCCACCGCATGATCGATCACTTTGTGGATGACTTCCTCATGAACCGCTTTATCGCGGACAACTCCTTTTTTTCCCACCTTTTCCCTGCCGGCTTCAAACTGTGGTTTAATAAGGCAGACCATCTCGCCGTTATCGTTCAACAGCTCCCTTGCAGGTCCTAATACTTTGGTCAGAGAGATAAAGGAAACGTCCACAGACGCAAAATCAAGACGGTCTGCGATATCTTCCGGTTTCACATAACGGATGTTTGTCTTTTCCATACAGACAACCCGTTCATCCTGACGCAGTTTCCATGCAAACTGACCATATCCCACGTCCACAGCATAAACTTTGACTGCACCGTTCTGGAGCATGCAATCCGTAAAACCGCCGGTGGAGGCTCCGATGTCCATACAGACTTTTCCCTCTAATGTGATGCCAAAATGTGTCATGGCTTTTTCCAGTTTCAAACCACCACGGCTTACATACTTTAAGGTGTTGCCTTTTACCTCAATGCTGGCATTCACGTCAAATGTAGAACCGGCCTTATCCTCACGGTTATTGTCGACAAATACATTTCCCTCCATGATCATCGCTTTCGCTTTCTCTCTGGATGGCGCAAGTCCTTTATTTACAAGTAAAATATCTAATCTTTCTTTCATTCTCTCCGCTCTCTCTGCTCATTCTATCCATCATCTTAGATTCATTTATTCTGTCACGTTCTGATACGCTTCCATCGTGCGCGCTATGATCGTATCCGCATCCAGACCGACTTCTTTCCGCAAAAGTTCCACATTTCCATGTTCCACGTATTCATCCGGAATTGCAATATTTACAATGCGGATATCTTTGCATTTCTCATTATTATAAAACTCGGTCACATGCTCTCCAAATCCACCGCTGATCACGTTTTCTTCCATTGTGACGATCACTTTATGGTGTTCTGTAATGTATCGCAATGCGTCTTCATCCAACGGTTTTGCAAAACGCGCATTGATAATGCTGCACGGATATCCTTCTGCTTTCAATGCATCCCGGACTGCAACCGCAGTTTTTACCATTGATCCCAATGCAAATAATGCGATCCCGGATTCCCGGCAAATCCATTCACACCTTCCAATGCTGATCGGTGCGCGGTACTCTTTCAGTCCATCATATGCCTCACCTCTCGGGTAGCGTACTGCAACCGGTGTACCAAAATTCACTGCATATTTGATCATATCGGACAGTTCCCACTTATTCTTCGGTGCCATGATCGTCATATTCGGAATGGATGACAGATAGGAAATATCAAAAATCCCCTGATGTGTCTCCCCATCACTTCCAACTAATCCGGCTCTGTCAATGGCAAATACCACCGGCAGATTCTGGATACAGACATCATGTAAAACCTGGTCGTAAGCCCTCTGTAAAAAGGAAGAATATACCGCAAAAATTGGTTTCAAGCCCGCCGCAGCCAGTCCTGCTGCAAACGTCACTGCATGCTGTTCCGCAATCCCAACATCGAAAAACCGCTCCGGGAACATGTTATGAAAACGTTTTAATCCTGTTCCATCTGTCATTGCTGCCGTAACTGCCACCACTTTTTCATCCCGGTCACCAAGCTTTCGCATGACAGTCGAGAAAATATCAGTATAATTTGCCTTCACTCTTGGATTCTTCGGAAGACCTGTTTCAATATCAAATGGTTCTGTTCCGTGGAATCTTGCAGGATGTCTCTCTGCCGGTGCATACCCCGCACCTTTGTGTGTCATGACATGGATCAATACCGGTCCATCGATATGCGAAGCCTCTCTTAAAAGCTTCACAATTCCATGAAGATCGCCACCGTCCACCGGTCCTAAATACACGATTCCCATTTCCTCAAAAAACATTCCCGGAATCAGAAGCTGTTTGATCCCACTTTTTGTCTTACGTATTTTAGAGACCATTTTTTCTCCGTAAGGCATTTTATTCAGGGAATTTAACACATTTAATTTCAGATCCAGATAGGCGTCTGCTGTCCGGAAACCGGCAAGATACGAGGACAGACCGCCTACATTCTCTGAGATTGACATATTATTATCATTTAAAATAATAATAAAATTGGATTTGAGCCTTGCCGCATTATTGAGTGCCTCAAACGCCATTCCTCCGGTCAACGCACCATCTCCGATCACAGAGACCACTTTGTAGTCCTCCCCTGTGATCTCTCTTGCCAGCGCATACCCAAGTCCTGCGGAAATCGATGTGGAGCTGTGACCGGTGTCAAAGCAGTCACATTCGCTTTCTTTCCGTTTTGGGAAACCGCTCATTCCGCCGTACTTACGCAGCCCGTCAAAACCTTCCCGTCTTCCGGTCAGAAGCTTGTGCGTGTAAGACTGATGTCCCACATCCCATATAATCTTATCTTTTGGAAGATCCAGTGCAAGATGCAGTGCCATGGTCAGTTCGACTACCCCCAGATTCGATGCCAGATGACCTCCTGTCACTGAAATCTTTTCTATTAAAAATTCCCGGATCTCAGAGGCAAGAATTTTCAGTTCATCGTCTGTGAGGGATTTTATATCATTCGGTTGATTTATCTTTTCTAATACCATATCTGGTACCTCGATTTCTTACTTTCTTACGGATATTCCAAAATGAATCGCCGTCTTTTCTCCGCAGAGTCCTTATTTTTCCCTGGAAATTAAGTAAAGCAACAGTTCATTCAAAAACTCATTCTTCACCACCAGCGAATCCATTCTTGCCACTGCACTGTTTGTATACAATGCAACATCTTCCTTTGCCTTCTCAAGCCCTTCGAAGGACACATAGGTTGCCTTGTGGTTCTTCTCATCGCTGCCAATTGGTTTTCCTAACACTTCCAACGTACTTGTGACATCTAAAATATCATCCTGAATCTGGAACGCCAGCCCGACTTCTGTGGCTGCTTTCCCGATCGTGTTCTGTTCGTTTTTCGTTGCTCCTGCTAAAACTGCACCGATAAGCATAGAGCTTTCGATGAGTGCTCCGGTTTTCAGTCGGTAGATGAAATCAAGCTTTTCTTTTGTAATGTCGCCGGAATCCTCTGACTGCACATCCACAACCTGTCCTCCGACCATACCATAAATGCCCGCCTTTGTAGCAAGGATCTGCATTGCTTTTCCGATATTCCGGTTATCCGGCTCCATATCAAACGCTTTTGCAGCCGTTTCAAATGCATAATTCAACAGGGCATCGCCTGCAAGGATTCCCATCGCCTCGCCATAGACCGCATGTGTTGTCTTCTTTCCCCTGCGGTACTCATCGTTGTCCATCGCCGGAAGATCATCATGCACCAGGGAATAGGTGTGAATCATCTCCATCGCCGCCATAAAAGGCTCGATCACTTTTGATTTTCCACCAAACAGACGATAGGTCTCCGACATCAACATCGGGCGGAGTCTTTTTCCGCCGGCAAGAATACTGTAATTCATTGCCTCCATAATGGTCTTCTGGTAGCCCTCTTCCGCCGGAAGATAGCGTTTTATGATCTGTTCTATCTCATCTACTCTTGTCTGAATCTCTGCTCTAATATCCAACTCTGCTGCTCCTTCTTCCATTCCAGTTTGTTACAGGAACTGTTTCATCACTCGAAATCTGCCAGTGATCCGTCGGCCTGCATCACCTGCATTTTCTTCTCAACAGTGTCCAGAAGTAAATTACATGTCTTTATCTTTTCCACGCCTGCCTGATACAGACGAAAAGAATCATCCAGTGTAACTTCAGGACTTTCCAATTGTTTTATGATCGTCTCTATCTGTTCAAATGTCTCTTCCAGAGAAACATTCTGCTTCGTCTGTTCTTCACTCATTGTCAAATACCTCCGTGACATTTGCCTTCAGTGTTCCTTTTAAGAGATGTACCGTAAGTGGATCCCCCACTTTTACGGTGGAAGCATCCGTCACCGCCTTCCCGGTTTTATCCGCAACATAAGAGAACCCCTGACTCAGCTTCTTCAAAGGGGATACCCCTTCCATCTGACCTGTTAAAATTGCAAGTCTGTGCTTTTTTTCCGTAAGCACCTGCTCCATCTGCCGGTGTAATTTTTCCTCAAGGTCTACCGCATATTTGCGATGTTCATGCAGTTTGCTCTCCGGGCTTAAGTACTGTAACTTCGTCTGATACTGGTTTACTTTCAACTTTGCCATATCTAACTTCTGCTGCAAAGCCCGATTCATCCTTGCAGTTTTTGCTGAAATCTCTGCCACTGCCGCCTGATGATCAAAAACAGCCAGTTCTGCAGCCGCAGACGGTGTCGGCGCCCTTAAATCTGCCACAAAATCTGCGATCGTTGTGTCCGTCTGATGTCCGACAGCGGAGATAACCGGCGTCTCACATTCAAAGATCGCCCTTGCAACCTCCTCCTCGTTAAACGCCCACAAATCCTCGATGGAACCTCCACCTCGTCCGACAATGATCACATCCACGCCAAGTGCATCTAATGCACGGATACCGTTTACAATACTGCTTACCGCACCTTCCCCCTGCACAAGCGCCGGATATAAAATAAGCTGCACATAAGGATTCCTTCTTGCGGAAATATTGCGAATATCCTGTACAGCAGCACCAGTCGGAGCTGTGACGATCCCAAGCCTCCTGATATATGTTGGGATTCTCTTCTTGTACTCCGGGGCAAACATGCCCATCTCTTCTAATTCTTTTTTTAACGCTTCAAATTTTAAATATAAATTACCAGCTCCATCCAGTTCAATCTCTCTGGCATAGAGCTGATACTTTCCATCCCGCTCATAGACTTCCACAGAGCCTGTCACGATGACTTTGTCACCCTCTTTCATCTGGAAAGAGAGCCCCCGGCGGTTTCCTGCAAACATGATCGCATTGATCGTTCCCGCCGTATCCTTCAAAGTGAAATAAATATGCCCTGAGGAATGATACTTGCAGTTAGACACTTCGCCCTTGACACTGATGCGCTGCATCATAAAGTCCTGGGCAAACATATTTTTGATGTATGTATTCACCTGTCCAACTGAATAAACATTCTTCATCATGCTAATTTTGCCAATACTCCATTTACAAATGATGGTGATTCATCCGTTCCATACTGTTTTGCAAGTTCAACAGCCTCATTGATTGCAACTTTTACCGGGATATCATCCTCGTACTTCATCTCGTATACTGCAAGACGAATCAGAGTCAGATCTACTTTTCCCATTCTTCTGGTCTTCCATCCCTCGGAAACCTCATTGATCGCTGCATCGATCTCATCAATCTTCTCTACAATGTTGTGGAACTTGTTGGAGATGTACTCTTTGTCCTTCTCGCTGCACTCCTCCACTTCCTCAAACATATTCATCTGCTCCGGCATATCTTCCACATTGTGAAACTCCACGCGGAAAAGCATTTTAAAAACCTGTTCTCTTAATCCTCTTCTGGTCATTGATTGATCCTTTCTGTCTCGATAATCTCTATTCCTTTACAAGGTAAAAAAAGGATGTCGCTCGGACACCCTTTATTCTACTACATCGTCCATAACTCGCGTTACGTTCTGCAAAGGATTATTTATTATTACCCATATCTACGGTTGCAATACGAACATTCACGATCGATACTTCCAATCCTGTCATATTCTCAATTGCTGATTTTACACGTTCCTGAACTTTCGCAGATACTTCCGGGATGGAGTATCCGTAAGCAATATTCAGCGCCACATCCACATTCACAATACCGCTCAATACTTCCACACGAACACCCTTGGAAAGATTCTTCATTCCAAGCTTGCTGACAAGTTCATTGGTAATGTTACCAGCCATGGAACTGACACCTTCGACTTCTGTTGCAGCCAGTCCCGCAATAATTGCAACTACTTCATCTGCTATCTTCACTTCTCCCAAATGTCCATCCTTTATTTTAAATGTTTTTCTATCCTCAGCCATCGCTTAATGCCTCCTAAGTGATATTATGTAACTATTATAACAGACTATTCCATTTTTGAAAACAAAAAATGTATTAATTTTCTTTCCGTTCTATAAAGTCACACATTCCGTCACCCGGTTCGGATCTGAAATCATAGGCAATGTGCTCTCCCTCAAAGGAAACAGAAAAGCTTCCCTCCATATCCATAAAGGAATGAATGTGCGCAATTTCTGATAAAACATCTGCAAACTCGTCTAAAAATGCCTCTGCTGCATCCACATTTGTACAGTCCGTCTCCTCGATCGTCTCATCCACATATAATCTTAACTCAAATTCGTCTAAATCACTCTCGTTGTCGATCTGTGCGCATTTTATGTATGGGTTTGCATGATTATGCAGCACGTTTTCCAGATAGGATGCAGAAGAAAGGATCCTTGACTGCGAAACATCCTCTGCTTCCAAGTATAATTTATATTTGATTTTTAATGCATTGTCTGCCATATTGGGGTTCCTCACTTTTCTTTGGTGTTTGTATTTTGCAAAACTCTAATTTAGGTTATGAATGTTGTGAAAATGTAACAAAATTTTCGAAGACACGCTCCCGCTACGTGTCGCTCACAGCGGTACTAAGAAGCCAGTCACAACTTATCGTTGTTCCTGCCTTCTAAGAACCGGTGGCTCCCCAGTGTCTTCTCAAGCTTTTGTTGCATTTCCACAACTTGCATTACTTTGATTATGAGTTTTACAAATATTTTACCCTATATGGCATAAAAATGTAAATATGTTATAAGCATAAAATATTTTTCATAGTTTTTAAACAGAATCAATGATATACTTTCCATATACGCAATACCTTATTGTGCTATTTGTGCCAAACATATGACAATATTTAGAACAATAAAAATAAATTATTATAAAGGATTTCGCCTATGAATCATACAGATTTTCACCCATTTGAAATGCAATTTGAAGTACCGGATTCCGCAGAATCCATCGTGTATACAAGAAAATTTCAGGCACCGAGACGTCTGATTCTGTTAGGCTGTGGCTATGTTGCACAGTCTCTCTGTCGCTTTGCCTCCCAGTTGGAATTTGATGTCTACGCAGCAGACGACAGACCTTCCTTCGCTAATTCTTACACTATGAAAGAAGCTAAAGAAGTGATCTGTGACAGTTTTCCTGCTGCCATTACCAAAATCAAGCTGACCAATCAGGATTTTGTTGCGATTCTCACCCGCGGGCACGTCCATGATGCCGACTGTATCCGCACAATTTATGCAAGCGGTATCACACCTGCTTATGTGGGACTTATCGGTTCCAAAAGACGTGTCGCCGGACTTTTTGAGAACCTATGCACTAAAGGAATTGACCGTTCTTTTCTTGATCACATACACACACCAATCGGTTTAAGCATTGGTGCTGTCACCACAGACGAGATTGCCATTTCCATTCTGTCAGAACTGATTTTATGTCGCAGTCAGCTTTCTTCCGGAAAGAAAAACGGCATGCTGGAACAGACGAATATGGATTCTGTTTTTCTCAACGAGCTCATGACAGATGAGCCAAAAGCCGTTGCTGTTGTCGTGGAACGCAAAGGCTCCACTCCGGTCAAAACCGGTGCCATTATGGCTGTCAATGCTCTTGGTCAGTCTTTCGGCACGATTGGCGGTGGCTGTGGCGAACATGAAGTGTTCAAAAAAGCACTGGAAGTTCTCTCCACCAGACAGGATACTTTTCTCTCCGTCGATATGACCAATGATTTCGCCGGAGAAGAAGGCATGGTCTGTGGCGGAACTATGGATGTTATCATCAAATATATATCTCGTAACATCACTTTTTAATACATATTCAAAGACAGGTCATTGTATTGTTACTACAATAACCTGTCTTTCTATTTTTTCAATATGCGATCAAAGAAATCTATCATAATTTTATGTATTTCTTCTGTCCAGAATTCACTTCCAAACGGATTGCATTTCTGATATCAAGCGCAGTCGCCGGAAATGGTGCAATCCCGGAATGACGATATTCCACAACTGCAATGACATAGCCTTTTCTGACAGTCTTGCCAAGAATCCTAACTTGGCTCCAATATCCTGCTGCATCCATGTTAATATATAAGCTTCCCTAGTTCTTCAAATACCTTATCTGCATACAATTGTTTGATTTCATGGCGGTTTCTGCCGGAAACATCTGTCTTCCATGCATAATCATACGCCTTGTCTTTTACGAGAATACAAAAAAATACCTTTCCCTGTACGCTGTCTGCATTGTTCGGATCAACATTTCCTGTTGTTCCGGTAATCCCAATCGCAATATCGGTATGCATTTTACTCTGGATGGTTTCTGCCATTGCCCTTGCGCACTCTTTCGAATAAACACCGTATTGTTTTATAATATTCCCGTCCACGCCAATCCTGATTTTGGTTTCATTCAGATAGGCGACATAGCCTCCCGGAAAAATTGCGGAAGCACCCTCTGTATCAGTGATCATGGATGCAATCAAACCGGACGTACAGCTTTCCATGGTGGAAATTGTTGTACGTGTATTGATTAACTTTTGAATGATCTGGTCTTTTTTCTGTTGTTCCATTGAAAACTTTCCTTCCTGCAAAAATTATCATTCTGATATAAGCGAATCTTCTCCATACACATTAAGCACACCGTAATATTTCGAAACTACATCATCATACCGTGTATAACCGCCTACATCTTCAATTCCATATCGTAAGAGAAAATAATCCATATCATGAAGAATTTTATAGATATCGTTCGCGTACTCCATATCATGCGTTTCGGCTGCCAGACTAGCCGCATTGATCAATTGCTGTAAATCTGCTCTTAGAAGTTCATTCTGCACTGACTTTTGCATATCCTCGACAAGAGCTATGAAATTAGCCGCATCAAAGCGATTATAAGTAACTACTGGCTGACCATATTTTTGATAAAACTCTTCTTCTGAAATGCCTTCACTCTCCATAGTTTTCTTCATATTGATATCAGACTCAACCGCCCAGTCTATTTGAATGTCACCTTTTTTATCAAAATAATTCCAATATAGACTTTCTTTATCTGCTAATTTTTCAAACAGATTCTCATATAAATAGCCATTTTCCATTGTAAGATTCGCCACTTTTATATTTTCTGTTAAGCGTTCAATCTCCTCATCAGACATTCCCTCTAAAACAATTTTCCTCATAGCAAGTACATCCTCTTTTGAAGGAATTTGAGTCACTGTTACAGAACCTTTGATTTCCGTATCTTTTTGCACAGCATTCTCTGGCACTAAATTTTCTGTACTACTCTGCATGGATAATTCATCAACAGATTGTTCCTTTTTTCCACAAGCTGAAACAGCAAAACATATCACTATAATCCCCAAAAACAGGAAACGTTCCCACCTTTTTTTCATATAAAAACCCCCTAGTATAATAACGGCTACCTCTTGATAGCTAAGTTTCACTTACCCTAACAGCCGTGCAATCTCCTCTTTATAAGGCGGAATTGTCTTTTTCGTTTCACCCTCGGCACAGAGCCACGGCGTTTCTAAAATCTTAGGCACATTTAAGAAGCGTTCATCATGAACCACTTTATATAATGTATCAAAACCAATCGTTCCTGCTCCAATATTCGCGTGGCGGTCTTTGTGTGCGCCAAGCGGATTCATGCTGTCGTTCACATGAAAAACAGCAATCTGGTCAAGACCTAAAATCTCATCGAATTTCCGGAAAACACCGTCATAATCATTGACAAGGTCGTATCCTGCATCGTTTACATGACAGGTATCAAAGCAGACACGCAGACGGTCTTTTTTGTGAACCCCATCGTAGATCATTTTCAATTCCTCAAAAGTGCGTCCGATCTCGCTCCCTTTGCCAGCCATTGTTTCAAGGGCAATGAAAACATCATCCTCGTTTTCATCCAAAACCATATTTAACCCTTTTACTGCCTGTGCAATCCCGGCTTCCGCTCCTGCATCCAGCGCAGAACCCGGATGTAACACCAGGATTTTGCTTTGCATCGCTGCGGTACGCCTGATCTCTTTTTCCAAAAATCCCACCGCAAGTTCAAATGTTTCCGGCTTTACGGTGTTGGCAAGATTGATGATATACGGTGCATGCACGATGATCTCTTCAATCCCTGCCTTTTTCGCATATTCCCATCCGGCTTCAATATTCAGTTCTGAAATTTCTTTTCTCCTTGTATTCTGCGGTGCTCCGGTATAAAGCATTAAAATATTGGCGCCATAACTTTCCGCCTCCTTCACGGAAGCAAGAAACATTTCCTTTCCAGCCATTCCCACATGGGAACCAAGTTTTATCTGTGACATTTTTGTACTCCTTTTCATCTTTTACTTTACATAGGCGTTTGCGAAACTCTTCATAATCTTCTTTAAATTGTTCAAAATTAACAAAATTTTCGAAAACACGCTTTCGCTACGTGTCGCTGGTAACGGTACTAAGA
>OGHD01000475.1_pt1 | contig 19564 bp, 16 predicted proteins | sample 1571341 | NCBI WGS metagenome assembly OGHD01 (sample SAMEA2582026, study PRJEB24529) | metagenome | biome: Human gut stool | place: China | collected 2011 | reverse complement strand
TCCCATGCACTCAGGAGTTTGCCGTCATCAAAATTCAGATAGGCAAAGTTCCTGCTTTTCAGCATCAGTAAAGCCTCTGTCGATTTTCCTGTTCTTCTAGGACCCGTTATCAACTTGATTTGCTTACTTGCCAACAGTTCATCCACATCATATTGGGTATGACGTGTAAGGTAAGGACGGGAAAGCAGAGTATCCCGTTCCTTTTTCTGGTTATTGATAATTGTTCTCATTTCTCTTCTGATGAATTGATTAAACCGAGGCAAAGATACAAAAAAATATTCAATATATCATTTGTATTGAATAAAAAAGTACTGATTTTATTCAATACGATGGATAAAATGAATAAAATCAGTACTTTTGTTCCTCATCTTTCAGTTATTCAGCATCTCTCCCGCACTTCACGGGAAACGAAAATAGCTTATATGCCACGATGAACAGGTCATTAGTATAAGACAGAGCACAGAGAGGGTGTGCCATAAGCCACATCCCACACGCCCTTTACTTTTCCCTTCGGCCGGTGACCGTTGGTTCAGGGCGTGTGGAGCTTACATGCGAAACTTGAGTAACAAAAAGTATCTTGCTGTTTCCCAACTCCGCAATGCGAAACTTGAGTAACAAAAAGTATCTTGCTGTTTTCTCAACTCCGCAAGCGGCTTATAGGATCTCCAGCACCATCTCGGCCACTTCCTCGGGCGTGTTGAAAAGCATGCCCTCCTCCAGGTCCGCGTCGCTGAGGGAGTCGAGGTAGGTCTTGGCCGTCTCCTCGTCGGTGCGCGGCGCTCCGTCCTTGTCCTTGGCCTGGAGAATGGCCTGGAGGACGGCCTGCCGATATTCCGCCACCGTCATCATTCGGCGTTGCGCTTGACGACGGAACCGCTGGCCTGGTGGGTGGCCAGGACGAGCACCTCGGCGATCTGGACATGGGCCGGCGCGCTGGCCGCATAGTAGGCCACGTCGGCGATGTCCTCACCCGTGAGCGGCTTGATGCCCTGATAGACACTGTTGGCCCGCTCGTCGTCGCCGTGGAAGCGGACGTTGCTGAAATGGGTCTCCACCAGTCCCGGCTTGATATTGGTCACGCGGATGCGCGTGTGGGCCGTGTCGATGCGCAGTCCGTCGGTGATCATCTTCACCGCCGCCTTCGTGCCGCAATAGACGTTGCCGTTGGCGTAGGCAGCGTCGCCAGCCACCGAACCGATGTTGATGATCTCGCCACGGTTGCGCTCCACCATGCCCGGCACCAGCGCACGGCTCACGTAGAGCAGGCCCTTGATGTTGGTGTCGATCATCGTGTTCCAGTCGTCGAGGTCGCCACCCTGCAGCGGGTCGAGGCCCAAGGCCAGTCCGGCGTTGTTGATCAGCACGTCGATCTCGGCCCAGTCGGCCTCCAGGCTGCCGCAGACGTCAAACACCTGCTGCTGGTCTCTCACGTCGAAGCAGAGCGTCTTCGCACGCACGCCCAGCGCCTCGATGCGCTCGGCCAGCGCCTGGAGCAGGTGGTCTCTGCGGCCCGTGATGATCACGTCGTAGCCCTCTTTGGCAAAGCGCAGCGCGCAAGCCTCACCGATGCCGCTCGTCGCGCCGGTGACCATACAAATCTTTCTCTTTTCCATATTTTTTTTCTGTCAAGGGCGGGAAGGTCGGCCCATCCCGCCCAAAGGTATTCTACTCAACTTTCGCACGTAAGCTCCACACGCCCTGAAAGGGCAGTAGCTAGGAGCTTTTGGGCCTTCAGCCCGTTCTTGAACCACTTGCGAAACTTCGGTTATTCTACATCACGCCGTCCTCGCGCAGTTTCTCCTGCCACTTCCAGGCGCTGCGGAGCACGTCGGCCAGGGGCGTGTCCGCCTTCCAGCCCAACACCTGGTTGGCCTTGGTGCAGTCGCCCCAAATCTTCTCGATGTCGCCCTCGCGGCGCGGACCATACTTCCAGTTGAGTTTCACGCCCGTGGCCTCCTCAAAGGTCGTGACGATCTCCAGCGTGGAGTTGCCCTTGCCCGTGCCGATGTTGAAATACTCGATCGGTTCGGTCTCCTGGTCCAGCACGCGCGCCATGGCGGCCACATGCGCCTTGGCCAGGTCCACGACATAGATGTAGTCGCGGATGCAGGTGCCGTCGGGCGTGTCGTAGTCGTTGCCGAAGATGGTCAGTTGCTCGCGGATGCCCATTGCCGTCTGCGTGACGTAGGGGATGAGGTTGTTGGGCACGCCGTTGGGCAGTTCGCCGATGAGCGCCGAGGGATGTGCACCGATAGGATTGAAGTATCTCAGGACGATGCTCTTGACGGCCGCGCCGCTATGGATGAAGTCGTAGATGATCTGCTCGTTGATCTCCTTGGTGTTGCCATAGGGCGAGGTGGCCTTTTGGTGGGGTGCGTCCTCGGTGACGGGCAGGTTCTCGGGGTTGGGTTGTCCATAGACCGTGCAGCTGCTGGAGAAGATGATGCCCTTGACGCCATAGGCGGGCATGAGCTCCAGGAGGTTGATGAGCGAGACAACATTGTTGCGGTAGTAGAGCAGGGGCAGCTGGACGCTCTCGCCCACGGCCTTGGAAGCGGCGAAATGGATGATGCCAGCGATGGCCGGATACTTCTGGAACACGGCCTCCGTGGCAGCCTTGTCGCGCAGGTCTACCTGCTCGAAGGCCGGGCGCACACCCGTGATCTTCTCGATGCCGTCGAGCACCTCTATCTTGGAGTTGGAAAGGTTGTCGATGATGACCACGTCGTAGCCAGCCTCGATCAGTTCCACGGTGGTATGGCTACCGATGAAGCCCGTTCCGCCCGTCACTAAAATTGTCTGTTTCATGTAAGTTTTTCTCTTTTAGTTTCTGTAAATGTCGGCTATGGCGAAGCCTCCCCGGGGCAGGTCGTGTCCCGGGTCCGCCATCACCACGCTATAGAAATAACGCCAAATCGTGTTTTTTATTTCCTCTAAGTGGCAAAAAGAGCCACAAAGGTTTTGCCAAAGCGCGTCCCGTGGCATGGTTTTGCACGGTTGGCGAGCAAAAAACGGGCTGGAAGTCGTGTATCTCGTTTTTTATTGCTACTTTTGCATTTTGAAATTACAATACAAGAATGGACCATATACGGAATTTTTGCATCATAGCCCATATCGATCACGGCAAGAGCACCCTGGCCGACCGTCTGTTGGAGCGCACCAAGACCATCCAAGTCACGGAGGGTCAGATGTTGGACAACATGGATTTGGAGCGCGAGCGCGGCATCACCATCAAGAGCCACGCCATCCAGATGGAGTATGCGATGGAGGGAAAGAAATATTTGCTCAATCTGATAGACACGCCGGGCCACGTCGATTTCTCCTACGAGGTGTCGCGAAGCATTGCCGCCTGCGAGGGCGCGCTGCTCATCGTCGATGCCACACAGGGCGTGCAGGCGCAGACCATCAGCAATCTCTATATGGCCATCGACCACGACCTGGAGATCATCCCGGTCATCAACAAGATAGACATGCCCAACGCCATGCCCGAGGAGGTGGAGGACGAGATTGTCGATCTGCTCGGCTGCGAGCCCGGGGAGATCATCCGGGCCTCGGGCAAGACGGGAGAGGGCGTCGATGACATCCTCCGCGCCGTCGTGGACCGCATCCCCGCGCCGACGGGCGACAAGGAAGCGCCGCTGCAGGCCCTCATCTTCGACTCGGTCTTCAACTCCTTTCGCGGCATCATCACGCTGGTGAAGATCGATAACGGCGTGGTGCGCAAGGGCGACAAGGTGAAGTTTTTCAACACCGGCCAGGAGTATGACGCCGACGAGGTGGGCGTGCTGAAGATGGACATGGTGCCCAAGGCACAGCTCTCCGCTGGCGAGGTGGGCTATATCATCAGCGGCATCAAGGACGCCAAGGAGGTGAAGGTGGGCGACACCGTCACCCACGTCGAACGGCCCTGCGCCAAGGCCATCGAGGGATTCCAGGAGGTGAAGCCGATGGTCTTTGCCGGCGTATATCCCATCGACCCCAACGACTACGAGAACCTCCGCGCCTCGCTGGAGAAGCTCCAGCTCAACGACGCCTCGCTGACCTTCCTGCCGGAGAGCTCCCAGGCCCTCGGCTTCGGATTCCGCTGCGGATTCCTCGGACTGCTCCACATGGAGATCATCCAGGAGCGACTGGACCGCGAGTTCAACATGGACGTGATCACGACCGTCCCCAACGTCAGCTACATGGTCTATGACAAGCAGGGAGAGGTGAAGGAGGTGCACAATCCCTCGGGACTGCCCGACGCGACGATGATAGACCATATCGAGGAACCGTTTATCAAGGCCAGCATCATCACCTCCAGCCAGTTTATCGGACCGATCATGAAGCTCTGCCTCGACAAGCGCGGCGAGCTCGTGAGCCAAAACTACGTCAGCGGCAACCGACTGGAGCTCGTCTTCATGATCCCGCTGGGCGAGATCGTCATCGACTTCTACGACAAGCTCAAGAGCATCTCCAAGGGCTACGCCTCGTTCGACTACCACATCGACTCGTTCCGCCCCTCGAAGCTGGTCAAGCTCGACATCCTGCTCAACGGCGAGCCCGTCGATGCCCTCTCCACGCTGACCCACGAGAGCAACGCCGTGGCCTTTGGACGCAGAATGTGTGAGAAACTCAAGGAACTGATACCGCGCCAGCAGTTTGACATTGCCATCCAGGCGGCCATCGGAGCGAAGATCATCGCACGCGAGACCGTGAAGCAGGTGCGCAAGGACGTGACGGCGAAGTGTTATGGCGGAGATATCAGCCGCAAGCGCAAGCTCCTCGAAAAGCAGAAGAAGGGCAAGAAGCGCATGAAGCAGGTCGGCAACGTGCAGGTGCCTCAGAAGGCGTTCCTGGCCGTGCTGAAATTGGACTAACCGCCGGAGGAACATCCTTCGGCCAACAAGATATATAAAAGGAGAAAAGAGGAGACACGATGAGAGAACCGATAGCAACCCCCAGGGAGGTGGCCCGCGAGTTGGCCCGCAAGTACAGTACGATGACCCACGAGGAACTCGACGTGCTGGAGAGCGTGCTGGTGCCCATGAAGTTCAGCAAGGGCGAGATAATCCTAAGGGAGGGCGAGGTCTGCCGCAACATCTACTATGTGGAGCGCGGACTGATCCGCCAGTTCTACTTCAAGAACGGCAAGCAGATCACGGAGCACCTGGGGGTGGACCACACCATCTTCATGTGCATCGAGAGCCTGTTTCACGAAGAGCCCACCCATCTGCAGGTAGAGGCCCTGGAGGCCTCCTATATCTATGCGCTCCCCAAGCATCGCCTGGAGCAGGTGGCCCTCCACAACGTGAACATACAGATCCTCTTTCGCAAGATATTGGAGGAGAGCCTCGTGATCTCGCAGGTCATGGCCGACCTCGTGCGCTTCGAGACGGCACAGGAGCGCTACCGCAAGTTTTGCAAACTGGCGCCACAGATCGTCCTCCGCGCACCCCTGGTCTATGTGGCCAGTTTTCTCCAGATGACGCCGGAGACGCTGAGCCGCGTACGCAGCAGCACCCTGCTCGATTAGCCCTGAGTGGGGGAGGGCGAGCGCCTGGGCGGGCCCCGGAGAGATGGGGCGCCGCGCGTGCGCTATATAAATGAGGTAGAGAGAACAAAGTATAATCATGACAAAATCATAAAAAGACATGAAACCGACATTACTTCTTTTGGCTGCCGGAATGGGTAGCCGCTATGGCGGGCTGAAGCAGCTCGACGGACTTGGACCCAATGGTGAAACCATCATGGACTACTCCATATACGACGCCATCCAGGCGGGATTTGGCAAGATCGTCTTCGTCATCAGAAAGGACTTCGAGGAGCAGTTTCGCAAGCAGGTCCTCGCCAAGTATGAGGGCCACATCCCCGCAGAGCTCGTCTTCCAGAGCCTCGACGCCCTCCCCGAGGGCTTCACCACGCCCGAGGGCCGTGTGAAGCCGTGGGGTACGAACCACGCCGTACTGATGGCCAAGGACGTCATCAAGGAGCCGTTCTGCGTCATCAACTGCGACGACTTCTACAATCGCGACACCTTCATGGTCATCGGCAAGTATCTCTCCGAGCTCCCCGAGGGCAGCAAGAACCGCTATGCGATGGTGGGTTTCCGCGTGGGCAATACGCTCAGCGAGAACGGTACCGTCTCGCGTGGCATCTGCACGACCGACGCCGAGGGCAACCTGGCCACCGTCGTGGAGCGCACGAAGATAGAGCGCAGGGACGGCGCCGTGCAGTATAAGGACGACGACGACCAGTGGGTGACGACGCCCGACAACACGCCGGTCTCGATGAACGTATGGGGATTCACGCCCGACTATTTCGACTATAGCGAGGATTACTTCAAGACGTTCCTCTCCGATCCGGAGAACATGGCCAACCTGAAGGCCGAGTTCTTCATCCCGCTGATGGTCAACAAGCTCATCAACGACGGTACGGCGGCTGTCAAGGTCCTCGATACCACCAGCCATTGGTTTGGCGTCACCTATCCTGCCGATCGTCAGGGCGTCGTGGATCGCATCCAGCGCCTCGTCGATGAGGGCGTCTATCCCGCCAAACTGTTCTAATCGTATCACCAACCATTTCTACATGGAAATCAACCTTCTGGACGACAGTCAGCTTGCTCTGTTGCGGCAGCTGACTGCCGATGCCAGCTTTGTGGTAGTCACAGTCCATAAGTCGCCCGACGGAGATGCCGTCGGGTCGATGTTGGCCTGGGCGCAGTATCTCCAGGCCCTGGGCAAGGAGGTCACCTGCGTGATCCCCGATGCCGCTCCCGACTTCCTGATGTGGCTCCCAGGATCGCAGACGCTGCTCCGCTACGACAAGCATCCCGACCGCGCGAAGGAGGCCTTCGACAAGGCCGACCTCGTCTGCTGTCTCGACTACAACGACCTCTCGCGCACGGGGGACATGGCGGACGTCATTGCCCAGTCGAAGGCGCCCCGACTGCTCATCGACCACCATGTGGGCCCGACCGTCGAGGCTGCGCTCTCCGTCTCCCATCCCGCCATGTCGAGCACGTCGGAACTCGTCTTCCGCCTGCTGTGGCAGTTGGGCGCCTACGACGAGATGACGCTGCAGATGGCGCAATGTATCTACTGCGGCATGATGACGGACACGGGGGCCTTCACCTACAACTCCAACGCGCCAGCCGTCTATCTCATCATCAGCCACCTGCTGGAGAAGGGCGTGGACAAAGACCGCGTCTATAACCGCGTCTATAACAACTACTCGCCACAGGCCATCAAGTTCAGGTCCTATGTGATCTTCAAGAAACTGCGCGTCCTGCCGGCCTCCCATGCGGCCTACTACACCGTCACGCGCGACGAAATGCGACGTTTCCAGTTTGTCAGGGGCGACCTGGAGGGCGTGGTCAACATCCCGCAGAAGATCAAAAAACTCAAACTCTCCATCTCGCTGCGCGAGGACACCGAGAAGGACCAGGTCATACGCGTCAGCCTCCGTTCGGGCAATGGGTTCCACTGCCGCAAGATGGCGGAGGAGTTCTTCAACGGCGGAGGACACGAAGACGCGGCAGGCGGACGCCTGGAGTGCTCCATCGAGGAAGCCGAGCAGGTGGTCCTCCGAGCCATCATGGCCTACAAGGAGCAGCTGCGATGACCCCTCGCGGGCCAGGATCATGGTCCGTAGGGCAGTCTTTAATGTCAAAAGTAGCTAAAAATGGGCGTCGTCTTATGGTGGAACAGACGATTTGCTATAACTTTGCAGTAAGATATTATTGAACGTAAAAGATTCCGATGAAGAAAACGCTTTTTCTCCTCCTCCCGCTCGCAGCTCTGCTCTGGTCGGCGTGCAGCAATGACGAGACCTATGCTGACCAGCGCAAGCGAGAGAACGGAGCCATCCGCCAGTATCTCAACGACAGCAGCGTGACGGTCATCTCCGAACGCCAGTTTTTCGATCAAGACACGATGACCGACGTGAGCAAGAACGAGTTTGTGCTGCTCGAGTCTTCGGGCATCTATCTCCAAATCGTAGAGAAGGGTTGCGGAGAGAAAATCAAGGATGGCGAGACGGCCACCGTGCTCTGCCGATTCACCGAGCGCAACCTCCTCACCGATAGCATCATCGCCACCAACAACATCCTCTATTTCAGCGCGCTGGTCGACAAGATGTCGGTCACGAACACCTCCGGCACCTTCACGGCCTCCTTCGACCCCACGTCGAGTGTGATGTATCAAGTCTATGGAAGAAGTTCCGGCAGCACGCAGGTGCCCAACGGATGGCTTTCCCCGCTGCCTTACATCAAGGTGGGTAGGCCGCTCTCGGCCGACGACCGCATCGCCCGCGTGCGCATCATCGTACCCTCCACCGAGGGCACCTATGCGGCCACGATGTCGGTCTATCCGTGTCTCTACGATATCACCTACGAGCGCGGAAGATAACATGCAATTACAAAACTAAAGAGAAAATATGACACTGATCAAATCCATTTCCGGCATCCGTGGAACCATCGGAGGCCCTACCGGCGATACGCTCAACCCGTTGGACATCGTCAAGTTTACCACGGCGTATGCCAAGTTTATCCGTCAGAGCGACCCGACGGGCAGCAACTGTATCGTGGTAGGCCGCGACGCGCGCATCTCGGGCGACATGGTCCGACTGGTGGTCTGCGGCACACTGATAGGAATGGGCTATGACGTGCTCGATATCGGGCTTGCCACGACCCCGACCACCGAACTGGCCGTCCGCATGAGCCATGCGGCAGGTGGCATCATCGTCACCGCCAGCCACAACCCGCGCCAGTGGAACGCGCTCAAGTTGCTCAACCACGAGGGTGAATTCCTGACCAAGGACGACGGCAACGCCGTGCTCGCCATGGCGGAGAAGGAGGACTTCGACTATGCTGATGTCGATCATATAGGCACTTACCGCCAGGACGACAGTTTCGACGACCGTCATATCGAGGCGGTCCTCGCCCTCGACCTGGTCGATACGGAGGCCATTCGCAAGCGTGGATTCCGCGTCGTCGTCGATGCGATCAACTCCGTCGGCGGCGTCATCCTGCCGAAGCTCCTCGACCGACTGGGCGTCGGCTACACCATCCTCAATGGCGAGGCCAATGGCGACTTCGCCCACAATCCGGAGCCGCTGGAGAAGAATCTCGGAGGCATCATGGGCGAGGTGGCAGCAGGAGGCTATGACCTCGGCATCGTTGTCGATCCCGACGTCGATCGTCTCGCCTTCATCCAGGAGGACGGCAAGATGTATGGCGAGGAATATACGCTCGTCAGCGTGGCCGACTACATCCTCGACCACGTGAAGGGCGCCACCGTCTCCAACCTCAGTTCTACGCGCGCCCTGCGCGACGTCACCGAGCGCCATGGCTGCCAGTATTTTGCCTCTGCCGTCGGCGAGGTCAATGTCACCACCAAGATGAAGGAGGTGGGTGCAGTCATCGGTGGCGAGGGCAATGGCGGAGTCATCTATCCCGAGAGCCACTACGGTCGCGACGCCCTGGTCGGCATCGCCCTCTTCCTCAGTTCGCTGGCACAGAAGGGACTGACGTGCAGTGAGCTCCGCAAGACGTTCCCGACCTATTATATTGCCAAGAACCGCATCGACCTCACGCCCGACACCGATATGGATGCCATCCTGGGCAAGGTCAAGGAGCGCTTCGGATCGATGGACGACGTGCGGGTAACGGATATTGATGGTGTGAAACTCGACTTCCCGACGAAGTGGGTCCACCTCCGCAAGAGCAATACTGAGCCCATCATGCGCGTCTATAGCGAGGCGGCCACGATGGAGGAGGCCGACGCCCTGGGCAAGGAGCTCATGGACGTGGTCTATGAAATGACGAAGTAGGAGAGGGTACTACCTCCTACAGCCTGTAATCATTATGAGGCATCTGTCTGGCGTCAAGCGCCGGGCAGGTGCCTTGTCCATAAACCTATTTTCTGATTCTAACGAGATCTTTTGCCCTATGGATCATTTGTTTCTGCTGCAGTTCGCATGCTTCCTGTTCATGCTGTTCAATGCCTTCACCCTCGCCGTCACCCGTCTCCAGGCGCGATGGCTCAATCCGCGCTATGAGCGCGCACGATGGTTGATCTTTGTCGGCATCATGGGCTTGGCGGCGCACTATCTGATGCAGATGCGCTATGGTTTCAGGGCCGTTGACGACGCGGTGGGTGCCACGGTCAATGCCCTCGTCTATGCACCCTGTTTTTCGCTCATCTCGATGGGCATCTTCCATATCGAGGCCACCCATGTCCGCAGGAGGAGGGTCTATGCGGTCTGCGCGGCGATCAACCTGGCGATCCTCGCCTGTTTCTTCATCGGCTTCCTCCAGCATGGCGAAATGCGCATCGGGGCCTGGCTCTATGCTATGCTGGCCCTCTTTGCCGCCAATGTGGTCTATTGCATCGTCGTCATCGTCCGCGAGATCATCAAGCGCCGCCGTCTGCTGGAGACGATGGCGGGCGGCGACCTCATGCCCTATGTACGCTACTCCCGCGCCAGCCTCCTCATCCTCTTCTTCCCCGCCGTGGTATCGCCCTTTGCCATCATCTCCACCAAGATGCTTTACTTTTTTGCGCCCCTGGGGCTCATGGCTTTCCTCTTCTTCATCCTGAGTTTCGTGGCCCTGGGCTACAGCTATCAGCCGAAGGAGTCGCTGCTCGACGAAGAGGCGGAGGGAAAGGTCAGCCCTGCTGTCGTAGTCGCTCAGCAGGAGAAGACGGTAGCACAACAGGCCGTCGCGGCTCCTGATGTCGCTTCTGCTTGTGTCGCTTCTCCTGGTGTCGTTTCTCCTGGTGTCGTTTCTCCTGGCGAGGCGGCTCCATGCGATGGGGCTCATGCTGGCACAACCCCTGATAACGCAACGTCTGATAGCGCATCTCATGCCGACGCGGCCCATGCTGCCGACCAGGCGGAGGAGACGCAAACTGCCACGCTGATGCCTGAGGATCGAAGAAAGCAGATCCAGCAGCGGCTGGACGAATGGTGCGCGGCGATGGGCTATAAGGATGGGGGGTGAACCTCCTCTCCCTCTCCCATGCGATCCATGTCTCGAAAGACGAACTCACGATATACTTCGACCAGTCTCTGAAGACTACGTTCCGGATATGGCTGAGCGACATCCGCTTCGCTGCGGCCAAGAAAATGACCCAATATCTATTGCAGCGCCGATGCGCGCTCTCGCTCTTGCTGATGCTTATGCTCCTGCAGCCCGTGATGGCGCAGACACAGGATCCTATAATGTATGCGAGATTGAACCGAGAGACTCAGACCCTCACGCTCTATTACGGCACGAATTACAAGGAATCTGACTACGGGATTTCTCTTTTAACTGGTCGTCCCTTGTGGCCAACTACAGCTGAAAGAAAAAAAAAAAAACCGTGGTCTTTGACGAGAGTTGCAAGGATGCACGGCCCAAAGATTGTGGAGCCTGGTTTTGGTCGTTCGAAGCTTTGACAACGATTGAGCACTTGGACTATTTGAACACGTCAGAGGTCGATGATATGCGATTAATGTTCTCCTCCTGTACCAGCTTGGAAACACTTGATTTGTCTTCCTTTAATACGGAAAAGGTCAAACACATGTATGCTATGTTTGATGGCTCTACGAATCTACGCTCAATCAAGTTGCCCAAAGGCTTCATAGGCAGCAGCGTGACTGATCTCAATGCAACGTTCAAAGGTTGCGAAAGTCTTACCGAACTCGATCTATCCGGTTCTAATTCTGAAAACGTGAAAGAGATGAATGAGATGTTCTATGGCTGTAGGGCGCTTTCCAAGCTCGATCTTACTGATTTTAAAACTGGACAAGTAACCACTATGGAGAATATGTTCTGCATTTGTAGCACGCTTGAAACCCTCGATGTCTCCAGTTTTAATACCGAAAACGTGACCACTATGCTAGGAATGTTCAATAATTGCTCGTCACTTCGGAGTCTCGATCTCCCTGGCTTTAATACTGCAAATGTGACGCAAATGTCATCAATGTTCAATAAATGCTCGTCACTTCGGAGTCTCGATCTCAGCAGTTTCAATACCAGAAAGGTGACTTACATGCAAAGCATGTTTGAAGGATGTACTAACCTTGAAAGTATTGATTTAAGCAGTTTTGATACGGGGAACATGAAATCTATGACTGGGATGTTCTTCTCATGTACGAAGCTTGAAACGCTTGATCTCTCCTCGTTTGCAACGTCCAAAATGGTTTCCATGGTTGATGCGTTTAGTAATTGCAAAAACCTCAAGACGATCTATGTCACTTCTGCATTTACTACAGATAAAGTAACCCTAGATTTTTCGATTTTTGACGGATGTGTTAATCTGCCAAACTTTAATCCTGCTAAGACGGGTGTGAAAATGGCGCACACGGGAGAGGGAGGTTATCTCACGGCTGCTACTGCCAGTTGGGTGCGATGGGATGCGCCAACCAGCACGCTCTCCTTCCATCGCGGCGCCACGAAGCCTGCGGGCGACAACATCCTTGATTTGGGCTATGGAAATTATCCGAATTGGGACACCCATGCTGCAGAAATTAAGAAGGTGGTCTTCAAAGCCGGTTTCCGGGATGAAACCCACACGACGTGCTCCAAATGGTTTAGTGGTTGTACGAATCTTACCAGCATAGAGGGTATCGAAAACCTCAACACGTCCAACGTCAAGTATATGAACGAGATGTTTGGCCAGTGTTCGAACCTCGAAACGCTCGACCTGTCCCATTTCAACACAGAGAAAGTAGGAAATATGAGCAATATGTTTAATGGATGCACAAAGCTCCGTGATCTCAACATTTCTAGTTTTAATACGGAGAATGTGACAAACATGTACGGAATGTTCTATGGCTGCTCAAGTTTGGATTCGCTCGATTTGTCTCACTTCAATACGAGGTATGTGCGAAACGATCAAATGAACTACATGTTCAATGGTTGCAGTAGTCTTAGCTCTCTTGACGTATCCAACTTTACAACTGATAAGCCCGGCATGCAGCTGGATGGGTTGTTCCAGGGATGCAGTAGCCTTCAAACGCTTGACCTTTCCAGTTTCGACACCGGTGGGGCATCTTCTGTTACCGATATGTTTGACGGATGTTCCGCGCTTCAGACTATCTATGTCAGCGATCTTTTCAAATTTAATAATAATAGCGTTTCAAGTTCAAATATGTTCCGCGACTGCCATTCACTGAAAGGCGCTATCTCCTTCGAACCTACAAAGATAAATGAGACTTACGCGAACTACAAATCGGGTTATCTCACCAAGAAGGTTGGCACGAATGGCAATGAGATCATTGGAGCCACAGGCTACCCACTCACCATCGACGCACTGCCTTTGGATGACAGCAAGGCATACACGCTCTACGAAGACTGCGACGTGAACGCCGCTTCCTACGAGCGAGAGGTAAAGTCTGAATGGGCTACGCTCTGTCTGCCCTATACCATCCATCCCAGTTCGGAGGACAACACCTGCTACTTCTATACCCTAAAGTCGGTAGGAGCGAAGAGTGTCGAGCTCGTGCGCGTGGAGGAAGGCGTGATAGAGGCAGGCCAGCCTGTCGTCGTTCGCAAGAAAAACGCGGAACAGACCAGTTTCCGCGTCGTGAGCGGTACGGCTTCTCCCGACGAAAAGGCGAAGGCCGTGACAAAACCCACGAATAGGGAGACGGGCCATCGACTGATGGGTACGTTTGCCCCCATCGAACTCGCCGACGACTGCTATTTCATCGCCAAAGACCTGTTCCGCCTGGTCAGCGACTACAATCTTGCTGCCACCGGCGTGAAGATAGCTGCCTACCGCGCCTATATCCAGCCCGAGGGTACGCTGGAGGGTGGATCCGCACAACTCACCATCGGCGTGGATGAAGGCACCAACCAGGTAGATGCCGCTACCCTCGTCGATCTGCTCAACGACACCGAGGCGGAATACTACGACGTGCAGGGCCGCCGCATCCCGCAGTTGCAGCGAGGCATCAACATCGTCAAGGTTGGCTCCAAGGTCATGAAGGTCTTCTGCCCCCGATAACTTCCCGTAGCGACTCGCCCCGCGTCTCGCCTTCTCGCTTCGCCTCCCGCGTGTCGCCGCCAACAACGCATACTTTTGTGGTGTCGTGCTTCTTTTGAAAGTCAAAAGAGGGTGCGTCAAAAACGAACGATCGTTTTGACACACCCTCTCTAACTATTTACATGGTGACTCGTCTCGCGGACGAGAAATTCATTTTAGTCTTCGTCCTTCTGCTCAGCCTCATGCTCGGCGATGAGCTTCTGCTGGATGTCGTTGGGCACCAGCTCGTAGCTTGCAAACTTCGTCGAGAAGCTGGCGCGTCCGCCCGTGAGGGAGCTGAGCGCGATGCTGTAGTTGGAGAGCTCCTTCAAAGGAATCTTCGCCTGCAACTTCTGGTAGCCAGCCTCGCTGTCCATGCCCATGATCATGGCGCGGCGGCCCTGCAGGTCGCTCATCACGTCGCCCATGTAGTCGGCCGGCACATAGACCTCCAGGTCGTAGATCGGCTCCAGGATCTTCGGACCAGCCTGCTTGAAGGCGTCGGAGAAGGCGTGGCGTGCAGCCAGCATGAAGGAGAGCTCGTTGCTATCCACCGGGTGCATCTTGCCATCATAGACAATCACGCGCACGTCGCGGGCGTAGCTACCCGTCAGCGGACCGTGCTCCATGCAGTCCATGATACCCTTGAGGATGGCGGGCATGAAGCGTGCGTCGATGGCACCACCGACCACGGAGTTGATGAAGACGAGCTTGCCGCCCCACTCCAGGTCCACTTCTTCGCGGCCCTTGATGTTCATCTTAAACTCCTGGCCGTTGATGTTGAACGTCGTCGGATCGGGCATGCCCTCGGCGTATGGCTCCACAATCAGGTGGACCTCGCCAAACTGTCCGGCACCACCCGACTGCTTCTTGTGGCGATAGTCGGCGCGAGAGAGTTTCGTGATGGTCTCACGATACGGGATGCGCGGCTCCTCAAACTTCACGGCGAGTTTCTCGTTGTTCTCCATACGCCATTTCAGCGTGCGCAGGTGGAATTCTCCCTGTCCGTGGACGATCGTCTGGCCCAGTTCCTTGCTCTGCTCCACCACCCATGTCGGGTCTTCCTGGCGCATCTTGAGCAGGGCTGCCATCATCTTCTCCGTATCGCTCTCGTTGACGGCCTTGATGGCGCGTGAATACTTGGAGTTGGGATATTTGATGAAGTCGAAACGCTCCTCCGTACCCTTGCCGTTGAGCGTGTTGCCCGTCTTGACATCCTTCAGTTTCACGGTGCAGCCCAGGTCGCCCGCGTTGAGCTGATCCACGGGGATGCGGTTGGCACCCGCGCAAGCGAAGATCTGTCCGATGCGCTCCTTGCTGCCACGGTCGGCGTTGGTCAGGTCGTCGCCTGACTTGATCGATCCGCTCATCACCTTGAAGTAGCTCACCTCGCCGATATGCGGCTCCATACCCGTCTTGAAGAAGTAGATACTCTCCGGACCGTTGGAGTCGGGTGTCACCTCCTCACCACGCGTGTTATGGACCTTCGGCATCTCGCTGACGAAGGGCACGACATTGCCCAGGAACTCCATCAGGCGCTGCACACCCATGTCCTTGTGGGCATCGACGCAGAACACCGGGAAGATGTTGCGCATCACCAGGCCCTTGCGGATACCCTCGCGCATCTCGTCCTCCGTGAGCGTCTCCTCCTCGAAGAACTTCTCCATCAGCGCCTCGTCATTTTCGGCGGCTGCCTCCACGAGTGCCTTGTGGAGCTCCATGGCTTTCTCCATCTCCTCGGCGGGAATCTCCTCGCGCTTCGGTGCGCCACCGTCCGGACCCCAGGAGAGCTTCTTCATGATGAGCACGTCGATGATCTCGTGGAAGTCGGGACCCGTCTGGACGGGATATTGTATCTGCACACACTTCGGACCATAGATGTCCTTCATGCTTTGGATGAGTTGATCAAAGTCGCATTTGTCGCTGTCAAGCTGGTTGACGAGGAAAATGACCGGCTTGTGCAGCTTTTCGGTATATCGGAAGTTGTTCTGTGTGCCAACCTCCGGGCCATACTGGCCATTGATGAGTATGACGGCTTGGTCGGTGACGTTGAGGGCCGTGATGGCACCCCCCACAAAGTCGTCGCTACCCGGACAATCGATAATATTGAGCTTTTTGCCATTCCACTCTGCATGGAATACGGTGGGGAAGACCGAATAGCCGTACTCCTGCTCCACAGGGAAATAGTCGCTTACCGTGTTCTTGGCTTCTACGGAGCCACGACGCTTGATGATACCAGCTTCGAAAAGCATACTCTCGGCAAGTGTGGTCTTGCCGCTACCCGCACTGCCAATCAAGGCAATGTTTTTAATCTCATTTGTCTGATATACTTTCATATCGGATAGATTTAAGCGATTAATAATATCGTTATTTACTTGTAGGGTAATTGAAAGAGGACAGGCATTTCTGTCATTTCGCCCACTAAATTAGGCATTTTTTTTGTAAAAGCCAAACAACGATGGCAAAAGTGCTCTATTTTTTAAAATTAATTAGTACTTTTGCAAGTGAAATGACAGGATTATACATACATATACCATTTTGTGCCAGTCGTTGCGTCTATTGCGGATTTTATTCGACGACGCTTCCCGCGCTGCGCGATGCCTACGTCGATGCCCTCTGCCAGGAACTGATGTTGCGGGCGGAGGAATTGCCTGCTGACGAGGCCATCACGACGATCTATCTCGGGGGTGGCACACCGAGCCAGCTCACAACGGATCAGCTCGACCGTCTCTTCTCCTATATATATAAGGTATATAGGCCGCAGCCTGTCGAGGTGACGATGGAGTGTAATCCTGACGACATTACCCCAGCGTTTGCGGATTGGATTGCCCAATCGCCCATCGACCGCATCTCGATGGGGGCGCAGACCTTCTCCGAAGACCGCTTGCGCCTGCTTCGCCGTCGCCATACGGCTGCTGAGGTGCGACGGGCCACGACGCTGCTGCGCCAGGCGGGCATCCGCAATATCTCCATCGACCTGATGTTCGGATTTCCGGGCGAGACCCTCGCCGACTGGGAACAGGACATCGACGAGGCCCTCCGTCTGGGCGTGGAGCATATCTCGGCCTATAGTCTGATGTACGAGGAGGGGACGACGCTCCATCGCTGGCTCAGCGAGGGGCGCATTCAAGAGATCGACGACGACCTCTCGCTCCGCATGTACGACTGCCTGGTGGACCGGCTTACTGCTGCCGGCTACCGCCACTACGAGATCAGCAACTTTGCCTTGCCCCAGCGCGAGAGCCGCCACAACAGTAGCTATTGGCGCGACGTGCCCTATATGGGCCTTGGCGCCTCCGCCCATTCCTTCGACGGACGGCAGCGGTCATGGAATGTGGCTGACATCGAAACCTATATCGCGGCCATCGGTCGTGGTGAACGGCCCTGCACGGTGGAGGCCCTCGATCCCGACACCCACTATGAGGACGTGGTGCTGACGTCGCTGCGCACCGCAGAAGGTATTGATCTGGGCAAGATCCAGCGCGACTTCGGAAGCCAGCGCCTCGACTTCCTCTTGGCTGCTGCCGACCAGGACTTGCGCCAGGGCTATCTCGTCCGCGAAGACGACCACCTGCGCCTCACTCGCCGGGGCATCTATCTGAGCGATGGTATCACAGCGCGTCTATTTGTATGATTGTTTTGTCTCACTGAACGATCGTTTCGCCGATCTTTTGAATCATCGACCTTTTGAATCACCGAACCAAGCAGAAACTTATGATAGAGAAAACTTTCGAGAAAAAATGGGCTGACAATCGTCAGCGCCTGTTGCAAGAAGACGAGGAGTATCAGCGCATCCTCCGCAGTTACCGCAAGCACAACTGGGCGGACGCATTGGTGGCGCCTGCCGCCCTCATCGGTAGCATGGAGTTTGTGGCGTGGCTGGGCGTCAAGTCGCAGGTGCTCAATTTTGTGATTTCCCTCGTCCTCGCCATTGTGTTTTTCTTTGTTTTCCTTTATTTCAAGGCTGTCAGGGTCAGCCGCAAGACGCTTGACGAGGTGGAGCAGCGCATCAAGGAGGAGTATCGTCAGAAAGTAGGAGGGTAGGGCATCCGTACGATGCGTCCACCAAGCAGCGGACGCATCGTGCCGATGTCTTTTTCCTTAGATGTCGAGATCCGGAGCCTTCTCCGCACCCTGCGCAGCCTCAAACTTCGTCATGCGCTCGAAGCCATACATACCCGCGAGGAGGTTGTTGGGGAAGCGGCGGATGGAGAGGTTGTAGCCCTGCACGCTCTCGTTGTAGCGGCGGCGTGCCTCGTTGATGCGGTTTTCCGTGCCCTCTTCCTGCACCATCAGCGACTTGTAGTTTTCGCTGGCCTTCAGGTCGGGGTAGCGCTCCGAGACGGCGATGAGGCGGGAGAGTGCCTGCGTCACCTGGTTCTGTGCCTGCTCAAAGGCCTTGATCTTCTCGGGTGTGAGGTCGGCTGCGTCGAGGTGTATCTGTGTGGCCGCATTGCGTGCCTTCGTCACCTGCTCAAACGTCTCGCGCTCGTGCTTGGCATACGATTTCACGATTTTTGCCAGTTGTGGCATCATGTCGGCACGGCGCTGATAAGCCGCCTCCACATTGCTCCATGCCGTTGTCACCTCTTCTTGGTTGGACACCATGGAGTTGTAGCTGCTCACCAGCCACCCCACAATCATCAGGACTACCACGACGATAGACCCTACTTTCATTAGCTTCTTTGATTCCATATACTAATAGTTTTCTGATAATAATTCTGTTGTTGTTCTCGTTGGCCAGTTCGGCTTTCGCCACCAGTCGGAGCGGGTCCCGCTGTAGGCTTACCAGCCTCCGCCAGCACCACCTCCACCGAAACTGCCGCCTCCGAAGCTGCCGCCGGAGAATCCTCCGCCCCATCCGCTTCCGGAGTCGTTGGTGTGGCCCGGGTTGCCCCAGATGATGAAGGGGCCGCCAGAGCGTCGGCTTCCTCCTCCACCGCCGCCACCCTTGCCGCGGTTGTCCCTGCGGTTGAGGATGACGAGGACGACGACGATGCAGATCACGGTGAAGAGGACGATTGCCAGTCCTGCGCCAGCGTCCTCGTCGGTGTTCTCCTGGATCCCTGTCGTCCCGGTCTTCAGTTTCTTATAGACCGCCTGGGCTGTGGCCAGTACGGCCTGTCCGGGCTCTCCGCGCTTCATGTTGGCCACGATGCAAGCCCGCCCGATGTCGTCACACTCTATGTCGGTCAGGTCTTTCTCCAGACCCTCTCCTGGAGCGATGAAGTATCGGCGGTCCTCCACGGCTACGACCACCACCAGTCCGCGGTTGGTCTTCTTGCTTCCCACTCCCTGGCGGTTGCCCAGGTCCTGTGCGAAGCGAAACGTGTCGCCGTTGCTCACGCGCTTTACGATGACGAACACCGACTCCACGCCACACTGCTTGTCGAGGCGCAGGAGATAGCTGTCGATAGAGTCGCGCTCCGCCTGCGAGAGGATCTCGTCGGGGTCGCAGACGTAGCGGCGTGCGTCGGTGAGGTGCACCATCGGGATGTCCTCTGCCTCCCACGTCTTTGCGTCCAGTCCCAGCACCGTCGCCAGTAGCATTATCAGCAATATCGCTTTCC
>OGHD01000474.1_pt1 | contig 19630 bp, 20 predicted proteins | sample 1571341 | NCBI WGS metagenome assembly OGHD01 (sample SAMEA2582026, study PRJEB24529) | metagenome | biome: Human gut stool | place: China | collected 2011 | reverse complement strand
ACCCCCGCTACAAACCCCTTTGACAGTGTGTTTTCCTAATAGGCGCTAATCATATCTGTGATGAACGCACGAATAATGCCCCGAATCTCATCAATGGTCGGCAGCGGGATATCAAAAATCGTAATGTAATTTTCCAGCTCACGCGGAATGACCGTCACTTCAGAGATAATAAAAATCGTAGCACTGTAATTCTCGTTATAGAGGTTGTTTTCCGCAATGCGCTTCATGTACGCAATTACTTTGGGATTATCCAGTTCCCGGTGGACATCCTTCAGAATAAGGAAGGTCTGCTGCTCGAACCCATCATCCATGGTCAGCTTCAAAAATTCTTCCAGAGAGCAGCCCTTCATAGGGCTTTTGGTCTTAAAGTCCACAAGTCCAAGCGCATTGTTGAACTCCACACATTTTGCACCCTGCCCAACGTGCGCAATTGCTGCATCGATCACCTTGAAATCAAAGTGGTTAATGTAAATGATCGGGTGCAGCGCGTCAATGTAGGAAGCCAGGATATTTTCTGCACTGCGTTTCATCCTTACACCTCCATGTAAAGCATAGTGCGCATGGAAGAGTTGCTCTTATAGTCAATGCCGTCCACAACGGGGAATTTGCCGTTGATCTGAGCACTGCCAAGATCTCCGCCGATCACACCAGCAGAACGGGCAAAGTCGCCGACTCCAATCCTGAGCAGCATGTATTTCTGTCCCTTCGGCTTCAGGTCTTTCCAATAGCCGTCCGTAACACCAGAAAAGGATTTCAGGTTGTCACCCAGTGTTTCCATAATTTCTTTTTGTTCCAGCATTGTTATAATTTTTTCATAGAGCACATAGTTGTCAGAGCCTGCCGGGAAGGTCAGATTCTCCGGGTCGGGTGCAAAGCAAACTTCACGCGCCTGCTCATTCATCAGGAAGCACATAACAGCCAGAAGCATCTTCTGGTCAGTCAATTCCGTTAAAACCCTGCGGTAATCATATTGCAGCACCCACTCGTATTTCTCTACGATCTCCTGAATAGCCGCCTTGATCTGTGCAGCATCATTTTGGTTTTCGAAAATGGTATTGAGCAGGCTCCGATATCCCTGCTGATAGTCTTCAATGATGCCTTCTACCTTATAACTTTCCTGTTTGTACTGCTCGTTCTCGTTCTCGCTTTCCACCTTATATTTCAGGATGTAAATGCTCTTTTCTACTTCTGCCGGGTCGCAGGGAATCTCAAAAATCCGAATCAGCTCCTTGATGATACCCATGGAATCTTCCGAACGGATTTCTTCCACCTTTTTCAGCTCTTCTTCGTAGCCACGCACCTTCAGCCAGCGGCAGAGCAGACCATTGCGGTAATAGTCCAGCACATCCTCAATGGAGAAATTGTTCTGAAGGTCTTCAATCGTGCGTACCGGTGTGTTGTCACAGATCAGATTGAACTTGATAGTTTTAGCCATTTTCTTTTACCTCCTGCTTTCTAAGTGTGTTCCTTTCAGTACATTTCGCAGTTTAGTTTTATTCGCTCTCCTTGTTCGTAAGACGTCCTCCTTAATATTGATCGTCCATCTTTTCAATTTCCTGCTTCATCTCCTGCACCAGTGTTTCCGGCGCAGTCACTTTGACTTTGCCGCCCTGACTGAGCAACCACATTTTCACGCCTGTTCCAAAGACTTCGGCTTCAATAGAGCAAACACCCTCTTTTTCATCTACAACTTTTGCCATGGGGAACTTGTCCAGCACAGCTTCCACCGAGGGCCCATAGTAGTTGAAGCTGATTTTCTGCGGCTCTCCGCCGAACATGAACTGAGTGCGATTCTTGTACTCGCCCTCTTTGAAGCGGTCTTTGTAAGGCACAGAGAACTTTTCACCTGTTTCCTCGATAGAACGTATCCTGTCGAGCCGGTAAATGGTGGGATAAGGATCGTTCTTTTTGTGGAAAGCTTCTCTGGTGGTGTGGTCTGTGATAATACCCATAAGGTAGAAATAATACTCCGAGAACATCAATCCCACCGGCTCAACCGTCCGTTTTACGATCTGGTGGTCTTTCAGCTTCTGATATTCAATTTCCAGCACCGACTGGTTGCGGATGGCCTGCGCCGCCATCCACAGGTTATCCGGGTCAATGGCTGCATGAGCCGGGTCGTGATAGTTGAACAGCTCATTGCTGATAAACCACTCAATGTCTGCTTTTTCCCTCTGAGACACACAAAGGTTCAGGATGATTTGCAGTTGCTTTTCCACCTGTTCTCTGGTGAAGGCTCGGCTTTCCAGCAGAATCTTGCACAGGGCCAGCACCTCACCCTTGGAAAGCCGCTCGATCTCCTGCGTGACCAGACGGTAGCCATTTTCTTTTTTGTCGTACTCGATTCTGCGGACGATGCCCTCTTTGGCGCACTGTTCCGCCAGAAAATCCCGGATGCTGTCAATATCTCTCTGGATGGAGCGGGCATTCACATGGTACTGCCCTGCGGCTTCCTGTTTGTTGATGAGCTTACCGGAAAGAAAAGCTTGGTAAAGCTCCAACACGCGGGTGGTTTTTAAGGTATCTGCTGTCATTGGCTTGTCCTCCTCTTTGTTTGCTTTCATTATAGCAACGAAGATGGACAATAAAGGACTATCTTCTTATTATTTTATTTATTAAATTCTTCAATATCACTTGTCCACGACTTCATACCTTTTTTGTAGCCCTGTTTTTCCGCCATTGCCGCCCAATAATTTTCTTTATCACCAAAAGTATATAGTGATAGCATATATGCTCCCTCTGCTTGATGGTACTCAACAGCCTTTTTATAATTCGCAAACCCTTTCTCCTCGTTGTGCATTACTGAAGCTGAGTCAGAGTAGGTTCTGAAGTTGCCCATATACAAATCTCCCAGCAAAACATAGGCATGATAGATTCCATTTTTTACAGCTTTTTCATAGCAATCCTTCGCAGCTGTTCCATCTTGCTTTACGTATTGCTGCATCAGTCCGAGCATTTCATAGGCCAATACACCACCAGCTTTTTCATGCGAACTGAGTGCTTTTTCCGCCTCGTCATACTGTCGGGCTTGGAAATAGCACGCACCCAGTACAAGCGCTGCAAGACTATCATTTGCATCCGCCATCTTGCGAACTTGTGCCCGAACCTTGCGGAGAAGTTCAAGTTTTTCATCCTGCGAAATATCCGAATAAGCCGCATACAGCAGACCACAGATTGGGTCTGCTGCATCAGAACCCTTTTTCGCATATTCCAACGCCTTTTGCAGGTCACTGGGATAATCCTCGTACCCAAAATAATACGCCCAGAAAAGCATTGCATTGGCGCGGGCATAGCCTTTTTCGGACAGGTCTTCCAACTGCGGAACACTTTCTCCAAAGTTTGCCTTCAGGAACTCTTCTTCTGCGGCCTTTGCCTGCTCTGCGGGTTCCACTTCCTGCACTTCGGGCACAACCTCTTCTTGGAACAAACCGGAATCCTCCGCGAAGCGGAGGTTGAACAGCATTTCCATCGTCAGGTCATAATTGTTGACCTCGGTATCGAGATTCACCTGCGATTCCTGCGCCACATAGTTCTGCACCAGATTATTTTCCAGCTTGTGACGGTCTGCGACAACGCCTGCGCTCTGGAGCGAATTTTCCACGGTGTCCACAATGTAGGCTTCGTCGGTATCCAGCAGTTCCAGTTTCTTGATGCCCAACAGCGGCACCAGATAGGTTTCAGGCAAACGCTGGATGTGCTTGCCGCCCAGCAATTTGGTCAGCAGCTTTTCATCCCCAGCCACACGGACGATGAAATCATAGTACCGGATGTTTCCACGCGGAGAAATGTCAATGGTACTCATGACCGTTTTCAGCAAAAGCAGGTCAGAGGTGCGCCATTCACCGCTAGTGATATCGTAGAAATCACGCACCATGCAGACGATTTTGGAAGCATCGTCCAGATCAACATATTCTACGCCATCCAGCATCTGGTACTCAATGGAATTCTGCCAGTTGAGCAGATTGACATTCTGTTCCAGATTTGCTACACGATTTTCCAGCTGGATCATATCACTGCGATTCTGTTTAAAGAACTGGATCAGCGCCGCATAGATCTGGTTGATTTCTCCCTCCACCGCAGTCATGGAAGCATTCAGCTTGTTATTGACAGCTGTAATCAGGTCAAAGGTCAGCAGATTCTGCTCGGAAAACCGCTGCAGGGTAGTCTGGGCAGCAAACTGTGCTGCTGCACGGCTGCTGTTGATCTTATCCTGCAAGCGCTTATTGCTGCCGGTAATTGCACCCCAAAGGCGGCGCAGGCCCTTCCGGCTGGAAAGCTTCTGCTCATAGCCCTCGCTGTCCGTCATGGCGGAAACGCTCTCAAAAACAAGGCGGTTGATCTCCTGCCGGTTGTTCTTGTGCGCTGCAATGATGGAATCAATGCTGGCGTTCAGATCTGCCTGTTCCTGCTCTGTCAATGCGGAAGAAGGGATCACATTCAATTCAGTACTCATGATTCAATACCTCCCATAAGCTCTGCAAGTTCATTTTTCATTCCGGCACGTTCCTGCCGGATGGATGTTATCTTCTGCTGATACTGGCGTTCATCGTCAGCCATTTTGCGGAGCCGGTTTTCTGCCAGTGTCTGGGTCGTATTCATCTGCCGGGCGGCATTGACATAACGACACTGGCCGTTCTCAAATGCTGCCTGCACAGAAGAAGCTGCATCGTGGCAATACTTGGTCTGGATGTTGACACCGTTTACCATGCGGTCGGGGCCATCCTTGGCGTTATCGCCGCCCACGATCTTTGCATCCTTACCGGTCAGGAAATCATAGAGGTTGTTTGCCTGCTCTGCAGCATATCCATGTCCCTGCGCTGCCTGAAACTTGTCCATCTGGGTCTGCTGCGCCGCTGCATTCATGTCTGCGTTAACTGCGCCGCTCTGGACAGGTTCCGTGTTTTCTTTTTTCTCTTCGGTCTGAACATGCGGAAGGAACTCTGTTTTCTCCATTACAAAATTCTCCCTTTCCACTTCATCGGAATGCTTTACATCCTTTACGGAAGGTCGCTCTTCCTTTGTTCTCATTATAGCAAGGGTGTTAGACAGAATCTGTCCATCTTCTTTTTTCTTTGAAATTCCTGTGTCGATTTTCCAAAATGCTCGCCTTTGTTTCGATATATACTGTCAAAAGTATACGACTTATATAATTATCGGTCAAGTCTCATCACAATAAAATCGTAAGTACACACTACGATTTATCCAAGGAGGCCGAACCATGGAACGAGAGAAGCCCACATTTGATATCCTAGGTCGCATTGAACAGGAACGCCTTTCCCGTGGCTGGTCTGAGTATGCCCTCGCAGAGAATTCTGGCCTGACACAATCTACCATTTCTACATGGCGCAGACGGAATCTTCAGCCCAATGTAGCTTCTCTTGAGAAAATCTGCTCCGGCCTTGGTATCTCGCTTTCCCAGTTCTTTCAGGAGGAAGACTCTGTTTACTTAACCCCCGATCAAAAGGAAATTCTTGATCTATGGGCTAAACTCTCTCCTGTTCAAAGAACAGCGGTCTCTCAAATGCTGCGTTCCTTCCTATATATAAAGGAAGAGGAATAAATTTTTTCCGCTCGTGAGCCGCTTGTGTCAAAAGCGAATTTCCGCGAGCACCCTCTCACGGCACACCCATTTTCAGAATGGGTGTGCTACGGGGGGCGCTTGCAAAAATTCACTTTCGACACGCGCGTCTCACTCACGGACTATGTTTTTGTAGCTTCTTATATAAGATAAAATTCAACTATTCCACAGCAAAATACGGTCAAGCCCATGAAGGACTTGACCGTTTTATCATTTTGAATAATAAGTTTTAGATACAAGATTCCCGAATTTTTGCAAGGTCACTGTTCAGAAGCGTTTCATGTTCCAGAAGACCATGCTGCACAGCAAGCAGAAATTCCTTATTATTATGAAGAATCTTATAGGCTCTGCGGTAAAGTTCTTCCAGTTTTGCTGACTTGATGGCCTCATTATAAGAAAGTCTCTGCTCGGACATTCTGTTGTCCCCTGATTCAATTCCTACGAAGCCACCACCTGCAAAGTGACACTGCCAAATATCCATGAGCTTATCTGCTTGCTCTATATCGGCTGATGCCTGAATATCCATAACACCATAGATCAGAGACACACCCGCTCTGCCTGCCAATGTTTTGGTCACTTCATCCAGAAATTCCTCCTCATTTTGTGCATAAGTAGCACAGCCATTTGCCATACCACCAATTACACCTTGGCTTCCGCGAACCGTGACAATTCCAATGCTTCCGGGGTGAAGAACTTCTCCGACCACTGCATGGGCAGCTTCATGTACTGCAATCTTCTGCAACTCTGTGGAGTCGGTTTCCTGATCCGTCTTTTGGAGTTTATATACCACCTGAAGAAGAGCTTCTGTGATATCTTCCTTCTGGATGTGCTCATGACCTTGATAGACACTATTCAGCGCAGCAAGGTTCATTACCGTTTCCAGTGTAGCACAGCTTACCTTGGGCATAGCCTTGACGATATCTGAAATCAACACATCCTCTGCCAAATCTTTATCCCTGAGATAGTAGCTGACAATGTTCTCTGCATTCTCTCCAATCGGAGGTTGTAGATAGATCACATAATCAAATCTACCCGGTCTCAACAAGGATGGTGGCATATACCTTGTATCGTTAGTAGTAGCAATCACAAAGAGATCTGTATCCTTTGCATCATCAATACAGGCTTGCAGACAAGCCCATTCCGGCGCATAGGGAGAATTCGATTCCACATAGAGGTTCAAATCTTCTAGGAGCAGTATACTAGGTGCTTCCTCCTTTGCCATAGCAAATACAGTCCTTAATTCATCCAGAAAACTGTTTTCCTGACTGGTTTTACGAAAAACAAAGGGCTTCCGTTCGGACTCTTCCATCAGGATAGATGCCAGCAGACTTTTTCCAAGACCAGGATCAGATTCCATCAGCAGCCCTCTTGGAATAGAAATGCCCTTTCTTTTATAAACCTCCGGTCTTTTTAGAATATCCAGAATCTGACGCAGAATCTCTTTCGTAGATTCGTAGCCGATAACTTTTTCATCAAACTTATCCATTGTATTCTCCCTTCTTATTTGCGCTTTGATTTTCTGTTCTGATTCATTTGACCTTTTGCTGTCAGAGAAATGCTTCCGTATCGAACGATATCATCGCCATACAATGCAGCTTCTCTTGACTGCCTCATTTGGATATTATTTTGAAGCAGTTCGTCAAACTCAGATTTCCATTGATTTGTTACCATCTCAAGCATTTTCCATTCAGTTTTCCATTGAATATGAAACATATTTTGCGTTTGAAACGATACTGCACAAACTGCAAAATGAATATGTACATTAAATCTATCCGCATGAATTCCATAGGCTGTAATATAACCGTTCTTCGCATAGATACTTGCTATTCTTTCTGCTAGAGATACTACATCCTGTGGCAAAATACAATCTGTTGCTGCGAAGGAAACAATGCGGTGTTTTGCAAACTGCGGAATACCTTTATGTCTTCTCCTGACTTCAAAAAGCATCAGATGATAAACTGAACTCGGATCACACAAATATTCATTGGGAATCATCGCTGGCTGACAACCTGCCAAGGTATTTGTTATAGTATTCGCTCTTTGACTATCTTCTGCTGTTTTATCTAATCTAAGAATATATTGTAGTAACCGTTTTAAATCTTCCAAAGTTTCATACTTATCATTTTTGAGTTCTATATAAGACATATCTATGAACCTCCTCTTTTATCCCTTCCAGATCTTTTTCACTCGCATAATATCCAATATTAGATATAATTTCATCAACAAGATCTGCATCTATTTCAGTAAAATAAATTGCACTCTTAAATACTTCTGTAGCATTTTTACCAGTTTCATTCATTCTCTGTTGTAAATGAACTTTATCTTCATCTGTCAATCGTATACTAAAGATATTTCCCATTATAATCACCTTCTTTCTATCTATAGATTTCATAAAGATAAATTAATATCATTGAAAATATAGATGAGAATTTATAGAATAAAATATTATTTATGACGGCATCCGCCTCCCCCTCCTAGCAAGAATAGCCAAATGTATATACACTACACATTCGGCTGCTCTTGTGCGACTGTTTGTACTACAACTATTCCATTCAGCCGCTTTATCCTAATGTTAGTGTCATTAATAAAGATTAACTTTCACCTTCCTTCTGCTCTATACATTATTTAGCATTAACATTGGATTACCCGTATGTACATCACTCCATCAAGCACTACTTTCAGGCAATAGAAAACCCACATGGAACATCATCCATGTGGGCTTTTTCATGTTACCACCCAACTGATTTCAAGTGGGATTCCTGTATAATATATTCCTGTACCGCTCTCTTGGGGATCTTCCAGGATCGGCCGATTCTCATGGCCTTTATCTTTCCTGACTTCAATAGCTTATAGGTGGTGTTCATACCACATCCCAGCATATCGGCAACTTCTTCTGGAGTGATCAGAGTGTCATAGCAATCAAACATAACGGCAAATCCTCCTTTGGTGGGTTACTATAATGTTGCCGAAGGTCAAATCACACCAGATACAAAGAAAGGGCGACCACTTGCGTGATCGCCCTGAATTTATGTCAAAATGCCATTATGTGTCCCTTGTTCCTACACTTTCAAAAAAATTTTGCTTGGAACATTCCCATTTTCCTGGTATTAGGGAACATTTAACGCTGAATTTTTTTCAGAAGTGTAGGATTGCGTCCCAAACTTTCTCTTTTTAGTACATATCTTTTGAACTAATCCTCAACGATTTCTTTTTAAAAATTGAATAATTGCATAGTTCAAATAGTAGTTTTCCTCCTCCCTGAACTTGTTATCTTTCGGCATAATTTCATCGATTTCTTTTATCGTTACCGGAATCGACATTCTATCCTTTTCTTGCATCGCACTCAGTATATAGTTTGATATTACTTTCTTTGTAATTGAGCTTTTCTTAGCTTCCTCCAAAAGACTATCGTCTATCACCATTGTATCCATTTTGAGGTCTTTTTTATTAATGTATTCAGCCAATTTCATGTACATTATTTGCATTGCCTTTTCGTCATCTTCTTTTGATGTCATTTGTTGCTTTCTAATATTTTCATTCAGTACAACACAAAAGCAAGACATAAATAATGGAAAGATCCAATTCGACCAACTATCCATTTCCTCTTCATATACTTTTTTCCATTGCTCAAAAAAAGATATCTTTTTTTCTTCTTCGAGACCGACCATTCTACCTTCCAGTTCATTTCTAACATCATATTCCCAAGTATCCATCGAAAAAGAATCGGGATCTCTTAATAATGTTGACGAATTCTGTAATCCCTGAAAAGTTAGATTTAAAACTTCCGTCCTATTGTATATATTTCCCAATTCAAAACAACGGCTAAAGAGCCTTATAGATGCTGGATCTGCAAACATTACAATGGTTTGTTCATCTGAAAATTCCTGAAAATTCTTCAGCAGATTTGCTAGCATAGTGCAATTCATGGTTCGTTCAAGTTCCATTTGAATGTACAGATTATCCGCGGCCGTCAGATGTTCAAGTTTGACTGTTGTCATGTATTTTTCTTTTTCTTTATATCGCTGCTCATAGAGACTAGTTAACTCCTCGTGCAAAATCCGCAGATTTTGTATTTGCCGTATGCTCAACACGGTATGGTTTTCCCTGGCTTTCTGAATATCCTCCAAGATACCCAATTTTTTAGCAGAGCGTTTCAGAATTACCATTAAATCCAGATCGCTACTTTTTAAAATAGTTTTCTGATTTTGGGAAGAGATAGAACTGTCGTTTTTTTCTTTGTTTTCTTCCTGAAAGAAACTTCGATAGCCGGGCAAGAAGGCAGTAAGTTTTGCATCCACATTATTTGTGGTTGTTTTCAATGATTGATTTCGACTGCTTTTCTTTTTTCCCAGAATTTCGGTTTTCAGCGTCTCTTTTTCAAATGTAAGCGGTTGAGTATTATCAAACCGGTAGATTTTTCGGTTGATAAGGTCATCCATGCCTGTAGCAAAGTTACTCAAAATGTCAACCTGTTCTGTGCCGAAAGCCTTTGGATCAAAAAATGCATACTCGCTTGCGGCATATGTAGTCAAGAGGTTTTCCTCGCCGATAATTTTACGAATTATGCAGTACAGTTCAGCCACTGCAGCATCGCAAAGAATCTTCTCTCCCTCTTCTTTGAAACTTTTCTTTCTTTCTTCTTGTTTGGCCTGATGGTCACTATTCAATTTGGCCTGCTGATCGCTATTCAGTTTGGCCTGCTGGTCGCTATTCAGTTTGGCCTGCTGGTCACTATTCAGTTTGGCCTGCTGGTCACTATTCAGTTTGGCCTGCTGGTCGCTATTCAGTTTGGCCTCCGAGCCACTCTCTGATTTGACTTGTTGGTTGCTTTCCTGCTTGAACTCTGGGTTTATTAAAAATGGGTGATTTTCCCATCGATCCCAAAAAAGTGGTTTTGCCATTCTATAAGCCTGATCCAGGGAACACTCAATCAGATGATCTTGGAGATCTTGTTCCTCTTTAGGAATCTCCATCCGGAAGGTATATTTGATTATCTTTGCCGATTCTGCTAAGCGCTCCGCAAATTCTGCTGCGCTCATATTTGTTGTCTCCAGCATAAAACTTTTTATCGTCCTTTCTTACCACTTTTTGTTCGTTAAATTTTAATCTCTCAAATTCACTATCGTAAGTGTATTTTTTTCTTCATTATATTTCATATTTTCATCAATTACAATACTATTTAAGCAGCTAGATTCAAAAAATATTCCTGATTCCTATTGTAATAAGATTGTTGTACAATATGGTCACCGGAAGCGATCCGGGGACTGAGCCAAGCAAAACAAGGCTCACTCGATGCCTAACACACATAACCAGCAGGAGGTATAACGATGATCTAAAATACAGCATAGCCCTTGAGGCACCGGCACCTTGCTACGAAGGAAACGTAGCAGTTGATCCTTGAAAACTAAATATAGAAAAAGGGAGATGTATGGCATGAGCATCTATCAAGCGCCGCAAGTTCCGCAGCCAGCTGTCACATTTGGAGGTGGCAATTATGTAGATTTATCGACAGTAAACATGCTGCAGGCGCAAAACGCTGCTCTACAGCAGGAAAACGTTGCTCTGAAAAGTGCGAACCAGTCTCTGCAGCAGCAAAGGGAGAATCCGCTTTGTAAAGCAGCTAATCGCGCTTACCTGCGAGAATTCACCGCATATAAAACAGAGAGTCTCGTAGAATTTCCCGACGGAAGGTACCACCTTGTTAAGGAAAACCCTCTTGGTGAACTCTACAAGGTTGTCAAGCCCGTGTCAGACTGTACAGAATTCTCTGCTCGATATGTGATCGATCCACGGGACGGCTCTACGAGTATTGAAGTCCGGTACAGACTTCCTAACGGAACTCTTTCAGGCTTCCGTGTTGCCGATGACAAATTTCAGCAGAACGCTTTGATTCAAGGATTTTACAAAAGCGGCGGCACACTCCGCTGTGGAAAAGATGGTCCCCGGTTGTTTTATATGCTCGTTGCGCAGCTTTTGAGTAAGCACGAGATCTATTTTCAACCTATACCTGGGTGGAATATCAACGCCTCAAGATGGTTTTTCAAAGAGTCGGCAGGATGTGAGGCGCCGCTGGATAGTCCGATTCTTCGTCCTGATGCTCTGACATCCGAAGACCAGATGATGATGGCCGCGGTCATCGGATTATCCTTCTTGAAGACACGTCTTCCTGAAGACATGCAGCCGACTAAGCCGTTTGCTGTAATCTCTGAGAGTTTTTCGATCACAACAGAGATCACTCTCAATTGCAAGCTCGCCGAGCTTAAAAAGCAGCTGAACCATCATCGAGACGACTTGCTCATCCATGTCCGTGGTGGATTTGCGTCCAACCGGTATCAGAAAGCTACGAATTATGATTACCTCTCCGATGAAGCCGAGAAGGGAAGCACGAGTCGTTCGATCTACATTGTTCAGGCAAAAGAATTGACGCCGGAGATTCGTGAGCATTGCATTCCGATCCAGTTAAATCCGGCAGAGGCTTGCTCCGCTACTACCGGTGTAGATTCTGTAACATGGGGTGATTTGATTTCCTTGGTAGAGGGCAATCCAAACGAATTTGATTCCCGCGTGTATCGCGCATATAAGGAGGAACGTGACAGAATGGAAGGATCAAGTTTTTGTCAGGAAATTGCCGTTTTATGTGCTGTAAGCGAAATTATTTGCTGGACGTTTTCTCAAAAAGCGTTTTTATCCGAAGAGAAGGTTCGAGATGCTTATAAAACCGCCTTCGATCACTATCCTTCCCGGTGGGATTCTATGCTAAACACAACCGCATCGGATTGCTTCCGCAATGCCCTTTATGCAGCCGCACGCGAACAGACCATCCGATTCCGGGACATTGGTGATTTAGACGAGACTTATTGCAAAGAAAAGGAGGTACTATATGATGAGTATAAGCTCTATCTCACCCTTGATCTTGTGAAACGTTTGGTCGCAAAGCGCATGCCGGAATTTCTTACATCTGACGTTCTGGCTCAGTTGACTGAAGCTGGCATTCTTTCGAGCTCTATCGTAAAGACGCTCACGCTCTCTACCGGGCATTCCAAAAATGTCAGGCTTCGATCAATTAATCGCAGCTTTGTGAATGGATATGGTCGTCGTGACATTACAACTATTTCAACCTAAAGGAGGTTTTCTTATGATTTCAAGACCTGAAGTTCAAGCATTCCTGGGCACGTATCAGGAAGGTGTTGAAAAATTCCCGGTCCACCTTCAGCTTCACCCTGGAGTTGATCCTTCCAGTATATTTCTCACTGGATCAAGCGGCAGCGGAAAATCCACAGCGGGGCAATGCATGGCAATTCAGTTCGCTAAGCAAAGAATTCCCGTGCTCGCATTGGACCTTGGACACACTTTGTCGCCTGATCACATTTGCCCACCGCTGTCCTCTGAATTTGAGGCACTGGCAATCCGGCATGATCTCTACGCTGAATCTGTGGCCACCGACATTCTCAATCCTAAACCTTGTGGAAGCAATACAGAGTCTCCCTATGACACGGCCTATGGTCTTTGCCAGATCATTGGACAAAATAATCGTTTTGGCCCTGCTCAAATCGCATCGCTCACAGCCGAGGTCAAAACGATTGTGGAGTGCCGGGAAATTTGTCCCCATATCTTCCCAAGCATTCTTGAGACATTGAAAAGTTCCACTTCTGCAAATGTCCGCATGTTGGGAAATCGACTGGAGCCGCTTCTCCAGCATGATGTGTTTGAACGCCGCCAAAACGGAAGCTCTTCCCTTCCGATTTCGCCTCATATACATATTTTTGATGTGAGCAGCTATCCTGATACAATCAGGACTACCTTGGCAGAACTTCTGTTATACGATTGGTTTTGCTCCGCTCGTGCGCTGCAGATTCCCATCGTTATCATGGTCGATGAAGTGCAGAATCTTAGGCTTGGTCGCGGCACGATTCTGAACCGAATTATCACAGAAGGCCGCAAGTTTTCAATCGGTTCTATGTTAATCTCACAATCCCTGAAGGGCTTTGCTCCAGATGAGCAGTTAGCGTTGAGTCAGACTGGAACCAAGCTTTTCTTCAAACCGCCGCTCACGGAAATTCGAGCCTGTTCCGAGATGCTAGCCGAACCAGTTCGGCGTTCCGGAACGGTCGAGCTTCTTAAAAAGCTGAAGGTCGGTCAGTGCCTTCTGTTATCCGATTTCACGTACATCGGAGACTCGCTCCAACCCAGCTCCGACTGTATTCAGATAAGCATCAACTTTCCGACATCTATTATTGAATAAACAAGTAGGAGGATTTGTCATGAACATCCCCGATGGATTTTTTGAAAACCCTGTTTCTCCCGAGTACGCTGATCTGCTTTCAACTATGGGCGCCCCAATTTACTTTACAGAGCCTCCATGTCACACTTCCGGCGATTGTGAATACATCGATTGTGGTGCTATCACGCTGCGTGACCAGAGCCTATTCTTTAACTGCGGCTATGTCGTTCCTCCTTTAAACGCCCAATATGAGGAAGTACAACCCGATTTACATTCTTTGGAGCGTTATGACTTCTCAAAGGAGCCAGATCTTCCCTGGTACCCTTAATCGCCCTTTAAGAGTCCTATATCTCAAAAAGATATGCTTATTATGAAAAGCCACCTGTGCTTTCCGTCATTTTGCGAAAGGAGAGAAAAATTATGATTGATAAGCAACAGGATTTTCTTACATTAACCGGTGCCGCGCGCCGTGCACGGAGCGAAGGTTATGATATAACATACCACAGTCTCCGCAATCTCGTAGCCGCCGGTTACATAAGTCACGTACCGAACGGATCACGTATCTACGTGTTTTACCCCAATGTGATCCGCTTTCTCCAGAAGGGGCTCACGGCTGAACAGAGCCTGGATTACCAGCTCTCCCGCACCCGCAACTAATCCGACCGTCTGCTCCCGGCGTCATCTTGATGCTGGGGGCATTTTTTGAAGCAAGTTCAAAGCAATAGGAGGTTCAGATCTATGTTCTGTGAAAATTGCGGTCATCAAATCTCAGATACCGCTAAATTCTGCTCTGCCTGCGGTCATCCCGTTGGCACAGCGCCATCCCCCGGTGCAATAGCTCCACCTGCCGTTCCAGCCAAACGAGAATCGCCCCGGCTGAAAGCCTCATCTGGCAATGGCAGCATCACGAAAATGTCCGGAACACGCCGGAAACCATGGCTGCTCCGAATGCCGATCCCTGATCCTCACACCGGAATTACAGTCATGAAGGCTGTTGGCACCTACGTCACCCGTGAAGAAGCAGAAGCTGTCCGCGCCGAAATGATGAAGCGTCCGGCTACACCCTATCAGGACTCTACCCTGCAGGACTGCTTCCGGATGTTCAAAGAGTCCCGTGAATATAAGGGCAGGTCCGATAAGGCTCGCGAGCTCTATGACATTGCGTGGAAACATCTCCGTCCGCTGTGGCACTTCAAAATTGCCGCCCTCTATGCGCAGGACTTTCAAAACATCTTAGACAAGATGGCCGATAACGGCCTGTCTCAAAGTATGTTGGAAAAAGAGCGTACTCTTATCAGTAAGCTGTATCGCACAGCCATTGGCTGGCGTGTCGTGGATGCCAACCTTGCATCTGTCCTGAAAGTCGAAGGACGCAAATCTCCGGAACGCGAGATTTTCACGGACGAACAGGTGACGCTGATCCTGAGCCAAAAGAACACGCCCACCGGGCAGATGGTAATTGCTCTTCTGGCCTGCGGAGTTCGTATCTATGAGCTGCTGCACTTCAAACACGAAGATTTTCACCGCACGGAATCCGGTGCTTATCTGATCGGCGGCTGCAAGACCGAAGCCGGACGCAACCGCATCATTCCCATTCTCGACTTTGGCATCCCGGTTTTTGAACATGCGTATGCCACCTCTGTGGAAAACGGTCCGCTCTTTCCCAATGGAAAAGGCGGTTTCTGGAATGAGAAGAACTGGCGTAACCGCAAATTCTATCCTTTCTTGGAGGAAATCGGCATCCAGCCGAATCCTTACGACGAAAATGGTAAGCGCAAACCGGAGTTTGCCGGGAAGCTTGCCACCTATACGCCCTACACCACCCGCCATACCTACGCCAGCCTTTGTGACCGTGCGGGTGTCAACAAGGATATCCTGAAACGCGCTGTCGGGCACACGCCCAAGTCCAAAACGCTGGATGAAGTCTATCTCCATCCGAAAGCGACCCAGATGATCGAAGCCTTTGATAAGGCCAATCAGCTGGTCAATGATGAAGTTCTGATCACAACGAAGGCATAACAACTTCAAAGAGAAAAGCTGCCGATCCGTGAGAATTTTTCTCTCATGGATGGCAGCTTTCTTTTTTGTTTGCACAATCTGTGTCAGGTCTCATCGCTTCATTCTTATTTAAAATTCAGCGGTGGAACTTTCTCCATCAGATCCTCTACGTTGCAATTCAGCGCACGCGCAAGGCGAAGCAGCGTTTCTGCTTGTGCTTTGTTGATGTCCTTCTGTCGCTGTTCGTACTGCTGGATGGTACGCACAGGCACATCAGCCTGTCTTGCCAGTTCCGATTGGCTCAATCCGGCCAATGTGCGCATGGCTTTCAGGTTTGTTTCCGGCTTTGCCGCACGGTACAACTCGTTCATCTTGTCTGCAAACTGCCGTACATCCATCTCGTGGTAGGGCGTATACAGCAGCCGCACTTTCGTGATAGACACTGCCTGTTCAATCTCCGCAAAGCGCAAACTGGTCAGCCACTGGTAATAGGCAAGAGCCCAACCTGTCCAGTATTCCGGGCTGCGGTCGTAGGCATACGAGGGTTTCTGCATGGGCACGGCTTCGCCCGCCTGCTCCAGTACAGCGCGGGCAAGTTCTACACCGGACAAGCCCACCAACACAGAACAATCCCCCTGCTCGAACCGGGCAGACAGTTCACTGGTCACAAACCACTGCCATGCCGTCTCCAACGGATAATGCAGATCGTTGACAAGATAATCCAACATCCGGGCAAGATTTTTCTGTGCAGCAGAAAGATAGCTTTTATCGTAAGCGTGGATTATTGGGCTTCATCTCCTCGTCGAGAATCGTGGTAATATAAAGGTCTCCCCTCTGACGGCGGTTGCGCTCCACGTCAAAATATTGGCGGCGGGCTGTCTGGTCACGGAAGGCCTTTTTCTTATACCATTCTTTAGAGTCTGCGGTCTCATAGCCGAGAAATTCCAGCTGTTCAAAGGCCGCTTTGCTTTTCAGCACGGACTGCTGCCCCAGCTTGCCCAAGCGCATGGCATTGCACAACTGGCGGTAAGAGATTGCACCGTTGATAAAATCGGATGCAAAGGAAAAATAGCTGTCATCTGCCCTGTAGCCAATGATGATATCTGCAGACTTATAGTCGAGGTGAAAAGTGTTCATCAGGTATTCTTTGGCTTCTGCGGCCAGCGGGGCAGAAGTATCGAATTCGCGGTTCTCCAAAAGAATCGTCAACCAATGTAGCATCGTGTAACCGGGAGCGTTCAAATCCAGAATGGTCAAACCGTCGCATTCGATTTTATACCGGTTAGCGTAGCCATTGTGGTCGATGCCAATACCCCACTCTTTGGCCATGTTGGGGTTCTGAGTGCAGTAAAAACCGATGCCATAGTCATTGTAGGGCTTGCTATAGCCGAACTTTGGCTTTTTAATAATATGATCCGAACCGTGATAAATTGTTTTTTCCACAGAACCACCTCCTCGCTCTAATTATACTCCCACAGGAGTATACACGCAAGAGCTTTATGCAATGCTGCGGCACAAATTCGGCATCTATTGGAATCAAACCGAAACCTATGAAGCCTTGAAAATTTATATCCAGATGGATATGGATGGCTTGCAGGATGCGGTTGTCCGAATGCTGGCAGGCGAAGCCATAAAAATCAACACGGGCACTTTCAGCAATGACATGGCCACCTTTGCCAGCAAAGACGATGTTCTGACCCTGCTGGTGCATTTGGGTTATCTGACCTACAATAGCATAGATGAATCCGTAACTATTTCCAACAAGGAAGTCTCGCAGGAATATGTCAATGCCCTCAGCACGATGAACTGGCACGGTGTGACGGCTTCAGATATACAAAAAATCGCCAATGCATGAGAGAAAAATCTCTTACGTTTGACGGTTTTCTTTTTTACCCTAAAAGCACTCTTGCTCTGCGCTGTACCTCTTTTTCGATCATCTTCAAGCGATTTGGCGGCAGATTATAACGTGTCGCTCTGCGGTCATAATGGAAATCCAGCAGCTTATGGAGCATTGTACGGTGACGAGGTTTCATTGCACTCTTTGCAGCTGCAAAGAAATCATCGTATGCAAGCGGCAGCAGGGTAGCAGCATATTCATCAAATGCTTTCTGGTTGTCCCAAAGATCCGTTCCGCCCAGACTGAACAGCGAGTTTCCGTGGTCAAACAGCGGTGCGGGTGCCGCAATCGTGTTGGTCTTATTATCTACCAGCACACCAAAGTTTCCATAGTGGCGGTCAGTGTTGCAGATGATTGCATCAAAGACCAGCATATCTTCCAGCGCATCCACAAAGTTCTGACCTAACGTCTGATAATACGCAAAAATTGCTTTCATTCCACCTTTGGACACAAGCTGTCCGATGGGAATATAAGAATGCTCTTTGCTGGTGAACAGCTCACACTTGGAACAAAGCGTCTTTTTCAGATCTTTTGTCAGGGTGTAGCGAATCGCATTCACGCCCATCACCTGTGCAACTTGATAAGCATACAGTTCCGAGTACGGTTCAAATCCAAAATTGCTGAACCCTGACGTGCCACCTTTATAAAGATAGATTTTTCCGTTTTGTCTGCGCCAGCATTTTGGCAGCCTCCCGTTAGTCGAGAACTCCGGGCAGGACGCAAGCGAAGTTCGTATGCTGCTGCCATATCCTGTAAAGGCGATTGCTGCCAGCACCTGACTGAATCGGTTATCGTAAAGATTTACTTTTTCAAAAGTGTCACCGGAGCCCTCTGCATCTACCCAAAAGCAATCATTGAGTGAAAGACCTTTATTGGCTGCAATAATTCCAAGCGGTCGATTCAAAGAAAGCCCCACCTTAGAGAGCAGAGCGTCTACATACGCTCGGTTCTTCGGAATTGTGCGATGCCGCAGCCAGCGTTCTACACCATCTTCTGATACAGTCAGGTTCAAAGGTAAAAAGGAACGGTTTTCTTCGTAGACCTTTATAATATGGAGGTCAGTATCTGCACTGTCCATGTTTGCTTCAAAGGTAAGCAGTGGCAAATCAAAATGCCTGATGGTGTAGCGCACAGCGATTTCTCCTTTCATCCATGATCTTTTTCTTTATTATACGGCATCCGAATCCGAATGAAAAGCACCACCGTCATTCTGCACAAAATTCAAGGATAAAATTTTATATCCAAAAATCTGCAAAAATCGGGTTTCTGAGGTCATTTTGCCGTTCCTCTCCGAATTTTGCTACAGATCTGCTACAAACTTGCTACAAACGACTGAAAAGGGGGCCTCCTACACGTTTCATTATCAATATGCAAAAGTGAATCCGTTTCACTTTTGCATATCAAAAAGCACGTAGATACAAGAAAAAGCCGCTTACCTTTTCAGGTAAACGGCCTTACATTTGGTGGAGCATTGTCCACAGCACTCGAACCTAACACCTCTTCACGGGAGATGGTTTTGGCATCATCCGTGAAGTTGAAATTGAGTACGACCCGGTCATCAAAGACGTAGACCGAGTTGACAAAGGTATCAATGATCTGCCGCTGGTGTTCCGTGCTGCCCACGTCACCCTTGCGGAATTTTTCAAGCCAGAACCGAATCCACTCACGGGTCAGGACGGGCTTTTTCAGCTCTTCTTCCAGAATGCTGGTGTTCAGGGCTTCTTTCCGGGCTTCCAGCTCGTCCAACCGCTGCTTGGTGGTCGAGGTCAGGATGCCCTGTTCAATGGCTTCCAGAAGGTTTGCGAGCCGTTTCTCCGTATCCCGGAGCTGCTCTTTCAGAACAGGCAGCCGGGTGTTCTCCTGCTGCTGGGCTTCCATGACCAAATCTATCAGCCGTTCGATGATTTCATCGCTGAAAATCACCTTGATGGCAGTC
>OGHD01000471.1_pt1 | contig 19675 bp, 18 predicted proteins | sample 1571341 | NCBI WGS metagenome assembly OGHD01 (sample SAMEA2582026, study PRJEB24529) | metagenome | biome: Human gut stool | place: China | collected 2011 | reverse complement strand
TGTTACTCCACAGGGCAGCGTGTTCAACCAGCAGATGGCGGCAGAATTTGCAAAGTGTGATGACCTCATTTTTCTATGTGGACACTATGAAGGTATTGATGAGCGCGTGCTGGAGGAGACGGTAACAGATTATGTCTCTATCGGCGATTATGTTCTAACGGGCGGAGAGTTGCCGTCGATGGTGATGATAGATGCAATTTCACGTCTGGTTCCGGGGGTATTACACAATGATATTTCGGCAGAGACAGAGCCATTTCATGGCAATCTGCTCGAATACCCTCAGTATTCACGTCCTGTTGAGTGGCATGACAAAAAGGTGCCTGATGTACTCATGTCAGGCAATCAGAAGAAGATAAATGCATGGCGCCTTGAAAAGTCTATTGAGCGCACAAAGGAGCGCAGACCGGATTTGTATGCCGGGTTTAAAAGACTTGATAAATGCAGAGAGTTTCTTATGAAAAATAAACTGCTTCATATTGATATGATAGAGCTTATAAACAGGGGCTGCGCCGAGATACTGTTTGAGGCAGATGGCGAATATCTGCTTCGGGACATGGTCTCAAAGGTATGCTTTCATACAAGGCCGGATGAGGGCGTGTCGAAGCTTATTGATTTGGCACCGGAAGATGACACAAAGTCTGTTGATAAATACAGCAGTCAGCATATTCCAGAAACCGTTACAGATCAGATCACAAACGGCATAGTGCTTCACCAGCAAAGATATGTTGAGCTCTTTACAGCAAATGGATTTAATGAGACTGTAGAGTGCATGCAGGCTGTATATACAAACAAAGAAAAGCTATCTGTCAGCGGACTGTACAGACCGGATGGAAGGCCGATGCCGAATGGCTTAATTATAAGAAAGCTGGATGCAGCTGATATACAGGAGGCTGCGCCAATGTACCCGGGCTTTGACAATCCGGACTATATCATAGAAAGAATAGAGGCAGGGGCAGTCTATGGCGCTTTTTTTGGTGATAATACTGCTGATGATACCATTAATACCCTCGCGGGAATTATCGGAATCCATGAGGAGGGCAGCATAGGCATGCTCTATGTAAAGCCGCAGTACAGGCATCAAAAGCTTGCCACAGCACTTGAAACATATGCATTCAACAGGGCACTGGAGAACGGCTGGATACCATATGGACAGATAATCGTGGGCAATGAGGCATCTATGAAGCTGCAGGAGAGTATGGGATTGCATTTTTCAAAATCATCCGTATACTGGATGACTAAAAATAATGCATAAGGTAGGCAAAAGATAGTAAAAAATACTTGCAAATCCCATGAATCTGTGGTAAAGTACCAATGTTGTGAATAAAAGAGATGGTCCTCTGTTGTGAAAATGGTAGTAGCATTAAGAACGTCAAAATAATTAGGAGGTCACAAAATGAACGCAAGTGAAATTATTAAAAGCATTGAAGCAGAACAGTTAAAAGCTGAAGTACCTGAATTCCGTGTTGGTGATACTGTAAAAGTTTACGGTAAAATCAAAGAAGGAAACCGTGAAAGAATCCAGGTTTTCGAAGGTGTTGTAATTAAGAGACAGGGTGGAAGCAACCGTGAAACATTCACAGTTAGAAAGATTTCTAACGGATGTGGCGTTGAGAAAACCTGGCCATTACATTCTCCAAACGTTGAGAAAGTAGAAGTTGTTCGTGCTGGTAAAGTAAGAAGAGCTAAATTATTCTACTTAAGAGACCGTGTTGGTAAGAAAGCTAAAGTAAAAGAATTAGTAAAATAGTTCAATGCATGCGTGAGCCATAGAGAGAGCAGCCGCTTTTTCTATGGCTTTTTTATATTTATGTATCCGCAAAAAAAAATATACAAAAATCTATGATGTAAGCTATGAAAAATTGGCAATGTTTTACATTGACAAATTTTTCAAGGGGGGGGGTAGAATGGAGTTAGTGTTTAAGGGATGAAAAATCCTAATCATTAAATTTTGGAGGACAAAAGATATGAAAAAGAAATTAGCAGCAGTAGTATTATCTATGGTACTTTGTTTAGGAGCAAGCGTAACAACATTAGCAGCGGGAAGCCCTTCTGCAAATAATTCCAGTACAACAACATCACAGACAACCACAACCACTACAACACCTACCACTACAACGCCTACAACATCTACAGAAGTGAAAGTTGAGCAGAAAGCAATCACACAGGATGTATTGAACGATGTTCAGAAAGAAAAATTAGGTGGATATTTCACAGATATGACAGCAATTGACAATGACACAACATTGACAGCTGAACAGAAAGTTGAGAAAAAAGCAGCAACTGTCCAGACAATGATCAACAGTGTTTTAGGTTTAAACTATTCTTATAAGAGTGGTGTATACGGAACTTATGAACTGACAGCTACAGATTTATCCAATCCAATTGCAATTTCTGTTGCAGGAATTAAAGCTGGCGATACTGTAGTCGTTGCCCATCTTACCTCTGCTGGTGTATGGGAAAATGTACCTGTAACAAATGTTGCAGACGGTGTTGTATATGCAAAATTTACATCTCTTTCTCCTGTATTTGTTGCTTCTGTAGCAGATACAAATGCAGCAGCAACTTCACCAAAAACTGCTGATGCAGGGATGAATATGGCAATGATTCTTGTAGTTGTAATCGCAGCAACAGGTGCTGTTGTATATGCAAGACGTAGAATGAACTATACAAAATAAGATCGTATTTGATAAGTCATAAAAGTAAGGCTATATGTCATAGTGGCATATAGCTTTTCTTTTTTTAGGTGAAATTATGAAAAAGTTGATAAAAAAGTATTGGAAAATTATGGTTGTAATTGTTATATTAGGTATATTCGTATTACTATTTTTTCTGGTAAGATATAAAGGAAAAAAGAATCTGGAAGCAAATATTGCGGCAGAACAGCAGGATGTCTTTGAGGAGATGGCGTCTTTTCAGAATACGATTGATTATCATGGAACAACATACCAATACAGAAAAGATATCGTAAATATTTTATGCATTGGCGTGGACAAAGAAGAGGCAATGTGGGAACGTGATGATGATGGTGGAAGTGTCGGGCAGGCGGATGCAGTCTTTCTGGTTTCCTTTGATTTTGAACATTCCAATATACGCATTCTGGCAATACCGAGAGATACAATGGTGAGCATTGTGGCGTGTGATGAAAATGGAAATGAAATGGGTGCGTTTACCGGGCAACTGGCATTGCAGTATGCGTATGCCGATGGGCAGGAAAAAAGCTGTTCACTGGTTATTGGGCAGGTTGCAGATATTTTAAAAAATGAAGTGCCGATCAATGGATATGTCGCAATGAATTTAAGCTGTATAGGAACTGTGAATGATGCAGTCGGCGGTGTTACGGTTGAGATGGATGATGATTATACCTTATATAATGCAAAGTTCAAAAAGGGTGCGACGGTACATTTGCAGGGAGAAGAGGCGCAGGAGTTTGTGCAGGGAAGAGATATTATGGTAAGCGGCAGTGCATATAGCAGGATTGGACGACAGAAAAGATATTTAAAAGCATTTATCAGTCAGGCTAAGAAAACGTTAGCACAGAACCCAGCGTTGGCAGTAAACCTGATGAGCCAGTTGTCAGACTATATGTTGACAGATATTTCAACGGACGAGGTGCTATATTTATCAACAGAACTTTCAGGCTGTAATTTTGATGAGGAAAATATGCAGATTTTACAGGGGAATATCCAGATGGGAGAACAATATGAAGAGTATTATTTAGATGACGAGGCAGTACAGCAGACGATCATTGATTTATTTTACGAGGAGCAGGAATAAATGAGTACATTGCGGGAAAAGAGGAAAAAAGAACGGAGAGCATTAAGGCGGAGAAAAACAGCTGATTGGACAGTTGTGCTGATACTCTGTGCCATTGCCGTGTGTTGTGGAGGCTATCTGATCTATCATCACTGGAGTGTGAAACAGCGGGAGCTGGAGTACGAAAAACTCCGGCAGGAAGAGACGTTAAGTGCTGCAACAGAGACGGTTATCGCAGAGCCGGAGACAGAGGAGAACACAGAAGAAACAGTGATCTACTGTGATCCGGTCTATGATTTCGGACAGTTGCATGAACAGAATGAAGATATTTACGCATGGATCGTTGTGCCGGGAACGCAGGTAGACTATCCGCTGTTACAGTCTGAGACAGACAATTATTATCTGGATTATAACTTAGACCACAGCAAGGGATATCCGGGCTGCATTTACACCAATCAATGTAACCGGAAAGATTTCTCGGATTATAATACGGTACTATATGGACATAACATGAAAAATGGTTCCATGTTTGGAAGTATTCACAGCTTTGAGGATGAAACGTTTTTTGACGGGCATCCGTATATTTATGTGTATACGGAAAATGAACGTCTGACTTATGAAATCTACGAGGCGGCGAAGTTTACAGATGTGTACATTCCGTCAGAGTATGTGATCAGCAGTAAGGACGACAGAGATCAGTTTTTGGCGGATGTCAGAGAAAAAGTTTCTGACAATAAATTACACGTCCGGGAGGATATGGAAATCGGAGAGGATGACAGACTTATCACACTTTCCACCTGTGTAAGCGGTGAGCGAAATCATCGTTATCTGGTGATCGGTGTACTTGTTGAGACGGCGCTTTACCGGTAAAGGGGCGGAATAATATATTTATAAAATCTGGAAAATTCGATTCTCGAATTGCACACAAACGTGCTTTGTGGTAATCTATAACGTGTATTTGTATACAGACGATAGAGCAGAGGAAAGCAAAAGTGAGAAGAAGACGGAGTGGACTAAATTTCGGAAGAAGAAAGAAAAAAGTAAACATGACCATTGTAAAGGAAATCTTAAGCTGGACAGTTGAGATTTTGATTACTCTGGTCATTGCTTTTACATTTGTATATTTTATCGGATTGCGGACCAGCGTGGTGGGGCAGTCCATGTCAGAAACATTGGAAAGTGGAGACGAAATTCTGGTAAATCGGTTCATTTATAAGGTGTCCGATCCAAAGCCGAATGACATTATTGTGTTTCTTCCAAACGGGAATGAAAAATCACATTACTATGTAAAGCGCGTGATTGCAGTGCCGGGAGACACGGTATTGATTCAAAATGGTGCTGTTTATGTGAATGGGGAACTTTTTGATGAGAAAGTTGATGTGTCTGCCATCGAGGAGGCAGGGCTTGCATCGGAGGAACTAAAACTCGAGGATGATGAATATTTTGTCCTTGGAGATAACCGCAATAACAGTGAGGACAGCCGCTATGCCAATATTGGAAATGTGAAAAAAGATTACATTATTGGAAAAGCATGGTTCCGTGTATCTCCGTGGAAAAAATTTGGATTTATATAAGAAAAGTGAGGAAAAAGTATGCAGTTTCAGTGGTATCCGGGACATATGACGAAAGCAAAACGTCAGATGCAGGAAGACATAAAATTAATTGATCTGGTGATCGAGCTTGTGGATGCGAGAATCCCGTTAAGCAGTCGGAACCCGGATATTGATGAGTTGGGAAAAAATAAAGCGCGACTGATCATCATGAACAAATCAGATTTGTCAGATGAGAATCAGAACAAAGAATGGGCAGCCTATTTTAAAAAGATGGGCTACTATGTTGTCGGTCTGGATGCGAGAACCAAGACAGGCATGAAAACAGTTACAAATGTAGTAATGGAAGCCTGTAAGGAAAAGATTGAGCGTGACAGAAGAAGAGGAATCTTAAATCGTCCTGTCCGTGCGATGGTAGTCGGAATTCCAAATGTTGGAAAATCGACGTTTATCAATTCCTATGCGGGAAAGGCATGTACCAAAACTGGAAATAAACCGGGTGTGACAAAAGGAAAACAGTGGATCAGACTGAACAAAAATCTGGAATTACTGGATACACCGGGAATTTTGTGGCCGAAATTTGAAGATCAGATGGTTGGACTGCGTCTTGCATTGATCGGGGCAATCAAAGATGAGATTTTGAATATTGATGAATTGTCACTGGAGCTGATCAAAGTTCTGGCAAGAGATTATGCCGGAATTTTAACAGACCGCTATGGTGTAGATGAGACACAAACTCCGGTGAAGATTTTAGAGCAGATCGCAGAGAACCGCAAATGTATTTCCAGAGGAAACGAATTAGATTACAGCAAGGCGGCGGCACTTCTGATCGATGAATTCCGGGGTGGCAGGCTTGGAAAGATTACTTTGGAGCGGCCACAGGTGCAGGCTGAATAAAGCCGGTGATGAACCTATTTTATACAGAAAGCGTCAAAAGTTGACAAAGGATAAGTGGACAGAATGGCAGAGAAAAAAATCGGTGAGATCAAAGAAGAACTTAAGGCAGTGGACGATGAGAAACTGCCTTCTTTTATAGAAACATATGAAAAAGACGAGCGTTCCGGTGTTGTGAAAATCGTAGAGCAGGCAAAGAAACGGTTTGAAAAATTAGAGGCAGAGAAGCTGCGCATTGAAAATCTGAAAAAATATGAGCGGAAATATGCAGATTATGGCTATATCTGCGGTATTGACGAAGTCGGAAGAGGACCGCTTGCCGGTCCGGTGGTAGCAGGGGCAGTCATTTTGCCGAAAGACTGTGATATTTTATATATCAATGATTCCAAGAAGCTTTCTGCGGCAAAGCGGGAAGAATTGTATGATGTGATCATGGAAAAGGCAGTTGCGGTAGGTATTGGAATGGCAAGCTCACAGAGGATTGACGAGATCAATATTTTGCAGGCAACTTATGAGGCAATGCGTGAGGCTATAAGCAAATTAAGCGTAAAACCCGATATATTATTAAATGATGCGGTCACGATTCCCGGAGTTTCCATCAGACAGGTGCCAATTATCAAAGGAGATGCAAAAAGTATTTCCATTGGGGCAGCGAGCATTGTTGCGAAGGTTACAAGGGACCGCCTGATGGTAGAGTATGACAAGATTCTGCCACAGTATGGATTCGCATCCAACAAAGGCTATGGTTCAGCGGAACATATCAGGGCATTGCAGGAAGCCGGACCATCTCCGATACATCGTGCCAGCTTTATCAAAAATTTTGTTTAAGAGATACGGACTGTCATATTAGAAAATGTTTCTGATTGCAGGAAAAATTTACTATATAGGAAGTTTGTATCAAGTGAGGCGGGATCATGCACATATCCGATATGTTAGGACAATACAACAGAAATATTTCAAGTGGAACAGAAGAATTAAAAGCAGCTTCCGGTATGCAGAAAGTGGTATCTACGATGGAAGAATTATCTTCCGGAAGTGTTTTTGAAGGAACGGTCAGTTCTGTGAAAAATGGAAAAGTGACGCTGGCGCTTAGCGATGGACAGACGATCACAGCAAGATTGTCTGGAAAAGTGCCGCTTTCGCAGGGAACGCCGATGTTTTTTCAGGTAAAAAGCAATGACGGTGCGACCATTGAAATCAAACCGTACACAGGCGCTGGCAGTGGAGGAAATCCAATTCTTACCAATGCGCTGACGGAAGGAACCGTACCTGTGACAGAGCGGAATCTTGCAATGGTCGATGCTATGATGAAAGAACAGATGCCAATTGATAAGCAAAGCCTTTTAAATATGGCAAGGATCGCGAATATGAATCCTGGTGTAGATATTACTACGGTTGTAAATATGACAAAGCTTGGAATTCCGGTTTCGCCGGAGATGGCAGCGCAGTTTGAAAATTACATGACAGATGAGCATGCCATTTTACAGGAGATGGATCAGGCGATGAATGAACTGGCTGACCTTGCGGGCTCAAGCGATCTGACACCGGATCAGGCGGTACAGATGAATCAGAAGATTGTCACGATCCTTCTTCCGGAGCAGACTGTTACCGGAGCACCAGTCAATGCAGAGGGGCAGATAGAAACCGGTGGACAGACAACGGCAGAAGGGCAGATTGTGACTGGCGGACAGATAACGGCAGAAGGACAGATTGTGACCGGCGGACAGACAACGGCGGAAGGACAGATTTTGACCGGCGGACAGACGACGGCGGAAGGACAGATTTTGACTGACGGACGGCTAGGCGCAGAGGAACAGATTGTAAACGGAGAGCAGACCACAACAGCAGGACAAGCCGTACGGGAAGGAACAGGTGGCCAGGCACTTGGTGAGGTTTTATCAGATCAGCAGTTTTCAAGTCTCGGAAGGTTATTGCAGAATATTCCTTCACTGGTAGAAAGTACAAAACTTTTCCCGGAAGCGATGGAGCAGGATATTTTTATCGATACGTTGGAGGATGAGAGCGTAGCACAGAATCTGATGACAGAGGACGCTGCATGGAAAGCTGCGGACGGCAAAACGGCATTGGACAAAAATCTGACCGTCTCTGATTTTCTGCGCACAGTATCACAGATTTTATCTGAAAACAATGGAATGGCATCGCAGAGTATCCAAAAATTATTCGGAAGTGATGCATATAAAAGTCTGCTTCGGAATGTGATGGAACAGCAGTGGCTGATACAGCCGGAAGCGTTGAAACAGGAGAAAAAAATCAGCCAGCTTTACGAAAAATTAGAGCAGCAGATGAGACAGGTGGAAGATGCGCTGAAAGAGGCAGGCGTTACGAAAACCAGATTTCCGGAAACTGCGGCAGAGGTGCGCGGTAATATTGAATTTATGAATCAGCTCAATCAGGCATATACATATGTACAGGTGCCATTGAAGATGTCCGGTCAGAATGCAAACGGAGAACTTTATGTATACACGAATAAAAAGAATCTGAGAGACCCTGATGCAGAGCTGAGCGCTTTTTTACATCTGGATCTGGAACACCTTGGCTCTACCGATGTCTTAGTGAAAATGCAGCATCGGAATGTCAAAACAAATTTTTATATGGCTGACGATGCGTCCTATGATCTTGTGGAAAAGTATCTGCCTGTGCTGGAACAAAAGCTGAAAGACAAAGGTTATCAGTGTACCATAACGATGACAAAGGAAGAAAAGAAGGTCAGCTTTGGGGATGATTTCCTGCGGAAAGATATGCCACAGACGGGAACACTGCATCGGTATTCGTTTGATGTGAGAGCCTAGTATATCAGATATAAAACAGAGGTGGTGAGCGGATATGGCATGGGATAATGAAAAGAAAAAAGTAAAAACAGCGGTAGCAGTAGCATATGAGCCGGGAGATAAAGCACCGAAGATCCTTGCCAGCGGCAGGGGCGAAGTGGCAGAAAAGATCATCGCAAAGGCAAAAGAAAATGATGTCCCTTTCTATAAAGATAATAAGCTGGCGGAGACGCTGTCGAAATTAGAGATCGGGGATGCGATTCCACCGGAACTTTATGAAGTAGTCGCTGAGATCCTTGTGTTTGTGGATGATATGGATAAGATGAAGGCAAAATTGCAGCAGGCAGATATGTTATCATAAATGAAGTGAAATTGAAGCAGATGAATGGCATAATCAAATAGTGTGCTGCAGGAAGTGAATAGAAGGAGGGACAGCAGGCACAAAAGAAGGATACTGCTGTAGAAAAGAGGGTTTTATCAATAAGAGAAGTGTGGGAACTGCCTATGAAAAACTGGCAGGTGCGTATTTGGAACAGCAGGGGTATGAGATTTTAGAATATAATTACAGATGCCGCATGGGAGAGATCGATATCGTGGCAAGACAGGGCGGATATCTTGTGTTTGTGGAAGTGAAATACCGTGCGGACAGCACAGTGGGAAATCCATTTGAGGCGGTGACTTCTGCAAAGCAGAGAACGATTTCAAAAGTGGCTTCGTACTACTGCCTGACACATGGTTATGGAACATTTGCACCTTGCAGGTTTGATGTGGCGGCAGTTTTGGGAGAGCAGATAAAAGTCATTCAGAATGCATTTGACTATCAGGGGTTCTGAGAGGGTGAAAGAATGCATTTTTATGGCTGCTTTTTCGCAGGACAAAATCAGGAGAGTTGTAAGTGATATGGAACATAAAAGCTGGAAGCGGAAAAACAATACAGGAGTGCCGGAAGAGGTTATACATCATCCAGGGGCTGGCGTGGAAGTGCCGCTTTTACATTTTCCTTTATTGGAGAAAACAGGAATTGTAAAAGAAGGTTTTACCACAAGACTTGGCGGCGTGAGTGAGGGTATTTTTTCCACCATGAATCTGAGTTTTACAAGAGGAGATGAAGAGGAGGCAGTCCGGGAAAATTACAGAAGACTTGCATCAGCGCTTGATGTGGATTATGATAAATTTGTTTTTACGGATCAGACACATACGACAAATGTAAGAAAAGTGACGGCGGAGGATGCAGGAAATGGACTTACGAGAGAACGGGAATTTCATGATACAGATGGACTGATCACGGATGTGCCGGGCTTAGTGTTATCAACGTTCTATGCGGACTGTGTTCCGCTGTATTTTGTCGATCCGGTGCATTGCGCCATCGGGTTAAGCCATTCCGGCTGGCGTGGGACGGTAAACCGCATGGGAAAAGCGACTATCGAGGCGATGCGGAGGGAATACGGAAGCAGACCGGAGGAACTGCGCTGTGCGATCGGACCGTCCATCTGTCAGGACTGCTACGAGGTGAGCGGGGATGTTGCGGTGGAGTTTGAGCAGGCATTTGCAGGACATGAGAATGAGATCCTTATCGCAAAAGAAAATGGAAAATATCAGCTCGACCTCTGGAAAGCAAACGAAATTGTACTGCTTGATGCAGGTGTCCTGCCAGAACATATAGAGATCACGGACATTTGTACGTGCTGCAATCCTGACTTACTTTTTTCCCACCGCGCAAGCCATGGTAAGCGCGGAAACCTCGGGGCATTTTTATGTTTAAAATAAGATAACTGCGAAACTCATGAAAGAAGAGTAGGATGAGTTTCGCAAACGCCTAAAATATTTGAAATAAAAAAGGAGCAGAAGATATGAGTAAAAATTATGTAGATTATATGGTAGAAGAGACAAAAAACATTCTTGCGATCGACAGTCCATCCGGCTTCACAAAAGAGGTGGCAGACTATGTCATGGGAGAATACAAAAAGCTTGGATATGAGCCAAAGCTTACGGTAAAAGGCGGTGTGCTCGTACCGATCGGCGGCAGGGACAAAGAGAACGCCGTTCTTTTAGAGGCACATATTGATACGTTAGGTGCCATGGTGGCAGAGATCAAAGCCAACGGAAGACTCCGTGTCACAGCGGTCGGCGGTATGAATGCAAACAATGCAGAGGGAGAAAACTGTAAAGTTGTCACCAGATTTAACGGAAAATATGACGGAACATTACAGCTGATCAACGCTTCCATTCATGTAAACGGAGAATATAACGATACGAAGAGAAGCTATGATTCCGTGGAAGTTGTTCTGGATGAAAAAGTAAAATCAAAAGAGGATGTGGAGAAGCTCGGCATTATGACAGGTGATTTTGTCTGCTTTGATCCGAGAACTACGGTGACAGCATCCGGTTACATTAAGAGCCGTTTCTTAGATGACAAATTAAGTGTTGGAATTTTATTGGGCTATGCAAAATATTTGAAAGAGGAAAATGTGACACCGGAGCGTATGATCTACCAGCACATCACTGTATTTGAGGAAGTAGGACACGGTGGTGCTGCCTCTGTCCCGGAAGGCGTGACAGAAGTGATCTCTGTGGATATGGGATGTGTTGGTGACGGACTTGCCTGTGATGAGACACAGGTGTCGATCTGTGCGAAGGACAGCCATGGTCCATATCATTATGATGTGGTAAACGGTCTTGTGAAGGCAGCGAAAGAGAATGGCATTGATTTTGCAGTGGATGTCTATCCATACTATGGTTCAGATGCAGATGTTGCGCTGAGCGCCGGATATGATGTGCGCCACGGACTGATCGGTTCCGGCGTGTATGCATCACACGGATATGAGAGAAGCCATGTGGATGGCGTGAAGAATACATTCGAACTTCTGAAGGCTTATCTCGGATAGCTGAAACGATGCTGCTTTTGAAAAAAGCATAATTTAAAGATTTCTTAATAATATCCTAGGATTATCTTCATTGTAATAGAAGACCTCCCGTGCTATATTAACTGTATGAAGAATGATAGTACACATCATACAGCTAATACAGATGGGAGGTTTGTTATTTGATTCAGTTAAATTACAGGGATGCAAAACCAATTTATGAACAGATCAAAGATGGTCTGAGAAAGCTGGTTATCACGAATTCCCTTATTGCAAATGAAAAGCTGCCCTCCGTGCGGGAAATGGCTTCGAAGCTTGCCATCAATCCAAATACCATCCAGAAGGCATACCGGGAACTTGAGGCAGAGGGATATGTCTATACCGTTGCCGGAAAAGGAACATTCGTTGCCGAGCGGAAAGAAGTGCTGGGCGTCAGAAATGAAGAACTGATGAAGGAATTTGATGAAGTGGTGACGGAACTGTTGTTTTTGGCGACGGATGGGGACAGTTTGAAGACACGTATTGAACAATTGGCTAAAGGGGGAGAGGCACAATGATCCAGGTTCATAATTTAAAGAAAAAGTTTGATGATTTTCAGGCGTTGAACGGCGTGGAAATGCATGTGGGAAAAGGTGATATTTATGGACTGGTCGGGCCAAACGGAGCAGGAAAGTCTACGTTGATCCGCCATCTTACCGGAGTTTATAAGGCAGATGAGGGAGAGATCCTGATCGACGGTGAACCGGTATTTGAAAACCGGAATATCAAGCAGAAGATGGCTTATATCCCGGATGAACTGTTTTATTTTATGCAGGCAGATACGATGGAGATGAAACGCTTTTATGAAGGCATCTATCCACAGTTTGACAGTAAGCTTTTTTATAAAATGCAGGAATTTTTCCCGACGATCGATGTGAAACGCACTATCAGACGGCTGTCGAAAGGCATGCAGAAACAGGTAGCGTTCTGGCTTGCAATCTGCTGTAAACCGGATCTGCTGATCTTAGACGAACCGGTGGACGGACTTGATCCTGTGATGCGCAGACAGATCTGGAGTATCTTAATGGCAGAAGTGGCAGAGCGGAAAATGACAGTTTTAGTGTCGTCCCATAACCTGAGGGAACTGGAGGATACCTGTGACCATGTAGGTATCATGCACCATGGAAAAATTATGCTCGAGCGGTCTTTGAGCGATCTTCAGGGAAATATTTCCAAGATACAGGTGGCATGTCAGAGTGGTGTACCAAAATTGCCAGATGATTTTGAGGTGCTGCACATGGCAAACACAGGGCGTGTCTATACCCTGATCGTAAAAGGTGATCCGAAGGAGGCGGAGAAAGTTCTTCTGACAGAAAATCCTACCATTGTTGATGTACTTCCATTGACACTGGAGGAAATCTTTATTTATGAATTGGGAGGTGTGGATTATGAAGTCAAAGACATCCTGCTTTAACAAAACAATTTTCAAAAAAAATATGACACATTTCTGGCCTTTGTGGGCATTGTACAGCTGTTATCTGATCGTTTCGCTTCCGGTTGGACTGTGGTTTAATATGCGGTATTATCTGCAGGATGACAGTTACAGCCAGCTCCAGAGACAGGTCTATGCGATCAGTGGCGCTATGCGGGCAGCCATGAATCCGGTGATCACATTTGCATTTGCAGCAGTGATGATCATGGCTGTGTTTTCCTATCTGTATTCTGCAAAGAATACGAATATGATCCATTCACTTCCGGTGGACAGACGGGAGTTGTTTGTGACGAATATCATATCTGCGTTTGCATTTATGATCGTTCCGCAGATCCTGACCTTTATTATCACGGTGTTCGTCTGCATTGGCGCACATATCACCAATATCCAGTACATTTTATACTGGTTTGGTGCAGAAGCCGCAATGACGTTTTTTGCACTGGCGCTCGGCGCATTTGTGGCGATGTTTACCGGACAGCTCATGGCATTTCCGGTGTATTATGTCGTAGTCAATTATCTGTATGTAGGATGCTGGTATCTGATCAACATGGTGATAGAGAGTGTCTGCTTTGGGGTGTCAAACAATTGGAATCCGGGAAAATCCTGTATTTTGTCTCCAATTTACTATCTGACAAACAATCTGCGGATACAGTCAGTAGAAAACAGTGAGTATGTGACGGTTGGAATCGAGTTTAAGGGTGCATATCTGCTCGGGATTTATGCAGTGGCAGGTGTGGTATTCCTGATCGCAGCCTATCAGTTGTATAAACGGAGAAAATTGGAGACTGCGGGTGACCTTATCAGCATGCGGGGGATCAAGCCGGTGTTCCGCTGGGGCGTGGCTGTCTGCGCCGGTCTGCTTGGAGGAAATGCCGTTGCTGACACGATCGGAAACAGTTTTTCTTCTGCAAAGGTACATTTTTGGATACTTGCAGCAGGCACCCTGATCTTTGGTGCGATCGGTTTTTTTGTGGCAGAGATGCTTATTGAGAAGAATTTCCGTGTGTTCCACAAAAAGAGAGTTGGGGAATGGGCAGTCTTAACGGTTGTTCTGGCAGCATTTCTGGGTGCACTGAAACTGGATCTATTCCGGATCGAAGGAAAAATACCGGATGTTTCAGAGGTTAAGGTGGTATCGCTCGATCTGGATTACACGCTCCGCTATACCGAACCGGATGATATTCAGAAGATTATAGATCTCCAGAAAGAGATCCTGGCACAGAAAGAAGAGTGCCTGAGCGCAGAGAACCAATATTATCTCTCAATCACATATACCCTGAAGGATGGTAAGAAGCTGCGGAGAAGTTATACAGTTCCGGTTGGGCAGGATGCGGCTGCGGACAAAGATTCTGTCGTCGCAAAAGTGACTGCGTTAGAGAGTGATCCGGATAAGATGATGCAGAACATGTTTGGCAATTACTATAAGACGAATGAGTATTATGCCGGCAGCATCTCATTTGTAGATGAGAACGGCAGAACAGAGGATTACCGTTTTACACAGGAAGAACTTGACGCTGTCATGGAGGCGGTGCAGAAAGATGTGGAAGCGGGAAACATGACGGATTATCAACTTTATTCGCTCCGTGCCGGTGATGAGGATAACACGTACAGGGATCGTTATTTTAACAATCTGGATATCAGTTTTTATAATCCGGACGGTATCATCTGGAATTACAGTTCTTACAGTGTGGATGGGGTTGATGTGACAGAAGCGGTGCTGACAGGGGAGAAGACTGCAGAAGAGGCAGAAGCTTATTTCCCAAACAGTGACAGCGCCTATGTTGAGTTCGGAAGCAAATGCACAAACATTATTGAGACATTGAAAAAACTTGGGATTTTGAACAGTGAGCGAAAACTTATGACTTATGATGAGTATGACGCACTGATGAATCCGGTTACGGCAGTAAGGGAAAAAGGAATACCGCACATTTCCTAGACAAAACGCATAGTTCAGAAAAAAGATGGAATAAATATTGTTATTCCATCTTTTTTATTGTAAACTGTTATTGTTATTTTTAGCGTAACGGTAGAAAGCCATTTAAGGTTATAACAGGAAAGTAGTGGAGATCCTAGTTCTTTCCGTGATACATGAGAAAAGGAGTTTTATCAATGAGTAAACCAGTCGTAGCGATTGTTGGACGCCCGAATGTAGGAAAGTCTACGTTATTTAATGCACTTGCAGGTGAGCGTATTTCAATTGTACAAGATACACCGGGCGTTACAAGAGACCGTATTTATGCGGAGGTGTCATGGTTAGATCACAATTTTACCATGATCGATACCGGAGGTATTGAACCGGACAGTAACGATATTATTTTATCACAGATGAGAGAGCAGGCAGAGATCGCGATCGCAACTGCAGACGTGATCATGTTTATTGTCGATGTCAGACAGGGCTTGCAGGATTCGGATTCCAAAGTTGCAGATATGCTGCGCCGTTCCGGCAAACCGGTCGTGCTGGTCGTCAATAAAGTGGACAGCTTTGAAAAGTATATGGCAGATGTCTATGAGTTCTATAATCTTGGAATCGGAGATCCATTCCCGGTTTCGGCAGCTTCCATGTTAGGACTTGGAGATATGTTGGATGAAGTGGTAAAGTATTTTCCAGAATATAAGAAGAATGACGAGGAGGACGACCGTCCGAAGATCGCCATTATCGGAAAACCGAATGTTGGAAAATCATCCCTCATCAACAAACTGGCACAGGAGGATCGTGTCATTGTATCGGATATCGCAGGCACGACCAGAGATGCGATCGATACCGACATTAAGTACAATGGAAAAGAATATGTGTTTATCGATACCGCAGGATTGAGACGTAAGAATAAGATCAAGGAAGAGATCGAGCGCTATAGTATTATCCGTGCAGTCACGGCTGTGGAGCGTGCAGATGTCTGCATTATCGTGATCGATGCTACTGAGGGCGTGACCGAGCAGGATGCCAAGATCGCAGGGATCGCACATGACCGTGGAAAGGGAATTATCATCGCCGTGAACAAATGGGATGCGATCGAAAAAGATGATAAGACCATCTACCGCCATACCGAGAAAATCCGTGACATCTTAAGCTTTATGCCGTATGCGGAGATTATTTTCATCTCTGCAAAATCAGGACAGCGTCTCAATAAGATTTTTGAGACGATCGATGTCGTAATTGAGAATAATAGCATGCGTGTGGCAACCGGTGTATTGAATGAAATCGTTACCGAGGCAGTTGCGATGCAGCAGCCGCCATCGGATAAGGGAAAGAGACTGCGTATTTATTACACGACGCAGGTTTCAGTAAAACCGCCAACCTTTGTGATCTTTGTAAATGATAAACAGCTGATGCATTTCTCCTACACAAGATATCTGGAGAACCGCATCCGTGATACGTTTGGATTCCGGGGAACGGCCCTTCGTTTTATCATCAGAGAGAGAAAGGAAAATGAAAAATGATCATCGCCAGGATAATTGCAGTAGCGATCGGCTACGCCTGCGGATTATTTGAAACAGGTTATTTTTATGGGAAAAAGAAAGGTGTGGATATCCGCACAAAAGGAAGCGGCAATTCCGGTGCGACAAACACCTTAAGAACCTTTGGCTGGAAGGCAGGACTTGTGACCTGCCTTGGTGATATTTTAAAAACAGTAGCGGCAGTGTTAGCCGTTAAACTGATCTTTGGAAGAACATATACAGAAGACATCATTCTTCTGGAGCTGTATGCAGGTTTTGGAGCGGTGCTCGGACACAATTTTCCGTTTTATCTGAAGTTCAAAGGCGGAAAAGGAGTTGCATGTACCGGTGGAATGGTGCTTGCAGTATTTCCAATCGTTGCACCGGTCAGTATGGGACTTTTTCTGGTGATCAGCGCAGTGACAAAGTATGTATCTCTCGGCTCAATCATCGGACTGATCAGTGTTTTCGTCCAGGTGGTCGTATATGGACAGCTTGGGATTATCACAGTTCCAATGGGAATCCGTGCGGAATTTTACATAGTGACAGCCTGTTTTACCATTTTAGGGGTATGGCAGCACCGTGCAAATATCAGACGTCTTGCAAATGGCACAGAGAATAAGATCGGTGCAAAAAAGAAAGAGCAGAAATAATTTTTTGATTTGGAGTGAGAAAAAATGGCAGATGTTGCGATCATAGGAGCAGGAAGCTGGGGGATCGCCCTTGCAAAAGTACTGCATACCAATGGAAATAAAGTGACAGTGTGGTCAATCGTGGAAGATGAGATTACCATGCTGAAAGAAAAACATGAGCATGCGCAGAAACTTCCGGGGGTAAAACTGCCGGAAGATATGGAATTTACGACAGATCTGGAATCTGCGGTTTCAGGTAAAGCATACCTGATCCTTGCAGTGCCGTCTGTATTCACAAGAAGCACAGCAAAGAGCATGGCGCCTTTTGTGAAAGAGGGACAGATCATCGTGTGCGTGGCTAAGGGAATTGAGGAAGAGACACTGATGCCGCTTACTGATATTGTGGAGCAGGAGATTCCGCAGGCAGAGGTTGCAGTGATGTGTGGACCAAGCCATGCGGAAGAAGTTGGAATCGGACTTCCAACTACAGTTGTAGCAGGAGCAAAAAAACGTGCTGTTGCAGAGGAAATCCAGGACATTTTTATGAACAACGTTTTCCGTGTGTATACAAGCCCGGATGTGCTTGGCATGGAACTTGGCGGTTCGTTAAAGAACGTGATCGCGCTTGCGGCCGGAATGGCAGACGGTCTGGGATATGGGGATAATACGAAAGCGGCACTCATCACCAGAGGAATGTTTGAGATGAACAAGCTCGCCGTGACGATGGGCGCAAAACAGGAGACGTTAAACGGACTTACCGGAATCGGTGATCTGATCGTGACCTGTGAGAGTAAACACAGCCGTAACCGCAAAGCCGGAATGCTGATCGGACAGGGTTACACCATGCAGCAGGCGATGGACGAAGTGAAAATGGTCGTAGAAGGTGTCTACTCTGCGAAAGCAGCGATCGCCCTTGCAAAAAAATACGGTGTAGATATGCCGATCATCGAGGAAGTCAACAAAGTATTATTTGAGGACAAACCGGCAAAAGAGGCGGTCAATGACCTGATGCTCCGCGATAAGAAAATGGAACATGGCAATCTTGGCTGGGAAGATTAAGAATGCAGGAGTTCCTTATAATTTGCAGGGAGAAATGTATGGAAGAATTAAGATTTAATTAAAAAATATATCAGACAGATTGTGCTAGAATGGAGAATATAAATGAAGATCAATATAAAAAAACTTGATGCGGATGCAGTACTCCCGACAAGGGGAAGCAGTCAGGCGGCAGGCTATGATCTGTATGCAAAAAGTTCTGAGGATACTGTGATTCCACCACACAAAACAGTGATGGTCGGCACAGGACTTGCGATGGAAATACCGGAAGGATATTTCGGTGCGATTTTTGCAAGAAGCGGTCTTGCCTCCAAGCAGGGACTGCGCCCGGCAAATTGTGTCGGAGTAGTGGATTCTGACTACCGGGGAGAATTTATGATCGCCTTACATAATGATACGGATGAGGAGCGTGTGATCGCCGGAAAAGAGCGCATTGCACAGATGGTCGTAATGCCGTATCTTTCTGTTGAGTTTGAGGAAGTAGAAGAATTGAATGAGACGGAGCGCGGGGAAGGCGGATTTGGTTCTACCGGAAGAAAGTAATATCCGGAAAATGCCGGAATAGTGGGGTTAAGGAGGTATTTTATTATGGAAAGCAGAATGGTAAAGTTTTATTCAAAAGAGAGCAATATGGTTGCGATTCATGCAATTCCAGGACATTTTGCAACCAGTCATTCCCATATCAATTACTACATTGATATCACAAGCCTGAAGACAAGAATCCGGGAAGCAAAAGAGGTTGCCCGCGTGCTGTATCAGAAGATCGGCAGAGTTCCCTATGTGGATACGATCGTATGTATGGACGGTACGGAAGTGATCGGTGCATTTTTAGCGGAAGAGTTTGAAAAAGGAGATATGGCATCCACAAACCGCCACGAGACGATATACGTGGTATCACCGGAGATGAACAGCAATAACCAGCTCTTGTTCCGTGATAATATCAAACCAAGTATTGCGGGAAAACATGTGATTTTATTATCTGCATCTACCACAACCGGAAAGACAATCCACAGAAGTCTCGAGGGAATCCGTTACTATGGCGGCGTGACCGAGGCAGTGGCATCTGTGTTCAGCACTGTAAATGAGATGGACGGTTTTCAGGTACACGCGGTGTTCCATGCAGAGGATCTTCCGGGATATGCGGCTTATACAGCACAGGATTGCCCGTTCTGTAAAAAGGGAATCAAGCTGGATGCCGTGGTCAATGGATTCGGTTATTCTAAGTTATGATCAG
>OGHD01000463.1_pt1 | contig 19960 bp, 16 predicted proteins | sample 1571341 | NCBI WGS metagenome assembly OGHD01 (sample SAMEA2582026, study PRJEB24529) | metagenome | biome: Human gut stool | place: China | collected 2011 | reverse complement strand
TGAATGGGTTCATGTGCAGCTCCATCAGCAAAAGGGGATGATAAGTTTATCACCACCGACTATTTGCAACAGTGCCAACCTGGAATTCTTGGTGTTGGTGGTGGCGTAGGTGTTAGAGGTGGTGGTCGGGCAAGTATTGACTGGAGTGATGAGGATGCGCATCAGGCCAGCAGTGGTTCCCGGGCCAGCCATGATGCTCGCCATGATATCGATGCCAGGGCTACACAAGACTTTAAAGAGGCCAGCGATTACTTTACCAGTCGCAAGGTCAGTGAATCCGGCAGCCATACGGACAATAATGCCGATTCCCGTGTGGACCAGCTGTCTGCAGCCCTGAACTCAGCAAAACAGAGTTACGACCAGTACACGACGAATATGACCCGCAGCCATGAATATGCTGAAATGGCATCCCGTACTGAAAGCATGAGTGGGCAGATGAGTGAAGACCTGTCGCAACAGTTTGCACAGTATGTGATGAAACACGCCCCGCAGGATGCCGAAGCTATTCTGACAAACACCAGTTCACCGGAGATTGCAGAACGCCGTCGGGCTATGGCGTGGTCTTTTGTTCAGGAACAGGTGCAGCCTGGTGTTGATAATGCCTGGCGTGAATCCCGTGGGGACATCGGTAAAGGAATGGAGAGCGTACCTTCGGGTGGTGGCAGCCAGGATATTATTGCTGATCATCAGGGGCATCAGGCCATTATTGAGCAAAGAACGCAGGACAGTAATATCCGTAATGATGTAAAACATCAGGTTGATAATATGGTCACAGAATACCGAGGCAATATCGGAGATACTCAGAGCAGCATACGTGGCGAAGAAAATATTGTAGGAAGACAGTATTCTGAACTACAAAATCACCATAAAACAGAGGCATTATCTCAGAATAATAAATATAATGAAGAAAAATCGGGTCAGGAAAGAATGCCCGGGGCTGACAGTCCACAGGAACTGATGAAAAGAGCAAAGGAGTATCAGGATAAGCACAAGCAATAATATTGTATGGGGAGATGATAATGAAAAATTTAGCTCATATTGCTCTGGTGACGGTGATACAGTTCATTGCCTGTTATCTGGCTGATTGGGGGAGTGCCGAAACAGTTTTTATCCTGTGCTTTATTGTACTATGGCAGGGATTGTTTATATGGTTATTTTCTCAAATACGAAAAAAACGGCATGTGTCGGATGAGTTTAAATTCAGTAAAGGCGTTTGGTATATACTGATGCCAGTATCTTCCTTACTCTCTCCGTTATTAAGCCTGATGGTTTTTATCATTGGTACACTATACGAATTAAGGCGAATTAGTGGTTGTGTAAGTGTAAGAGAATGGATGCAATCTCAGGTAAATGAACAAACTAATGAAGATTTGCATCTGGATTTTGATGATGTGAATTTTGATTATGTGGATTTTTATCGTACTAATCCAGCAACAGGATTAGCTATGCATGGAGGATTTGATTCAGCAGGAAATACTTTTGGGACTTGTTGGCAGGACTATGATGACAGGCGATAAGAAAACTGTGGTTTGTAAAAAAGGTAATTTGATGAAAACAAAAAAATTGATGATGGTTGCACTGGTCAGTTCCACTCTGGCCCTTTCAGGGTGTGGTGCGATGAGCACAGCAATCAAGAAGCGTAACCTTGAGGTGAAGACTCAGATGAGTGAGACCATCTGGCTTGAACCCGCCAGCGAACGCACGGTATTTCTGCAGATCAAAAACACGTCTGATAAAGACATGAGTGGGCTGCAGGGCAAAATTGCTGATGCTGTGAAAGCAAAAGGATATCAGGTGGTGACTTCTCCGGATAAAGCCTACTACTGGATTCAGGCGAATGTGCTGAAGGCCGATAAGATGGATCTGCGGGAGTCTCAGGGATGGCTGAACCGTGGTTATGAAGGCGCAGCAGTTGGTGCAGCGTTAGGTGCCGGTATCACCGGATATAATTCCAGTTCTGCCGGTGCCACACTCGGTGTGGGCCTTGCTGCCGGTCTGGTGGGTATGGCTGCAGATGCGATGGTGGAAGATGTGAACTATACCATGATCACGGATGTACAGATTGCAGAGCGTACTAAGGCAACGGTGACAACGGATAATGTTGCCGCCCTGCGTCAGGGCACATCCGGTGCGAAAATTCAGACCAGTACTGAAACGGGTAACCAGCATAAATACCAGACCCGTGTGGTCTCAAATGCGAACAAGGTTAACCTGAAATTTGAAGAGGCGAAGCCTGTTCTCGAAGACCAGCTGGCCAAATCAATCGCAAATATTCTCTGAACCTCGTCAGGAGGCTGATCTGACCGGCCTCCTTGCTGACGCCTCGCGTTGCTCGTTGTCCAACCCCGGGATGTAACAAAATAAATTTTGTCACCTCCCGGCGTTTCCGAAATAAATATGAAAACACTGAGCGGTTGTGCAAATTCTTTGTGCGACCGTGAAGTGTTGCCGGCGAAGCCGGGATCTTCCGGAGAAAGTCATTATGACATCAGACAATATCGCTGAATATGTTGGTGAGAATAATCAATTTACTGAGAAGCCTGTAACTGAATACCCCCCGGTGATACAGGATAATACAGTGACCACTAAAGACTATCTGTACAGCAATAATATTGATACTGACCTTTTAGTGGTTATCGGAGGGCTTATTGTTATATTGTTTCTCATGATGCTTATCATGTACTTTATTAATTCTCTCAGGCATAAGGAATTAACTGAAATACTGACAAAAATATCTTTTCCTGAAAAATCCGGGAGCAATTTGCTTAAACCGGAGGCGGTCAGCTGTAATTTGTTGTCCCTGTGTGTGCTGGCACCGGTATTCTGTACACCCAGAAAGCTGGCTGAAGTTTCCAGGGAGATCATCGTGGCGAGTGCGCAGGAAATTGCATGGACGCCGGGGAGCAGTCGTATTGATGGCCACCAGGCGGAGAATATCACCTGGGCGATTTCATCGCAGTCTCCTGCCGATAAGTATGATCTCATCAATAAAACGTCCCGTGTTTCTCCTGACAGTGGCTGTTTTTATGAACCGGACACAGTTCTGGATCACCGTGAACGGGTACGCCTTTTTATTCAGATCCAGTTTCCGCATGGGAGTGACTGGTCTGAAGTATTGCGCCTGACTGACATTGTTACAGAGAAGGTCTCTTCCGGCAGGACTGCAGGCGGGTATCACCACCGGCATACAGGGTACACCTGGTCTGTTTCTGTGAATTAACCCCACATCATCCTTTTCTGCCCTGTTCCAGATTTTCCCGGAGTTTCATCATGAGTTTTAACGCAAAGGATATGACCCAGGGCGGTCAGATTGCGTCCATGCGTATCCGCATGTTCAGCCAGATCGCCAATATCATGCTTTACTGCCTGTTTATTTTTTTCTGGATCCTCATTGGTCTGGTCTTATGGGTAAAAATAAGCTGGCAGACGTTTATCAACGGCTGTATTTACTGGTGGTGTACGTCACTGGAAGGCATGCGGGATTTAATAAAATCCCAGCCGGTCTATGAGATCCAGTATTACGGCAAAACCTTCCGGATGAACGCTGCCCAGGTACTGCATGATAAATATATGATCTGGTGCGGAGAGCAGCTATGGTCTGCATTCGTTCTGGCGTCTGTCGTGGCCCTGGTTATTTGCCTGATCACCTTCTTTGTTGTCTCCTGGATTCTGGGGCATCAGGGGAAACAGCAGAGTGAAAATGAGGTGACCGGCGGGCGTCAGCTGACGGATAACCCGAAAGAAGTGGCCCGGATGCTGAAAAAAGACGGCAAGGACTCCGATATCCGGATTGGCGACCTGCCGATTATCCGGGATTCCGAAATCCAGAACTTCTGTCTGCACGGCACGGTCGGGGCCGGTAAGTCGGAGGTTATCCGTCGTCTGGCCAACTACGCCCGTCAGCGCGGTGATATGGTGGTGATTTATGACCGTTCAGGGGAATTTGTTAAAAGTTACTATGATCCCTCCATCGATAAAATCCTGAATCCGCTGGATGCCCGCTGTGCCGCATGGGATTTGTGGAAGGAGTGCCTGACACAGCCGGATTTTGATAATACCGCGAACACGCTGATCCCTATGGGTACAAAAGAGGACCCGTTCTGGCAGGGTTCAGGACGTACCATTTTTGCGGAAGCGGCGTACCTGATGCGTAATGACCCCAACCGCAGCTACAGCAAACTGGTGGACACACTGCTTTCCATCAAAATCGAAAAACTGCGTACCTTCCTGCGTAATTCACCGGCGGCCAACCTGGTGGAAGAGAAAATTGAGAAAACGGCGATTTCCATCCGTGCTGTGCTGACCAACTACGTGAAAGCCATCCGTTACCTGCAGGGGATTGAGCATAACGGTGATCCCTTCACCATCCGTGACTGGATGCGTGGTGTCCGGGAAGATCAGAAAAACGGCTGGCTGTTTATTTCGTCGAACGCCGACACCCATGCCTCCCTGAAGCCGGTGATCTCCATGTGGCTGTCCATTGCCATTCGTGGTCTGCTGGCAATGGGAGAAAACCGTAACCGTCGTGTGTGGTTTTTCTGTGACGAGTTACCCACGTTACACAAACTGCCGGACCTGGTGGAGATCCTGCCGGAAGCCCGTAAGTTCGGTGGCTGTTATGTGTTTGGTATCCAGTCCTATGCCCAGCTGGAAGATATCTACGGTGAGAAAGCGGCGGCCACGCTGTTTGACGTCATGAACACCCGTGCCTTTTTCCGTTCTCCCAGCCATAAGATTGCAGAGTTCGCTGCCGGTGAAATTGGTGAGAAAGAGCACCTGAAAGCCAGCGAGCAGTATTCCTACGGTGCTGACCCGGTACGTGACGGGGTATCGACCGGTAAGGATATGGAGCGTCAGACGCTGGTCAGTTATTCCGACATTCAGTCTCTGCCGGATCTGACCTGCTATGTCACTCTGCCCGGACCGTATCCGGCAGTCAAACTCTCTCTGAAATATCAGGCACGACCGAAGGTCGCTCCGGAGTTTATTCCGCGTGACATCAACCCGGAAATGGAGAACCGTCTGAGTGCCGTACTTGCCGCAAGGGAAGCAGAAGGTCGTCAGATGGCCAGCCTCTTTGAACCGGAGGTTGCCTCCGGAGAAGATGTGACTCAGGCTGAACAGCCACAACAGCCACAACAGCCACAACAGCCAGTGTCTTCTGTCATCAATGATAAGAAGTCAGATGCAGGTGTGAGTGTTCCGGCAGGGGGGATCGAGCAGGAGCTGAAAATGAAACCGGAAGAAGAGATGGAACAGCAACTGCCACCCGGGATCAGTGAATCCGGTGAAGTGGTGGATATGGCCGCTTATGAGGCATGGCAACAGGAAAATCATCCGGACATCCAGCAGCAGATGCAGCGTCGTGAAGAGATGAACATTAATGTGCACCGGGAGCGTGGGGAGGATGTTGAGCCGGGAGATGATTTCTGATGTTGAGTTTCAGCGTTGTTAAATCGGCAGGCAGTGCCGGAAACTATTACACCGACAAGGATAATTACTATGTGCTGGGCAGCATGGGAGAACGCTGGGCTGGTCAGGGGGCTGAACAGCTTGGGCTGCAGGGCAGCGTCGATAAGGATGTTTTTACCCGTCTTCTGGAGGGAAGGCTGCCGGACGGAGCGGATCTAAGCCGCATGCAGGATGGCAGTAATAAGCATCGTCCCGGCTACGACCTGACCTTCTCCGCCCCCAAAAGTGTCTCCATGATGGCCATGTTAGGTGGCGATAAGCGCCTGATTGATGCACATAACCAGGCCGTGGACTTTGCTGTTCGTCAGGTGGAGGCGCTGGCCTCCACACGGGTGATGACGGACGGACAGTCAGAAACGGTACTGACCGGTAATCTGGTGATGGCACTGTTTAACCACGACACCAGTCGCGATCAGGAACCACAGTTACACACGCATGCGGTGGTGGCTAATGTCACGCAGCATAACGGTGAGTGGAAGACACTGAGCAGTGACAAAGTGGGGAAAACCGGATTTTCCGAGAACGTGCTAGCGAACCGGATTGCGTTCGGGAAAATATATCAGAGTGAGTTACGTCAGCGCGTTGAGGCGCTGGGTTATGAAACCGAAGTGGTCGGTAAGCACGGTATGTGGGAGATGCCGGGCGTACCGGTGGAGGCCTTTTCCGGACGCTCACAGGCTATCCGGGAGGCCGTCGGGGAAGATGCCTCGCTGAAATCCCGGGATGTGGCGGCACTGGATACGCGAAAATCCAAACAGCACGTCGATCCTGAAGTCAGAATGGCTGAATGGATGCAGACGCTGAAGGAAACCGGGTTCGACATCCGGGCATATCGTGACGCGGCGGATCAGCGTGCGGAGACCCGCACGCAGGCGCCCGGGCCAGCTTCACAGGACGGGCCGGATGTGCAGCAGGCGGTGACACAGGCGATTGCCGGATTAAGTGAACGAAAAGTGCAGTTCACGTACACGGACGTGCTGGCCAGGACGGTCGGCATACTGCCGCCGGAAAATGGTGTGATTGAACGGGCACGCGCCGGTATCGATGAGGCCATCAGCCGTGAGCAGCTTATCCCCCTCGACCGTGAGAAGGGGCTGTTCACATCAGGAATTCATGTGCTCGATGAGCTGTCAGTCCGGGCACTCAGTCGTGACATCATGAAACAGAACCGGGTGACCGTACATCCGGAGAAAAGTGTCCCCCGGACGGCCGGTTACAGCGATGCCGTCAGTGTTCTGGCACAGGATCGCCCGTCGCTGGCCATTGTGTCCGGGCAGGGCGGTGCAGCCGGGCAGCGTGAGCGGGTGGCTGAACTGGCAATGATGGCCCGGGAGCAGGGGCGGGAGGTGCAGATTATCGCCGCTGACCGTCGCTCGCAGATGAACCTGAAGCAGGATGAACGGCTGTCCGGTGAGCTGATAACCGGACGTCGTCAGCTGCAGGAGGGCATGGCCTTCACGCCGGGCAGTACCGTTATCGTCGACCAGGGCGAAAAACTCTCCCTGAAAGAGACGTTAACCCTGCTGGACGGTGCCGCACGTCATAACGTACAGGTCCTGATAACCGACAGCGGGCAGCGAACCGGTACAGGCAGTGCGCTGATGGCCATGAAGGATGCCGGGGTGAACACGTATCGCTGGCAGGGCGGAGAACAGCGACCGGCAACCATCATCAGTGAACCGGACCGGAATGTCCGCTATGACCGGCTGGCCGGAGATTTTGCGGCCAGCGTGAAAGCCGGAGAAGAGAGCGTGGCACAGGTCAGCGGGGTACGGGAACAGGCCATACTGACACAGGCCATTCGCAGTGAGCTGAAAACACAGGGTGTGCTCGGACACCCGGAGGTGACCATGACCGCCCTGTCACCGGTCTGGCTGGACAGCCGGAGCCGTTATCTGCGGGATATGTACCGACCGGGGATGGTGATGGAGCAGTGGAACCCGGAGACACGCAGTCATGACCGCTATGTTATCGACCGGGTGACGGCGCAGAGTCACAGCCTGACCCTGCGGGATGCGCAGGGCGAAACGCAGGTGGTGCGTATTTCCTCCCTGGACAGCAGCTGGTCGCTGTTCCGGCCGGAAAAAATGCCGGTGGCAGACGGCGAGCGACTGAGGGTGACAGGGAAAATTCCCGGACTCCGCGTCTCCGGCGGTGACCGCCTGCAGGTGGCATCCGTCAGTGAAGATGCGATGACGGTTGTTGTGCCGGGGCGGGCTGAACCGGCCACCCTGCCTGTGGCTGATTCACCGTTCACGGCACTGAAGCTGGAGAACGGCTGGGTGGAAACGCCCGGGCATTCCGTCAGTGACAGTGCGACGGTGTTTGCCTCCGTCACACAGATGGCAATGGACAACGCCACCCTGAACGGTCTGGCCCGCAGCGGTCGTGATGTCCGGCTGTATTCCTCACTGGATGAAACCCGTACTGCGGAAAAACTCGCCCGCCATCCGTCCTTTACGGTGGTTTCTGAGCAGATAAAGGCGCGGGCCGGTGAGACATTGCTGGAAACCGCTATCAGTCTGCAGAAAGCCGGGCTGCACACGCCGGCACAGCAGGCCATTCATCTGGCCCTTCCTGTGCTGGAAAGTAAAAACCTGGCCTTCAGCATGGTGGACCTGCTGACAGAGGCGAAGTCGTTTGCTGCAGAAGGAACCGGTTTTACTGAACTGGGAGGGGAAATCAATGCGCAGATAAAACGCGGTGACTTACTGTATGTGGATGTGGCAAAAGGCTATGGCACAGGCCTGCTGGTTTCCCGTGCGTCGTATGAGGCAGAAAAGAGCATTCTTCGCCATATTCTCGAAGGCAAGGAGGCGGTCACGCCGCTGATGGAGAGAGTACCCGGCGAACTCATGGAGACGTTAACGTCGGGACAGCGTGCCGCCACCCGTATGATACTGGAAACGTCCGACCGTTTCACGGTGGTACAGGGGTATGCCGGTGTGGGTAAGACCACTCAGTTCCGGGCGGTGATGTCAGCCGTGAACATGCTGCCGGAGAGTGAGCGTCCCCGGGTTGTGGGGCTGGGGCCCACGCACCGTGCGGTCGGTGAGATGCGCAGCGCCGGCGTGGATGCACAGACACTGGCGTCCTTTCTGCATGACACGCAGCTGCAGCAGCGCAGCGGAGAAACGCCGGATTTCAGCAACACGCTGTTTCTGCTCGATGAGAGCTCAATGGTGGGCAATACCGACATGGCACGGGCATACGCCCTGATTGCGGCCGGTGGCGGTCGTGCTGTGGCCAGCGGTGACACGGACCAGCTGCAGGCCATCGCGCCCGGTCAGCCTTTCCGTCTCCAGCAGACGCGCAGTGCTGCCGATGTGGCCATCATGAAGGAGATTGTGCGTCAGACGCCGGAACTGCGGGAGGCGGTATACAGCCTGATTAACCGGGATGTGGAAAGGGCACTGTCCGGGCTTGAGAGTGTGAAACCGTCTCAGGTGCCACGTCTGGAGGGCGCATGGGCACCGGAGCACTCCGTGACGGAGTTCAGTCACAGCCAGGAAGCGAAACTGGCAGAAGCGCAGCAGAAGGCGATGCTGAAAGGCGAGGCTTTCCCGGATATCCCCATGACACTGTATGAGGCCATTGTCCGCGACTATACCGGCAGGACACCGGAAGCACGGGAGCAGACGCTGATTGTCACGCACCTGAATGAGGACCGGCGCGTACTGAACAGCATGATTCATGATGCACGGGAAAAGGCCGGTGAGCTGGGCAAAGAGCAGGTCATGGTGCCTGTCCTGAACACAGCGAATATACGTGACGGAGAACTGCGTCGTCTCTCCACCTGGGAGAAAACCCCGGATGCCCTTGCCCTGGTGGATAGTGTGTATCACCGGATTGCCGGTATCAGCAAGGATGACGGGCTGATAACCCTGCAGGATGCGGAAGGTAACACGCGGCTGATTTCGCCCCGGGAGGCGGTGGCTGAAGGTGTCACACTGTACACACCAGACAAAATCCGGGTGGGGACCGGCGACCGGATGCGCTTCACGAAGAGTGACCGGGAGCGCGGTTATGTGGCCAACAGCGTCTGGACGGTGACAGCGGTTTCCGGTGACAGTGTCACGCTATCGGACGGACAGCAGACCCGGGTGATTCGCCCCGGCCAGGAGCGGGCAGAGCAACATATTGACCTGGCCTATGCCATCACTGCCCACGGTGCGCAGGGGGCGAGTGAAACCTTTGCCATCGCGCTTGAAGGCACGGAAGGTAACCGGAAACAGATGGCCGGCTTTGAGTCAGCCTACGTGGCCCTGTCGCGTATGAAGCAGCATGTGCAGGTGTACACCGATAACCGTCAGGGCTGGACGGATGCCATTAACAATGCCGTACAGAAAGGAACTGCCCACGATGTGCTGGAGCCGAAACCGGACCGGGAGGTCATGAATGCAGAGCGGCTGTTCAGTACGGCGCGGGAACTGCGGGACGTGGCGGCAGGGCGTGCTGTTCTCCGTCAGGCGGGGCTGGCCGGGGGAGACAGTCCGGCACGGTTTATTGCACCGGGGCGCAAATATCCGCAGCCGTATGTGGCACTGCCGGCGTTTGACCGTAACGGCAAGTCAGCAGGTATCTGGCTGAACCCACTGACCACGGATGACGGAAACGGGCTGCGGGGATTCAGTGGTGAAGGACGGGTGAAAGGCAGCGGGGATGCGCAGTTCGTGGCCCTGCAGGGCAGCCGTAACGGAGAGAGCCTGCTGGCTGATAATATGCAGGATGGTGTCCGGATTGCCCGTGATAATCCTGACAGCGGTGTGGTGGTGAGAATCGCCGGTGAAGGTCGTCCGTGGAATCCCGGTGCCATCACCGGTGGTCGCGTGTGGGGGGATATCCCGGACAACAGTGTCCAGCCGGGAGCCGGAAATGGCGAACCGGTCACGGCAGAGGTGCTGGCACAGCGGCAGGCTGAAGAGGCCATCCGTCGTGAAACGGAACGCCGCGCAGATGAAATTGTCCGTAAAATGGCAGAGAACAAACCTGACCTGCCGGATGGCAAAACAGAGCAGGCTGTCAGGGAGATTGCCGGGCAGGAGCGTGACCGGGCTGCCATAACTGAACGGGAAGCCGCGCTGCCGGAGAGTGTGCTGCGTGAACCTCAACGGGTGCGGGAAGCTGTCAGGGAAATTGCCCGGGAAAATCTGCTGCAGGAGCGACTTCAGCAGATGGAGCGGGATATGGTCCGTGACCTGCAGAAAGAGAAAACCCTGGGCGGAGACTGATACAGGAAGATAAACGCTGATGACAACGGATAACACGAACACGACACGTAACGATTCACTGGCTGCACGGACCGATACCTGGTTTCAGTCATTTCTGGTCTGGTCACCCGGACAGCGGGATATCATCAAAACGGTGGCACTGGTGCTGATGGTACTGGACCACATCAATCTGATATTCCAGCTGAAGCAGGAATGGATGTTTCTGGCCGGGCGAGGAGCCTTTCCGCTGTTTGCCCTGGTGTGGGGGCTGAATCTGTCCCGTCATGCGCATATCCGGCAACCGGCCATTAACCGGCTGTGGGGATGGGGAATTATTGCCCAGTTCGCATATTATCTGGCAGGCTTTCCCTGGTATGAGGGGAATATCCTGTTTGCCTTTGCAGTGGCGGCACAGGTGCTGACGTGGTGTGAAACGCGCAGTGGGTGGCGTACAGCAGCGGCCATTCTTCTGATGGCCCTGTGGGGGCCTTTGTCCGGCTCCAGTTACGGCATTGCCGGGCTGCTGATGCTGGCAGTCAGCCACCGGCTGTACCGGGCGGAAGACAGAGCGGAACGTCTGGCGCTGGTCGCCTGCCTGCTGGCTGTTATTCCGGCGCTTAACCTTGCCACCAGTGATGCAGCGGCGGTGGCTGGTCTTGTGATGACGGTGCTGACCGTTGGTCTGGTGTCCTGTGCAGGAAAATCATTACCCCGTTTCTGGCCCGGGGATTTTTTCCCGGTATTCTACGCCTGTCATCTGGCTGTGCTGGGCGTTCTGGCGCTGTGACGGGTGTGGTATCTTTGACCGTAACAGGATGATTCGTCAGAGGCAGAACACAGCATGACAGAGCAGAAGCGACCGGTACTGACACTGAAGCGAAAAACGGAAGGGGAGACGCCTGTCCGCAGGCGGAAAACCATCATCAATGTCACCACGCCACCAAAGTGGAAGGTGAAAAAGCAGAAGCTGGCCGAGAAAGCAGCCCGGGAAGCGGAGCTGGCGGCAAAAAAAGCGCAGGCCAGACAGGCGCTGTCCATTTATCTGACGCTGCCCTCGCTGGATGAGGCGGTGAACACTCTGAAACCCTGGTGGCCGGGATTGTTTGACGGTAACACGCCCAGGCTTCTTGCCTGTGGTATCCGGGAGGTTTTACTGGATGAGGTGTTTCAGCGGAATATCCCGCTCTCTCATAAAAAACTCAGCCGGGCGCTGAAAGCTATCACCCGTTCGGAAAGTTATCTGTGTGCAATGAAAGCCGGCGCCTGCCGCTATGATACGGAAGGCTATGTGACAGAACATATCACACAGGAAGAAGAACAGTATGCGCAGGCGCGCCTGGAAAAGGTGCGCAGACAGAACCGGATCAAGGATGAGCTGCGGGCGATCCTGGCGGAATAAAAGAGCCCTCTGTATGACAGAGGGCAACAGCGAGAAAAAATCGGGAAAACAGAAATCCAGAGTTTTGATGGAGAAAACACCCAACCGTTCAGGGATGTTTCAGAATGTTTCTGACATAATCCGGGAGCCGGGTCAAGAGGGGGGATAAAAAATGGCTGTATCCAGTGGATTATCTGAGCACAGCGGTATTTATCGCTATCAGCGCGTGGGGCGTCATGCCGTCCGTCAGGAGATTCGTGGTTTTTTCAGGGAAGCCGCTGAGGCCTGGCAGAATGCGGCCCGGCTGGCACCCTGTGAAGCATGGCGGGATTTTGCCCTGAAGAGGGCATCTGCATGCCGGTGTAAGTGCCGATAAAAATAACCCCCGTCGCGGAGCTCCGGGGGATCAGGCTTATATGGCAGATCGTTATTATTATAGTGGTGTAAGAAGGAGTTGCCCTGTCTTTCAAACGGACATCACAGAGTTAACATATTTCACATCCCGGGTAAGCCAGCAGGGATAAAAAATGTGATGAATTTCAAGAAGCAGAAGGTGACAGTAGCATGCATAACAGTACGGTTATGTCCGGTGAATCTGACAGACAGCCGGGCTGTATTCGCGGCAGGATAAAGAAAAACCGGGAGATGACTCTCCCGGTCCGTCTTATCGCTAATCCCCTGAGCAGGGCATGTATGACTTATCTATGACCGTTATATTCAGCGCCACATCCGGTAGCCTGCGATATAACACAGTTATCCTATCAGTAAGAGCAGGTATGATGAATACACGGAGATTAAAAATATAATCTCCGTCACATGTTACCCCCGGAAACCGGTAACGCCGTCACGGGAAATACGTGACAGAAAAAGCAGCCTCCGTTACTCCAGGTATCAGAAGGCTGAATAATGCATGAGACTTTGTTTCTTATGTGTCTGGTCAGGCTGGCTGACCAGCGTTTTTAGTAACACATAGCCATATGTGTATTAAGCCACCTCATCTTATTTTGTCGAATTGATCACAATTCAACGGTTTATTTTTGGCGTGATACGTGAGCCGTTATTCATCCCGGCATGGAATTCATGCAATCACGAAAAGTAATCAGTGACGGAGAGTAAAATGAAGAAATATATACCAGTGGTATTATTTGTTTTTTCATGTCAGGTATTTTCTGCTGATATTCATGGACGGGTTGTGCGTGTTCTGGATGGTGATACCATTGACGTCATGTTATCTCAGCATCCGGTGCGTGTCCGTCTTGTTAATATTGATGCACCTGAAAAGAAACAGGACTATGGCCGGTGGTCTGAAAAAATAATGAAATCTCTGGTTGCGGGAAAAACGGTTACTGTCACATATTTTCAGCGAGATCGTTATGGTCGTATTCTCGGGCAGGTTTATGCACCAGACGGAATGAATGTTAATCATTTTATGGTCCGTGCAGGCGCTGCATGGGTTTATGAGCAGTACAACACCGATCCTGTTCTTCCCGTCCTGCAGGGAGAAGCACGACAGCAGAAACGTGGTCTGTGGGCAGACAGCGCTCCTGTTCCGCCCTGGGTATGGCGCTCACGGAAATAATGATATTTCTGTGGCTATTGAGTTCTCATTGAAATGCGATATTTAAAAGCATGAAGCATATTACATTATTAACTTATTTCTCTGTTAATGAAAGGTGAACAAATGAACTATCAGGCAGTATCAGAATTAATCACATCGTCTAATCATAATGTTCTTATAGTGTGGGACTCAGCTTCTGAAGTTGATGGTTTTTTAAATAAACTGAATATCACTGATTATAAGTATTATGATTTCAGCCAGATTTACAGTTGTTCTGACAGAACATTAAATGATTATGCGGTTATTTTTTATCAGGGATGCACTGAACGCCAGTGAGCATATTATTATTTTTAATTGTACAGGATGGCCTGATTTGAATAATGAATCTGCCGTCATGCAGTTTGCCAGAGTGGCACGAAAATCAGGAAAACAACTGATAGTCGCAGTAAGAGAACAGGATATGAAAAAAATGGAAGCAGAGTCTGGAAGGATCATAAAAATCCACTGACGCCTTCGCGTTGCTCAGTTGTCCAACCCCGGGGACGGGAAAAAGCAAGTTTTCCCCGTCCCCGGCGTTTCTGAATAAAAACCGGGAAATGGTGGCACAGGGGGAAAGCCGGAACCACCTGTATCCAGATTTTATCTCATAATGGTGAATATATGAAATATGATGATGTGTCAGAATTGATGATTAAATGTGAACACAACATTCTTATTGTTGGTAATACTTACTCCCGAGTTGATAATTTTTTTAAGGGGTATTCTGTACCAGATTCTAAATATTATGATTTCACTCAGATTAACAGTGATTCAGATGCAGAGAGAAATGATCATGCCGTCTCCTTTATCAGGGATGCAATGAATAGTGAAGAGCATATAATTATTTTTAATTGTGTTGGGTGGCCTGATTTAGGTGGTGGATCAGCAGTATCGCAGTTTGCAATGATGGCCAGAAAATTTGGTAAACAACTTATTGTCGCTGTAAGTGAAAAGGATGCCATAAAATTAAAAGACAACTTTAATATTATTGGAACGTTGTCATATGGTAAAGAAAATTTTATTGCCATGAGCCATACGAAAAGCGAGTTCTGTAGTTAAAAGCGGGAAATGGAGGTAATGGTCAGCAACAGGGAATGTGGTATAGCTATTGGAACATATTTAATGATTCAAAAAAAAGAAAAGGCAGAAAAGATAGTTAAGGGAAAAGCATGGTTAATATATGCTTTATTATCAGCTTTATTTGCCTCATTGACATCTATATTAGGTAAAGTTGGTATAGAAAATGTTGAATCAAACTTAGGAACAGCAATTAGAACAATAGTTGTACTTGTAATGGCATGGATTATAGTTTTTGCTACTAAAAAGCAAAGAGATGTTAACAAGATAGATAAAAGAAGTTTAATATTTTTAATTTTATCAGGAGTAGCAACTGGAGCATCATGGCTTTGTTATTATAAGGCTTTACAAGATGGACTAGCTTCTATAGTAGTTCCTATAGATAAGCTTAGTATTTTAGTAACTGTATTATTTGCTTATATATTTTTAAAGGAAAAGTTATCAAAAAAATCATTGCTAGGTTTAATTCTAATTGTAGTTGGAACATTATTATTATTGGTAAAAGCTATATAATGGATATTATTAAGGGGCATTAACATTATTTAAAAAAATAAAATAAAAAATAGCATTATTGTGTTAAAAAAAGCCTATATTTTGCAAGTAAATTAATAAAATTATTATGTATAATCACAGTATAAATCATTAATTATAATAAAAGATAAATTGAGTTTTTATAATGTGGAGGGAATAAATATGGAAAGACAATGGTGGCATAGCTCAGTAGTATATCAAATATACCCAAGAAGCTTTAAGGATAGTAATGGTGATGGAATAGGTGATATTAACGGAATAAGAGAAAAATTAGACTATTTAAAGGAACTTGGAATAGATGTTATTTGGCTTAGCCCAGTTTATAAATCTCCAAATGATGATAATGGTTATGATATAAGTGATTATTGTGATATAATGGATGAATTTGGAACAATGGAAGATATGGATAATCTTTTAAAGGAAGCTAATGAAAGAGGAATTAAGATTCTTATGGATTTAGTTGTTAACCATACTTCAGATGAGCATAAATGGTTTATTGAGGCTAAAAAATCTAAGGATAATGAATATAGAGATTATTATATATGGAGAGATTCAGTAGATGGAAATGAACCAAATGATTTAGGATCAACATTTAGTGGAAGTGCATGGCAATATGATGAAACAACAGGCCAATATTATTTACATTTATTCAGTAAGAAACAACCAGATTTAAACTGGGAAAATGAAAAAGTTAGAAATGAAGTCTATAAAATGATGAATTTCTGGGTAGATAAAGGTATTGGTGGATTTAGAATGGATGTTATTGATTTAATTGGTAAAGTTCCAGATGAAATGATAACAGGAAATGGACCTAAATTGCATGAATATTTACAGGAAATGAATAAGGCTGCATTAGAGGGGAAAGACTTATTAACAGTAGGTGAAACTTGGGGAGCAACTCCAGATGTAGCTAAGCTTTATTCAAATCCAGGAAGAAAAGAATTAAGCATGGTATTTCAATTTGAACATATAGGATTAGATCAAATTGAAGGAAAAGAAAAGTGGGATGTAAAATCGTTAGAATTACTTGATTTAAAGAAAGTTTTATCTAAGTGGCAAACAGAACTTGAAGGGCAAGGATGGAATAGCCTTTTTTGGAACAACCATGACTTACCAAGAATAGTTTCAAGATGGGGAAATGATAAAGAATATAGAATTGAAAGTGCTAAAATGCTTGCAACTCTTCTTCATGGAATGAAAGGTACACCGTATATTTATCAAGGTGAGGAATTAGGAATGACTAATGTAAGATTTGATGATATAAATGATTATAATGATATTGAATCTTTAAATATGTATAAGGATAGGCTTTCAAAGGGATATAGTCATAATGAAATAATGGAATCTATTTATGCAAAGGGAAGGGATAATGCAAGAACTCCAATGCAATGGGATGATTCAGAAAATGCGGGCTTTACTACCGGAACTCCTTGGTTAGCTGTTAATAAAAATTATGATAAAATAAATGCTAAACAATGTTTACAAGATGAAAACTCAATTTTTAATCATTATAAAAAGTTAATAGATATAAGAAAAAATAATGATACTATAATTTATGGTGATTATAAATTATTATGTGAAGATGATGAAAATATATTTGCATATGTTAGAGAATTAAATGGAGATAAGATTTTGGTTGTTTGTAATTTCTATGATAAGGATGTTGAATTTAAATTTGAGGGAGATTTTAACTATTCAAAAGTATTATTAAGTAATTATAATGATTCAAGTAAAATGATTGAAAAATTAAAATTAAGACCATATTAAGCAGTAATGTATAGATTTAATTAAATTTTACTTAATACTTTATAAAGATAAATCAATTTTATATACTTAAAATTATATTAATTAATGAGTGCCTGAATGATAAGTTTAAATATTAAATTTATTATTCAGGTATTTTTATTAAAAATAAATTCAAAGAACTATATAGAAAAAAATGGTAATATATAATGAGGAATAATTTAAAGGAGGGTAACTTATGTATACAATACATCAATGGCTTTTATTGTTTTATTTATATTGTTTTTCAGGATGGGTTTGGGAATCATGCTATGTTTCTGCATTAAAACATAAGTGGATTAATAGAGGATTTTTAAAAGGACCATTATTACCTATTTATGGTTCTGGCGCAATAGTAGTATTAATATCAACAATAACAGTTAAGGAGAACATATTTTTAGTATTTATTATAGGAATGATTGCTGCAACTGTATTAGAATATATTACTGGAGAATTAATGGAAAGTATATTTCATGTAAGATATTGGGATTATAGCAATAAACCATTTAATATTAATGGACATATATGTTTATTATCTTCATTAGCATGGGGAGTATTTTCTGTTATTCTTGTAGAAGTAGTAAATCCAAAGGTAGCTAATTTAATTATAATGATACCAAATGAAATATCTGAAGGAATAGCGTATTTAATGACTATTTTTATTACAGTTGATGGAGTTCAATCATTTAATGCAGCTATTAATTTAAAAAATATATTAATTAGAATCACAGAAAGAAATGAAACAATAAAAGTAATTAAAAAGAGAATTGAAGTTGCAGAAGCTTTTATTAATAATGATGTAAAGGGATTACAAGAAAGGTTAATTAATAAGCTTGATGTAACTCAAGGAAATAAGAATATTAAGAAACAAAGCAAAGCTCAGCATTTAGAGGCAGTATTAAGAAAAAATTTATCTATAACAGAGAGCAGAATAAGACAGTTATCAGATAAGTTAGGTGCATATATTGATAAGCTTGAAAATTTATCATATAAAAGTGTAGAGGAAAATGAAAGTTTAAGAAGAGAATTTAAAGAATATATTAATAAATTAAAAAAGCATGAAGGCAGAATTAAAAATACTGAAAATAAGGTGTATATAAATTCTATAAATATATTGCGTAGAAACCCAAATGCTAAAACTGATAAATATGAAGAAGCAATGAATGAAATTAAAGAATTAGATAAGGATTTAAATGATAAATAAGTAGAAATAAAGATTTAAATATATTTTAGGAATAATTCATATATTCAATTATTCCTAAAATTTTATTTAAGTTATTTTTCATTTGAAATAGATAAAGTTATAACAGTAGTAATTATACAGATAGTTCCTATAAGTTCTGGTAAACCAAAAGTTACATTTAACTATAAAACAGATAAAATAGTAGCAGATAATGGTTCTATTCAATATATATAAAGAAATGAATATAATAATTTAGAATTTGCTAAAACCTTTTATAAAATAAATACTGCTAATGTTTAAATGTTAGCAGTATTTTTTATGTTGTATAGGAATTAATAATAAAAAAATGGTAAATAATAAAATTTATAAAATCCAATAAAGTTAAATAAAATTATAATTTTAGGGATGTGAACAAGGGATGAAAAGAAATAAAGTACCAAATTTTTATATTGCAATATTTCTTATAGTAGTCATAACAGTTTCTACTTTTAGCATAGTAAAAATAGAAGAAAATTTATATAACAAAAAATATTTAGCATCAGAAACATTTATATCAGAAGGAAATAATGATAAAGTTAGTATTGTTCCAAAGCCAACAAGTATTGAAATAAATAAAGGAAAGTTTGTTTTAAATAAAGATAGTTCAATTTATATAAAAGGAATTACTGACGAGGAAACAGAACAAGTAAGATGGCTAGCAGAACTTTTGAAAGAAAAGTTAAGCGCATCAACTGGATTTGATTTTAATATATTGAAGGGAGATAAGCCTAAAGAAGGAAGTATTTTATTAACTACAATTAATGCAAATCCTAAACAAGGAATTGAAGGATATACATTATTAACAACTCCTAAAATAATTAAAATAACTGCATATAAACCAGAAGGAATATCAAGGGCAATTCAAACATTAAGACAGATGTTTCCTAAAGAAATATATAGTGATAATGTAGTTAATAATATTGAATGGTCAGTTCCAGCATCAATAATAAATGATAAACCAGCTTATAGTTATAGAGGATTAATGATTGATGTAGCAAGACATTTTTTTAATGTTGATGAAATTAAAAGGCAAATAGACTTAGCTGCAGAATATAAAATAAATAGAGTTCATTTACATTTAAGTGATGATCAAGGTTGGAGATTAGAAATTAAAAAGTATCCAGAATTAACTCTTATAGGGGGCAGTACAGAAGTTGGAGGAGGACCAGGAGGTTATTATACACAAGAACAATTTAAGGATATAGTAAGTTATGCAATGCAAAGATATGTTGAAATAGTTCCTGAATTTGATATGCCAGGTCATACAAATGCAGCATTGGCATCATATGGATTTTTAAATCCAAATGGAAAGAAAAAGGCACTATATACAGGAACACAAGTAGGATTTAGTTCATTAATGACTGATAATGAAAAAACTTATGAATTTATTGAAGATGTTATAAAGGAAGTTGTACAAATGTCTCCATCTAAATATATTCAAATAGGTGGTGATGAAGCACTTAGTACTAATAAGGAGGATTATGATTATTTTGTAGGAAGGGTTGCTAAAATAGCTAAAAAATATGGGAAAATACCAATAGGATGGGATCCAATTGATACATCACCAGAAATTAATTCAAGTGTAGTATTACAAAATTGGAAAGATTCTAATAATGAAGCAAGGAAAAAAAATATGAAAATAATTGTATCAATTGCAGGTAAAACTTATTTAGATATGAAATACAATGATT
>OGHD01000459.1_pt1 | contig 20034 bp, 15 predicted proteins | sample 1571341 | NCBI WGS metagenome assembly OGHD01 (sample SAMEA2582026, study PRJEB24529) | metagenome | biome: Human gut stool | place: China | collected 2011 | reverse complement strand
AGCTCTTAGCCCAGGGCAGCGCCCTGGGTATAATGGCAATCGGCAAGGCGCCCTGAACCAACGGTCACCGGCGCATAGCGGAAAGGTAAAGGGCAAAAGCTTTAAAATTCATCTAACTCAACTTTCGCAAATAGGGAAGTTTAAGAAGCTAAAGCCATATGCTTTACAGCTAAATATACAAACAATAAGGCTGTTGTCTTAACTCCCTTAACTCCTTAACTCCTGAACATCTCCCTTACCCCCCAAAAAATAAACAAAAACCATTAATAAAAATGCAAATCAGACTATACGAAAAAGCAGAGCTTGCCATGCTCTACTTCCCCCATTCGACCCCCAAGGTCGCAGTCAACCGACTCTCACGTTGGATCAAGAACATTCCCGAACTCTACGTCGCACTGCAACGGTGCAACGTAGGGAAGAACTCTCATTTCTACAGCCGCCAGCAAGTAGATCTCATCTTTCAGTACCTTGATGAACCCTGAAGCATGCTGTAGCAGCTCATGCTGCTACAGCTCTTTGCAAAGAACTGTCCTAAACTACTCCCGTCTTTCTTTTGCCATAAGGATTCTTTCGAAACTACTCCCGTCCTTCTTTTGCCATAATGATGGATTTTTTCGAAAATCACCCCGTCCCTCTTTTATTGATAAAGCTGGCTGCACTCGGCAATTTGAAAGCGAGCTTTCATTGCGCTCATTTGCACAGCTTTTTCCCATTAAAGAGGGCTCCACCGCTTTCCCCAAGCCCCTTTTCTCATGGAGAAGGTTGGCTGCACTCGGCAATTTGAAAGCGAGCTTTCATTGCCCTCATTTGCACAACCTTTCCCCTCAGGGGGACAGGGGATGTGCCAACCGCCCTACTCGGTGCTCAAACCGCTTCGCTATAAGGTTGGCGGACCATCAGAGGTCTCGCCAGCAGCAGAGCTGCGGTTTTTTGTGCGGGGATAAACCCGCTTTCACTCAAGGACTTGCTTAGGGGCTGCTTGATGATGCTGTGACAACACAAAACCTCCTGAAAATCTCCCCATTTGCAAAAGTGGAGTAAAAAATGCAGAGATTCTTTGCTTTTCAGAAAAGAAATTGTATTTTTGCAGCAATAAAAAAGATTTTATTATGGATGTAACAATACAATCGGTCAATTTACAACTTCCGAGTTCAGACATTCAGTTTTTGAAGGAATTGGCTAACAGGATGGGATGGAAAACCAATACTGTAAACTCAGAAACTTCCAAGACAGAGTTGGATAAGGCCATTCTTGATGTTAAGCAGGGAAACGTGAAAAATTTCGACAAATTAGAGGAAATGAAGAACTATTTAGATGCTTAAAAATGTATAAGTTACAACTCTCTGGAAGATTTAAGAAATCGTACAAGAAGTGTATCAAACGAGGATATAACAAGTCTTTGTTTGAGGAAGTTGTAACTATTTTAATGAAAGGAGAACAATTACCTGCAAAATACAAAAATCACCCATTGCATGGCAATTATGAAGGTTGAATAGCATTTATGAATTTGGCAAAGCTGCATAAGTAATTCACTCAATTTTAATATGTTCAGAAGTTAAGGGAGTTAAGGGAGATGTTCAGGAGCTAAGACAACAGCCTTATTGTTTGAGTTCCCCTGTTGCAAGAATTCTAAATGCACAGCAAGCACCAAGCAGCCCGTAAGCGATTTGTATCCATGCGGTCGCATACCGCAAAATGCAGCTCTGCTGCTGGCGAGACCTCTGATGGTCCGCCAACCTTATAGCGAAGCGGTTTGAGCACCGAGTAGGGCGGTTGGCACATCCCCTGTCCCCTGAGGGGAAAGGGGCTTGGGGAAAGCGGTGGAGCCCTCTTTAATGGTAAAGAGGGACGGGGTGATTTTAGAAAAAATCCACAGATCGAAACTGGTATTAGGAGGAGCGAATCAGAGATCTCTCTGAGCGAGCCAGAGAATCCTGGGAGCGAACGTGGCGAACATCGCATTCGCTCCCACGAATCTGGTATTCGCTCCCACGAGCGCCAAAACCGCACAGCAGGGGGAGCAGCACAGCAGAGAGCAGAGGAATCTCCGCTTCACCATCAGAGAGAAGCGGAGGGAGAATCACAATTCATCTTTATTCTCAATGAAGCGGGAGTCGGCAGCAATGGTGACTCCCTCTTTCTCCACCACCCACCACCCATGGGAGTTGTTGCGCCGCGTCTTGCTGTACCCCAGGTGGGTCATCACGTCGCCCACGTTGCGGGTAGAGAAGGAGGGACGGAACACCGGGTTGCCGGCGATGTGTTCGAGGATCTCGGCACTCGTCACGAACTTCAGGTTGGGGGAGTGGATGTCGGAGTCGGGGTTGGGGACACGGTAGTATTTCTGGATCAGCTCCTCCATGTAGTTGTTCACGATGAAGAGGCGGTTGTGCACCTCCAGGTGACTGATGTCCTTCGGCGTGAGCCAGTACACCCAAGGCTCCTCCTCGCCATCGGATGCGGCAGAGAGCGTTTTCTCCTTCATCACCTTCTGTCCCAGCGCCAGGGCCTGGGCATAGAGATGGCGGTAGTCGATGGGTGTCTCGCGAGGACTCTGAATGCGTTCCACCTCCCATACGAGGTAGCGGCGCGTCTCCTGTTCGCTGATGATGTGGATGTTGTTGCTCGTGCCGCAGAGCGAGGCGTTGTGGAGCAGCTGTGAGCTGTAGCGGGCGTAGGGACGTCGCAGGGTGATGGTGGGCTTGGTGACGATGCTCTTGAAGGCGCTGAGGTTCTTGCCCATGGGTGTCTCAAACTCGTCGAGACAGATGAGAGCCTTGCTGGCACACAGCTCCAGGAAGTCCTTGTTGTTGTAGTCGGCGGTGGAGTCGTTGGCGTAATACTGGCGCAGCTCGGGAGGCAGCAGGTACTGGAAGAAGGAGGTCTTGTAGAGTCCGCCCTTGCCCACGAGGATGAGCACCATCTCGTTGACCACCCTCGGGGATACCCAGCATGCCACCATGCCTACGATCCACTTGCGGAACATCTCGGTGAACTCCTGCTGGGTGTGGAAGTGGGTGGGGTAGTTCTTCACCACCACGCGCCGGCTCAGCTCACCGATGTAGTCGGGGTCGCCCTCCTTCCATTCGGGCAGGCTCTCGAGAAATTCGGTCAGTGGATTGTATCGTCTCACGAAGTCGCTGTTCAGCACGATGTCCAGCAGGTTGAAGGGGATCTTCAGTCCGTCGAGATCCATCCACGAGAAGATGGAGTTTTCGATGGGGTCGTCGACGATGGTCCAGCGGAAGTAGCTGGTGTTCTGGATGTCGAGTCCTCGCATCTCGGTCTTGTCGGTGATGGTGTTTCGGCGCAGCTCGAGTCGGGTGCTGAGCCACTGCCTCACGTCCTTGACGTCGGGGGTGCGCTTGTATCGTTCGCCGGGGGCATAGAGGTGCCAGCAGCCGAAGTTGGCGGGGTGCTTGTACATCCAGTCTACGATGCTCTTGATGCCGTCGTACTGGCTGCCATACTGCTGCAGCATCCAGTTGAGCAGCTGCTCCTTGTCGGCACCGTAGCTGTGGCAGAATCCTGCAAACCGCATGCAGTATTCGTGGTGGCTGCCGGGCTGAAACTGCACCCGCCAGTTCCTGGCATGGTCCTCCACCCGCTGTATGATGGCTTCGAAGGTGGGGGTGCCACCCTTGGTGGCGTTGCTCTTGGCGCGGTTCTTCTCGGCATTTTTCCTGGCGGCTTTGTCGGCTGCCTCCTCTTTCTCCTGTTCCTTCAGCACCACGTGTTGATAGAACCAGTTCACCTCGTCGGGGGTGAAGGTGAGGGGCTTGGAGTCCCAGCAGAAGTAGGCTTTCGCGTCGTGGGCGAGTCCGCAGAGCCTCACCATGTCCTTGCACTGCTGGTCGGCAGAGATGTGCAGCAGGTCGTCGTAGATGGAGATGGCTTTGTCGACAGCGAGATGGTGCAGTTCGGTGACGGTGAGGGTGCATCCCTTAGGCCGTTCGTAGCGTAGGAGGATGCGTAGTCCCTTTCCGCTGATGGTGCGGTACACCACCATGGAGTAGGGCGACTTGGAGGCGAGCTCCACTTTCTCGTCGAGCACGATTCCTGCGACGTGGTCGTAGTCGAGCATGAGCCATCCCGTGGCGCATCCGAAGTCCTCGAGCTTTCGTCCTGTCCGCCTGAACTGGATGGAAGGGCAAATGGCGGGCAGTCTCCGCTTTTTGTTGCGTGCTTCATTTCTATCGATGTTTATTGCCTCTCGATAGCCTTTTGTGTCGTTTTCCAATGCCTTGTCATGGAGGATGAGTCTTTCCAGTTCTGCGGTACTGATGAGTGGACTGTGACAACTCGTGCGTAGCGAACGAAACAGCGATGGAAGATTGTTGGTTGTTTCCATTGTTTTGATTGTTTAAAAGTTTATGTGATTTTTAGGGGATTTATTATTTCGTAATCATTTCGTATTGGTATAGTATTTCGGCCTTGCGGTAGAGGGTGCCTTTTTTCTGCTCGTTGCTGAAAATGGCGAGTGCTTTTATAAGCTGTTCGTTGTCACAGAGCGTCATTTTTCTGTCAAACTGGGAATAGCTTTCATTGAATTCGTCAACCAGGCTCTTCACGTATTCGTGTCTCGAATGCTTTGTCCGTTCCTCCTCGTCTCTGTATTTCAGGATCCTGATAATACTTAGTCTGAGCCGATTTTGTAAGTCCTGCGAGTAAATCGCGTCATTAAGACGTTTCAAGGTATGACTGCTGAAATGACCTTCCTCCATCAAGTCCTGGTTGGTAATTTTGTATTTTTGTCTTTGCCTTGTGTAGAAGTCCTGCCATTTATGGTAATAATGGTAGATGCATCTCAGCATTTGCTTCTTCTCTTCGGACAGTGCCAGAACTTGTTCTATTTCTTCCTTTTTGGGCATTACTTTGTTGTTTATATTTCGATTGCAAAGTTCGACATTTTTTTTTGAATACTCGGTGCACCTCTATGACGTGCACTATTGTTAAATCCGTTAAGAAAATAAAAGGTTTTTATACAGATTGGGAGGTATTTTGCCATTCTGCCGTTTTGCCACCCAATTGGAACATTCCTTATAAATGTGGACAAAAATGCGGGCAAAACCCATCCGTTCCCCCTTATTATCAATACTTTATCTCACTTTTCTCGCGTTGTTTATATATAAATGTTGAAATGAATCGGCACGGCAGCTGTTTTGGTAGTAATAACTGTTCAAAAAGGGTAGTAATTTCTGTTTTTTCGCATTTTTGTAAAAGATGGGTTTTAGCCTAAAAAGGTAGGGTGCCCATTTTTGCCCACCCCCGATTTGGGCCGCAAAAATAGCCTGCCTTTTGCCTCCGTTCCAAGTTTTTGGGCATGTTGCCCACATTTTTTTTCGTTTTCTTTTACATCGATTTTGTGTTTTTCTTCATGATTTTTGCATATTTCCCCATTTATTTGTCAAATTTTCTGCTTGAGCAAACGCAAATTGGCAGATTTCGGGAGTAATTTGCTGTGTTTCTGATGATCATCCCATGCAAATTTCGCAGAAAAAAGAGAGAAAATGATGGCAATTTGAGAAAATAATCGTAAATTTGCAATTGTAAACCAAAGATCCTGGAAGATGGTAGAGATAAACGATAGAAGATTGCCTGTAGGCATCCAGTCTTTTGAGAAAATCAGAGAGGGTGGATACCTGTACGTTGACAAGACAGATATTATCTGGCAGCTTGCCAACAGAGAGAAAACGTATAATTACCTGAGCCGCCCACGCCGCTTTGGTAAATCTGTCCTCGTTGATACACTCGAAGCTTATTTCTTAGGCAAGAAGGAACTCTTCGAGGGACTGAAGATCATGCAGATGGAGACGGAATGGGTGAAGCGTCCTGTCATCCGGCTGGATATGAGTCGTGCAGGAGCTGCACCGGAAAGTGTGCGGAGCTATCTGGACAATGCCTTCCATCAACTTGAGTCGGAGTATGATATTGCTGTACGACAGGACAGTTCTCTTGCCGACCGTTTTGATGCTATCATCCAGACTGCATACAATAAAACTGGGCTTCAGGTGGCGATTCTCATCGACGAATACGACTCGCCCTTGCAGCATTCCTGGAGAACTCCGCAGCATGAAGCATGTACTGCTGTTTATCGTGAGGTGTTTGCCATCCTCAAGGCAGATGACAAATACGAGAAGTTTGTCTTCATCACAGGTATCACCAAGTTTACGCAAATCTCTCTCTTCTCTGTACTCAACAATCTGAGCAACATCAGTTTTGAGCCAAACTATGCCGCCATTTGCGGTATTACCAAGGAAGAAGTCTTACGTGATTTCAAGCCGGAAATCAATAAGCTGGCTGCAAAGAACGATTGGAACCTCGACGAGGCTGTGGCACAACTGGCAGCCTACTATGATGGTTATCATTTCTGTCATGAGAATATGGTGGATGTATTCAATCCCTTCAGTCTTATCAATGCCCTGGCAGATTCCAAACTGAAGAACTACTGGGCTTCATCAGGTGCAACCTCCATGTTGCCTAAGTTTGTGGATAATATGGAAATTCGTTTGAAGGATTTTGAAAATTGTCCGGTAGACTGCGATACTTTGGAGACTTCCGACGTAACAGGTGGCGGCGCCGAGCTATTCCTCTATCAGTCGGGCTATCTTACGATAAAAGGGTATATGGATGATATCTATCTGCTTGGCATTCCAAACTATGAAGTCCGTAAGGCTCTCTATAGGATTGTTTTGCCTGCCTTGACGTTGAAAACGAATGCCCAAGTGATAACTACTCAGAATATGTTGTTGTACTCGCTGAAGCTTGGCAATCTTCCCGAAGCCATGAAATGCCTGAAAGCCCTCATTGCGGATGTGCCCTACAGCAACAAGAAGCTTGCCAGTATGGACATGGAGGAGCGTTATCGCCTGATTATGAGCACTATATTCAATGCCATCGGTTGCAGGGTGGAAGTAGAAAAGATGATTGCTACGGGCAGGATAGACATGGTGGTGGAAACCACTCAATACATCTACGTCCTGGAGTTGAAGTTGAGCGACAACGGTGGTGTGGATGCTGCAGCAGAGCAAATCAGAGCCAAACAGTATGCCGAGCCTTTCAAGGCCGACAAGCGCAAGGTCATCGCCCTTGCCATAGAGTTGGATGATAGGGGAAAGGGTTTGGTAGATTGGAAGGAAGTTTAACTTCTATAATTTCTGAACTTGAAAACCACTTTGTTTGGGTGGTAAAATATAATTTTAAGTCCTGATTTAACATTATTAGATACAAATATGTCAAAGAAATCTACTTTTATGTTATTTTTCTTACTGAAAAGTTTGTATTATCAATGATTATTCGTACCTTTGCAGTACGAGAACCCGCCAAGCCTCTCAACGATGCTCAAATGTGCGGGTCGTTTTTGTTTTCTCTATTCGTGCTACCATGCCTGTCAGAATGTCCCGTCCTTGGATTAAAAGGCATATGGAGCTACTACAAACCACCTCACATCACCCACATTTTTTGTAATTCCGGTGTGACAGAAGGTTAAACCTCAGATTTTTGAAGCAACTTTCTTAGATAAATCCTTGTTGGTTTCAAAATAAAAACGTAATTTTGCATAAGATATCCTGCATTGGGCAATCTGAAAGATAGCTTTCATTGCGCTCGATAGTGCTATCTTTGCATAAGATTTTAAAAAACAAACGATAATGGAACAGGTAGAAGAAAGATATATTAGTTTGCTAACCGACTTTGGTTTCAAGCGAATTTTTGGATCGGCTCCCAATAAGGATTTGCTGATTTGTTTTCTCAACAGCTTGTTTAATGGTAAACAGGTTGTGAAGGAAGTGTCGTATCTTAACCCGGAGCATGTGGGCGATGTCTATACCGACCGCAGAGCCATCTTTGATGTATATTGTGAGGGCGAAAACGGCGAGAAGTTCATCGTTGAGATGCAGAATGCTTATCAGGCGTATTTCAAGGACCGCTCCCTGTTCTATTCCACATTTCCTATTCGAGAACAGGCACCCAAGGGGGATGACTGGGATTTCAAACTGAATCATGTCTATACCGTTGCGTTGCTCAATTTCAGCATGAACGACGATGCCTTCGACAAGGAAAAAATCCGCCATCATGTGCAGTTGTGCGACACAGCTACTCACAAGGTCTTTTATGACAAGCTTGAGTTCATTTATGTCGAGATTGCGAAGTTCGATAAGAAGCTGGATGAGTTGCAGACGCTTTACGAAAAGTGGCTCTATGCACTGAAGAACCTCTATAAGCTTAGTCAACGACCTAAAGAATTGTGCGACAAGGTTTTCGACCGCCTCTTCGAGGAAGCAGAGATAGCCAAGTTTTCTCCGCTGGAAATGCGGGAGTATGAAGCCAGTAAAAAGGCTTATCGTGACATTAAGAATTCCGTGGATACAGCCAAGCGCCAAGGAATCGCTGAAGGCATGGAGAAAGGCATGAAGCAAGGCATGGAGAAGGGCATGAAGCAAGGCATGGAGAAGGGCATGAAGCAAGGCATGGTGAAAGGTCTTGAGCAGCGAAGCCTTGAGATTGCCAGAAAGATGCTGGCAAAGGGAATGGATGCTGCGTCGGTGATGGAAATTACTGGTCTGTCGGCGGAGCAGATGCAGCAGCTGAAAGCGGAATTTTAGATGATAAATATAGTCAATATAAACGGGCCTATATGCACACATTATAGTGGGATATAGGCCCGTTTAATGACTAACAGAGATTTCTCGGTAAGTCATTGAGACATCTCTGTGACTTGCCGAGATGTACTAACTTCCTTACATGCGAACCTTTTGACATGAATGTCAGTGTAATCGTTTGCACAGATTTTTGCGCAAAAAATACCTTGTATTCGTACCTTGCTTTTTACATTTTTTATATATTTGCAGCGAAAAAGAAAAGTGAACCAAAAAAATCGCCTACGGGCGTTGCAGGAAAGGACTGCAATTCATTAAACGGAAATATTGAGCAAAGGAAAATTGTTGTTTCTAACTAACTTATTATTCTTTCAATTAAGAACAATGTAGTTATCCATTCCGATGGAATTCCTTGGTTTTGGAAAACAAGGAAGGTAAAACCTACAGGAAATGACGAGTTAACTAAAAGCTAAACATAAAGTTTAAGAATATAAAAATATGAAGAAAAGATTTACACTAATGATGATGGTGTTATGCATCTTAATGAGCATACCACTAAAAATGATGGCACAAACTAATTCAGAGTTTGAAAAGCTGTACCTCATAGGTGGAGTTACTAACAAATGGTCAGAAGAATTAAATCGTCCATTTGAAACAACCGATGGTGCAACCTACAAATATGTATTAGATGCTGCAGAATCAGCCGATTATTATTTTCGTGTAAAGACTGCATCAACTGAGTATTACCCTCAAATTAACGATGCTTCTGTAGGAACGGAATTTACAAGCGCGAATGAAGGCAAAGGTAGTAATAAAGCATGGAAACTTACCATGACAAAGGGTAAGTCCTATACTTTGATTTTCGATTACAAGAATAAGCAGATTAAATACTCTGAGGGTGGTTCTGAGGTCGTTACTAAGGTAATTAAATTATTGAATGGTTCTGATGAGCTGACAGGTTCTAACGGAAAGTACACTCTCGATTTGAGCAGTGCAACTGCTGATGCAACAATTACTCTTACTATCGATGGCAAAAAGTATGGTTTGGCTGCTGCTAAAACTATTAGTGCAGCTGGAACATCAGATATCGCCTTCACAACAGGAGGAACAGAAGCCTTAACATTAAAGGCAGGTCTTCTCTATTCTATCACTGTAACAGATGAAGGAAAGATGACTGTTGTTGCAAGTGTTGACACAACTAAAAATAATCCTCTCCCTAAACGTACCTATACCCAGGGCTACTATCTTGCAGGAAACTTCTTCACCTTCAGCGGGGACAAGGTGACCTATGATGATGCTGTGTTCAAGTTCCAGCAGCAGGGGAATGATACTGAAGGTAACGCTGTATATATGGTAGAGATTCCTGCTTCTCTTACTGCTCATGCTCAGGTGATGAGTGTTGATGAGTTTGGTAAGCCTAAGAATGTGTATGGTCCTGGTAGTGCTTATGGCATAAGCAGGACTTGTCCTGAAACTGATAAGACTATAATACTGTCGGATCTTAAAAGTTCTGAAACATTGAATGAAACATTGGATGGGGATGTGAATAAAAAAAACTATTGGAATATAGTATCGCGTAATGAGAGCGAAACAGAATATTCTGATGGTATGTACAAGGTGTCTATCACTGTGGATAAAAAATCAGGCGAGCCATCTAAGTGTGAGTTTAAGCATATTAGTAACAAGCGTGTGGCTTTCTTTATTAGCGATGCTAAGAATGCGACAGCCATGCCAGTATACGATACATACAAGACAAATGTAAAGCAGTTTAGTGATAAATTCTTTGCTTCTGTCAATCTCTCTGCTGAACATTCATATTACGTCATATCCAATTACGTAATGAAGAAGGAATTTGTTAATTGTCCTACCACTAATAAGTTGTTCTTGTTGGGTAACGGAGGTCATAGTATAGAGGACCCAGACGGTCAGGATAAGTTCAATAGATTCTCTCCTAATGAAGAACCAATGAAACCATCTTCTAATGAGCTAGGTTCTCTTATAATTGAGTATAACCCTTCTAATGGTACTGATGATGGAGCAAAGCAGCACCTTGGTATTTGTGGTCGGGTGCTTATTCGTGATACTCGTGCGAAACTTACCTCTGTATCTATGGTAGGTGACGCTATTCCTGGTACAGTCAAGGATGGCGTTTGGGATTATAAATCTACAGCAGCCGATATGACATACGATGAAACAGAGAAGTGCTATAAGGTGACGCTCGTAACAACTGCCAAAGATGGCGCGGCGAAGTTCAGATTTGTTGGTAACCACACTAAGGAAATCAACTGGCACGAGGATTCTACAACCGATCCTAAAATGAAGGCAAAGACACCTTTAGATGGTAATGGCGAAGGTCATGAAGCAACTTCTTACGATCCTAACAAGGTGAACTATACAGAGAAAGGTTCTGAAGTTAATCCAGGAAAAGATTGGGATATCATCTGGAACCGTCCTGCTGGTCGCTGGACAGTACGTCTCTACTTCTATACCTATAATAAGGATAATGGTAATGGTGATAATATACCTGTCACCGACTACTACTACACCATCTCTGCGAACACGGAGTTGGAGTTGCGTGACTTCGAAAACGTGGTTTACAAGAGCTTAGACAATAAACGTATCATTCACAATAGAGGTGGCTATAAGTATTTCAGAACCTGGAGTGCGGTTAAGGCTTGGAAGATTTCTAAGGATGTAGATATTTTCGTAGTAGATGGAATGACAGAGGGTACAGATGGTAAAGCGAAGTTCACTCTCAAGAAGGTTAATGCCGATCCTACAAATACATATAACGTAATTCCTTCTGAAACAGGTGTAATCTTGGCTACCAAGAAGACGGCTGCCGATATAGATGGTCACGCTGAAGAGCGTGAGCGTGCTTCGCTTACTTCTTACAACACCATGGTGATTCCGATGGAAGAGTATAACCCTAACGCGGAAACAACTTCTACCGACTATGTTGGTACTAAGTATACAGGTAAAAATCTTCTGAATATGCTCATCACAGCTCAGGTGGTTCCTACTAAGGAAGTTAAGGAAGGTGTAACCTACTACAACTATCTCTTCGGTTTCTATAATGCCAAAAAGGGTTTGGGTGTTACAGAAGGCTATAATGATAATGATTTCCTCATGGGTTTCTGGATTTCTAAGGGCACAGGCGCTTTCTATAACAACAGTGCTTACTTGCCTATCGCTGAGACTGATGTTAACAAGATGGGTTTGGGAGTAAGCCATAATGACTACACTTCTAATGGAGCTAAGAAAGTTCCAGCACTCTTCTTCGACTTTGCCAATGCTGATGGTACAACAGGTATCGATGAGGTGGTGAACACCACAGTTAAGAATCATGATGGTAAGTATTACACTCTGAGTGGTCAGCAGGTAGAGAAACCTACAGCGGGTGGTGTTTATATCCACAATGGCAGAAAGTTCGTGGTTAAGTAAATATAAGCATTGTAGAACAAGTAAGCAATTAAAAAGATGAAAAAGAATTATATACAACCGAATGTTTCAGTAAGTTTTGTAGTTGTGGAGTCTCAGCTGTTGGCTGGATCTGGCGGTCTAGTTATAGATCAAAATGATGATGGTGGTTCTTGTTCCAAGAAGTACGACTTCACCGACGACAGTTTTGACAACACAGCTTGGCCTAAGGATAAATCACCCTGGGACTGATGATTAGGCTTCATTACATTTTCAGTAAATAGTAAGAATAGGTTGAGAAAAGTGTAAAATTAATTAAAGGGTTAGTTTAATTAATCGCTATTATCATTAAAGAGGGCTGCAGAGATGCAGTCCTCTTTTGTTTTGCAGAGTGTAGAATGTTAAGATATTTATGCAATCGATTGCATATTAATATTCGCAATTTTTAGTATTTATTTTACCACCTTATAAATATAAAGAGTAATTTTGCATTAGTAAGCTAACTGAAGAATCGAAAGTGGTTTAAGTATGGGCTGAAGGCCCAAAAGCTCCTTTTAAGCTGCACGCCCTGTAAGGGCAGAAGCTCTTAGCCCAGGGCAGCGCCCTGGGTATAATGGTAATCAGCAATGCGCCCTGTAAGGGCAACAGCTTTAAATATTGCCAGGAGTTTTAAAGCTTTTGCCCTTACAGGGCGACAGGTTACCGCCCCAAACAACCCAGGGCGATGCCCTGGGCTAAGAGTTTCTGCCCTTTCAGGGCGTGTGGGGCTTACTTGCGAAACTTGAATATATAAAACTTAAATTGGAATGAAGGTAATAAAGTATCCTGCAAAGGAAGAATGGAAGGAACTCGTTAAGCGTCCGCACCTCGATGTATCGCAGCTCAATGCGACTGTTGAGGGAGTTTTGGAAGACGTAAGAAATCATGGCGATGAAGCCGTGAAGCGCTATGAAGAGAAATTCGACCATGCCCATCTCGACAGTTTGTCTGTATCCGAGGCTGAGATGGACGAAGCAGAACACATGGTGTCGGCTGAGCTTAAACATGCACTGGAGCTCGCCCATCATAACATTGCCCGATTCCATGAAAGTCAGAAGTTTGAAGGAAGCAAGGTGGAAACCTGCCCTGGTGTGGAGTGCTGGCAGAAAAGTGTCGCCATACAGAAGGTGGGTCTCTATATACCTGGAGGTACAGCTCCTCTTTTCTCTACCGTACTGATGCTTGCCACACCAGCCAAGATAGCAGGTTGCGAGGAGATAGTTCTCTGTACCCCACCTAACGCAGAAGGTAAAGTAAACCCAGCCATCCTCATGGCTGCCAAGATAGCCGGAGTCAGCAAGATTTTCAAGGCTGGTGGTGTTCAGGCTATCGGTGCCATGGCTTATGGTACAGAGAGTGTGCCAAAGGTGTATAAAATCTTTGGTCCTGGCAACCAGTTTGTGATGGCAGCCAAGCAGCATGTCTCACTACACGATGTGGCGATAGACATGCCAGCAGGTCCATCAGAGGTTTGTGTCATTGCCGATGAAAACAGCAACCCAGTCTTTGTCGCTGCCGACCTGTTGTCGCAGGCGGAACATGGTTTCGACTCTCAGGTATTCTTCATTACCACCTCCGAAGAGATGATTTCTAAGGTGGTAAAAGAGGTTGAACAACAGTTGGAACGTTTGCCACGTAAGGAGATGGCACTCACGTCGTTAGACAATTCGAAGTTCATCCTCGTCAAAGACAAGCAGGAGGCCATTGACCTGAGCAATGCCTATGCTCCCGAGCATCTCATCATAGCCACAAGCGACTACGAGCAGTTGGCAGAGAAGGTGTTGAATGCTGGAAGTGTATTCTTAGGCAACTATGCCTGCGAGAGTGCCGGCGATTATGCCAGCGGTACCAATCACACCTTGCCGACTCATGGCTATGCCTTGGCATATAATGGTGTAAATCTCGACAGCTACAATCGCAAAATCACATTCCAGCATCTCAGCAAGGAAGGCATCCGAAGCATCGGAAAAGCCGTAGTCACAATGGCAGAGAATGAACAGCTCGAAGCCCACGCCAACGCCATGCGACTGAGAGTGGAAAGCCTTGGTGAAAAGTAAAAAGGTAAAAAAGTAAAAAGGTAAAGAAGCGTTTCATATGCTTTTTTACCTTCAATTTTCTGATAAAATCATAATGAAAGAACTGAAACAACTTTGCCGAGAGAACATATGGAACTTGGCACCCTATAGTTGCGCCCGCAATGAGTTTAGTGGTCGCACAGCCCGCGTCTTCCTCGACGCTAATGAGAATCCATACAACGACCCATACAATCGCTATCCAGACCCCTTGCAACTCGAATTGAAGAAACAGCTCAGTAAGGTGAAGGGCGTGTCAGAAGACAAGATTTTCTTGGGCAATGGTTCAGATGAGGCCATCGATCTGGTTTACAGAGTGTTCTGTCGACCAGGCAAGGACAATGTAGTGGCCATAGCTCCCACTTATGGTATGTATGAAGTGTGTGCCGACATCAATGACGTGGAATACCGCCCAGTATTGCTCAACGAGCAGTTCCAGACCACAGCCGACCATCTCTTGGCAGCCTGTGATGAGAACACCAAGGTCATCTGGATATGCAGTCCCAACAATCCTACCGGCAACCTCATCTCGCCCGACACCATTGATGGTGTTTTGTCACGCTTCGACGGCATCGTAGTAGTCGACGAAGCCTATGGCGACTTTGCCAAGACCCGCCCCTACCGCCTGCAGTTGGCAAAATATCCCAACCTCATCGTGCTCAACACTATGAGTAAGGCATGGGGTTGTGCAGCCATCCGTCTGGGCATGGCATTTGCCAGCAAGCAGATAGTAGATATATTCAATAAGGTGAAATACCCTTACAACATCAACCTCCTCACCCAGCAGCAGGCACTCGAGGTTCTGAAAGATCCCTATCAGGTAGACGACTGGGTGAAGACCATTCTGCAGGAACGTGGCAAGGTGATGGCAGCCTTCACCGACCTGCCTATCTGCCAGAAGGTGTACCCCACAGAGGCCAACTTCTTCCTCGCAAAGATGACAGATGCTACAGCTATCTACAACTATCTGGTCAACCAGGGCATTATTGTGCGCAATCGCAACAATGTGCAACTTTGTGGCAACTGTCTGCGTATCACAGTCGGAAAAAAGAGCGAAAATATCGACCTTTTGGCTGCACTCCGCCAGTATTGAGAAAAAAAGCCATGCTCCTTTACAACAAATTACACGATTTAGAGTTATTATATAATAAGAATAGAATATTAATAGCATAATTATCAAAAAATAGCATACGATAAACAATGAAGAAATATATCATATTTGCGCTCATGCTCTTGTCTGCAGGTTCAGTAATGGCCCAGTCAGGCATGACGGATGATCAAGTGATGAGTTTTGTAGCCAAGGAGCATAGTGCAGGCACCTCTAATTCGCAGATTGTCACCAAGCTGATGCAGCGTGGTGTCGACATTTCTCAGATTCGCCGAGTTCGTGAGAAGTATGAGAAGATGCAGAAGCAAGGTTCTTTGGCCAGTGCTACCGACCGCACAGGAAATGCAAGTCGTCTGCGCAGCAATAATGGCAAGACACGTTCCGACTATGGAAAACAGTCCGACAAAGAGGCTGCCAACTACTCCAACTATCGTGTGCAAGCCCAGCGCGACTATTCTTACAGACACACTTACGACAGCAATGACGAGGAATATGGCGACATGCAGAACGAGCTAAATGGCATTGTGCCCGATTCCACTCTGATGCTCAAACAGCTGTTGGCTCAGCAGGCTAAAGATAAACATCGCGTTTTCGGCCGTGACATCTTCAATAACAAGGAGTTAAGCTTCGAGCCTAACATGAACATCGCTACCCCACAGAACTATCGTCTGGGGCCAGGCGATGCAGTTATCATTGATATTTACGGAGCATCTCAGCGCACCATTCAGAGCACAGTTTCTCCCGATGGCGAAGTAACCATCGAGGGTTATGGCCCTGTCAATGTCAGTGGACTGACTGTAGCACAAGCCAATGCCCGCTTACGCAACACACTCGGAAGCCGTTATCGCAGCAGCCGTGTGAAACTGACAGTAGGCCAGACCAAGACCATCATGGTCAATGTGATGGGCGAAGTAAAGGCACCGGGAACCTATACCCTATCAGCCTTTGCCACCGTGTTCCATGCCCTGTATATGGCAGGAGGCACCAACAACCTCGGAACCCTGCGCAACATCAAGGTTTATCGTCACAACCGACTTGTAACCGTAGTAGATATCTACGACTATATTCTCAACGGCAAACTGACAGGCAATGTTCGTTTGGCTGATAATGATGTCATCGTGGTAGGCCCATACGACTGCTTGGTCAACATCAGCGGAAAGGTAAAGCGCCCTATGTTCTACGAGATGAAGAAGAACGAGAGCCTTAACTCTGTACTCAAGTATGCCGGTGGTTTTACAGGAGATGCCTATACCAAGGCCGTTCGCGTGAATCGTAAGACAGGCAGAGAGTATTCAGTATTCAACGTAGAAGAATTCGATTACGCCAACTTCCGTATAGCTGATGGCGACTCTGTCAGCGTAGACTCTATCCTGCCACGTTATGCCAATACCGTAGAAATCAAGGGAGCTGTATTCCGTCCCGGCATGTACAACTTGGGCGAACAGATCAACAGTGTTCGCACTCTCGTAGAACATGCAGAGGGACTCACCGAGGAAGCATTTACAGCCCGTGCCGTAATGCATCGCATGAAGACCGACCGCTCTTTGGAGGTAATCAGCGTCGATATTGCAGGCATCATGAGTGGTAAGGTGGCCGACATCCCATTGAAGGAGAATGATGTGCTCTTCATCCCTACCCGTCAGGACAAGATGATAGAGCGCACCATCACCATCCGAGGCGAAGTAAACTATCCTGGCACATACAAGTATGCCGACAATGAGACCATCGAGGACTTCGTTCTTCAGGCAGGCGGACTCACCGACAAGGCATCTGTAGTGAAAGTCAACGTAAGCCGTCGAGTCAACAATCCGAAGGCATTGCGTCCTGACAGCATCATTGCCAAGAGTTTCGAACTCACCTTGAAGGACGGTTTCGTAATCGACGGCACACCAGGCTTTACCCTGATGCCATTCGATGAAGTCTTTGTCCGCAAAAATCCAAGTTATACAGAACAGCAAAATGTAAGTATCGAAGGAGAGGTTGTGTTCCAAGGTGCCTACACCATGACCAAGCGCCCTTCACGTCTGAGCGACTTATATCACATGGCAGGCGGTGCTACCGACCATGCCTACATCAAGGGAGCCCGTCTTCTTCGCCGCACCAACCAGACAGAACGCGAACTGATGTACGCTATCTATAAAAAGGAACGCGAAAACCAGCAGAAGAACCTCCTTCAGTTGGCAGCGAGCAGCAATAACGGCTCCGCCATACAGCAGTCAGCCGAAAGTGCCAAGAATGCAGAACTCGAGAAGTTCAATATTCCAGACGAGTACCCAGTAGGAATCGACTTGGCAGAAGCACTCAAGAATCCTGGCTCTGACGAAGACTTAGTATTGCGTGAGGGCGACCGCCTCATCGTACCACAGTACGACGGAACCGTTAAGATTAATGGTGCCGTCATGTTCGCCAACACTGTAGCATACGTCAAGGGTAAGCGAGCAAGCTATTACATAGACGAGGCCGGTGGTTTCGCCTCAGATGCAGTCAAGAGCAAGGCATACGTCATCTACATGAATGGTAAGGTGGCAAAAGTAAGTCATGGAGCCCGCATCCAGCCAGGTTGCGAAATCATTGTACCATCCAAGCTGAAGCGCAAGATGAGTGTTGCTGAAACCATGAGCCTTGGTTCCAGCATGTCGAGCATCGCCGCCATGATAGCTACCATCGCCAATATGACGAAGTAAGAGCATGACACCTCAAACGAAGGAGTCGTTCTTATGAAATATCCTATGCGTTGGTTAATGGGATAAGTTGTGATAAATAACTAAAGAAAATATGGAAGCAATCAAGAGATTACCAATAGGAATATCCGACTTCAAGACCCTACAGAGAAGTCAAAAGTATTTTGTTGACAAAACAATGTACTTGCCATTATTAGAGAAGATTTCAAATTTTCTCTTCTTGATACGTCCACGTCGTTTTGGCAAGAGTTTGTTTTTGTCAATGGTAGCCGATTACTTCGATTGCGCCAACAAAGATATCGAAAAAGAATATCAAGGCACATGGATAGAAACACATCCTTTAGAATCAAAAGGCAAGTTTCAGATTTTGCAATTCGACTTTTCCCAGGTTTTGGACAGAGTAGAGAATCTTGAGGTCGACTTCAACACATACTGTTGCAGTTGTCTGAATCAATTTGTTCAGAAATACCAGAACTATTATACAAAAGACACGGTAGAATGGGCCTTGGCAGCCACTACTTCCAAGGACAAAATCAACATTCTGTCCAAAGAAGCCAAGGAGCGAGGCTATCATCTTTATCTCATCATTGACGAATACGACAACTTCACCAACACCGTTCTCAATGAGTTGGGCGAGGATACCTATCATAACATGACCCACAGCAGTGGTTTTTACCGCAATGCCTTCAAGATATTCAAACCGAACTTCGAACGTATTCTCTTTATGGGTGTCAGTCCTATCACCCTCAACGATTTGACCAGTGGCTTCAACATCGCTACCAACATCAGCCTTCATCCATGGTTCAACATGATGTTAGGCTTCAGCGAAGAAGAAGTACGCCAAATGATATCCTACTACATATCTGTAGGACTTATCAAAACGAATGATACTATTGGAGTCACCATCAGTGAGGATGAAAAGATCAATGCGATCATAGCAGAGATGAAACCATGGTACGACAACTACTGCTTTTCAGAAGACCGATACAATATCGATCCGAGCATGTACAACAGCAACATGGTACTCTACTATCTCAACAACCTCATCACAACAGGAAAAGCTCCCAAGGAGATGGCAGATCCAAGTTGTCGTACAGATTATGCCAAGTTGAAGAACCTCGTAAGGCTCGACCATCTGGATGGCGACCGCAAAGGAGTCTTGATGAAGATTGCCGAGAAAGGCTTTATTGATGCCTCTATTGCTGATTCTTTTGCAGCAGAGGAAGTAATGAATCCTGACCGTTTCGTCAGCCTATTGTACTACTATGGAATGTTGACTATTGGAGGAACCGACCTTGATGCACTTCATCTTGTCATTCCCAACAACACCATCCGCAAGATGTATTACGACTTTCTGGTAGAACAGTTTCAGACATTGCATAGCTTGGATCTCAATGACTTATCAGCAATGTACCGTAAGGCAGCACAAGAAGGAGAATGGCAACCTCTATTTGAATATCTTTCCAGTTCATACTGGAAAGACAGCTGCATCAGAGACGGCATTCAGGGAGAACGCAACATACAAGGTTATTTCAACGCCTACCTTCATCTTTCAAAGCTCTTCATTGCGCATCCAGAGATAGAGGCAAATCATGGCTATTGCGACTTCTTCCTGTTGGCAGACACAAAGAAATTCTCCACCCTCCGCCACAGCTATATCATAGAGTTGAAGTATCTTCCATCAAAGGCAACGGATAGAGAAGCAAAGACAGCAAAGGAACAGGCTGTAGAACAATTAAACAAATATATAACAGATACAAATATACAAAGTCTGACTGCAGGAACACAACTTCACGGAATATACCTCATATTCCAGCAAGGTAATGCGACAGAGATAGGAGAAATATAAAATATCTGAATCAAAACAAAATAAATCAGATATTTTTGCATTATATATATAAATATACATATTATATATTTGCTTACGTCTGCAATCGATACCATCGCCAATATGACGAAGTAAGAAAATGACGAGGAGAAAACTAATATGAAATATCCTATAGAAATACAAGATTTTGAGAAAATCCGAAAGGAGGGCTTTGCTTTTTATGACTTGGAGAGCGAATGGACGTTATCATCCATACTTCTAACTACATCTACATCATAGAATGTAAATT
>OGHD01000447.1_pt1 | contig 20227 bp, 17 predicted proteins | sample 1571341 | NCBI WGS metagenome assembly OGHD01 (sample SAMEA2582026, study PRJEB24529) | metagenome | biome: Human gut stool | place: China | collected 2011 | reverse complement strand
CATATATTCATAGAACTTCTCGCGGCCCATTCCTGCAACCCCGCTTTTATCACCTTCGGTCTGCAGCTGGGCAACGAGAAGTTCTATGAATATATGAACGACTTCGGCCTCATGCAGGGCTCCGGCGTGGATCTGGACGGCGAGGCCAGCGGCGTGTTCGCCAGTCCCGAGAGCTTCACCCAACTGGACCTGGCCTGCTACGCCTTCGGCCAGAACTTCAACGTCACGCCCATCGCACTGCTGGCGGCGCAGTGCGCCTGCGTCAACGGCGGCTACCTCTATACGCCCTATCTTGTCAAAGAGATCACCGACCAGAACGGCAACGTCGTCTCCAAGCACGACTCCACGCCCATCCGTCAGGTCGTCTCCGAGGAGACGTCCGCGCTTGTGCGCGACATCATGGAGTATGAGGTCACAAGCGGCACGGGCAAGAACGGTCAGGTCGCGGGCTACCGCATCGGCGGCAAGACCGGCACGGCCGATAAGGTCGGCGGCGGCGTCATCGTCTCGTTCGTGTGCTTCGCCCCCGCGGATGACCCGCAGGTGATGATGCTCCTGACGCTCGACGAGCCGAGCAAGTGGACCGGTACCTACGTTTCCGGCGGTAACATGGTCGCCCCCGTGGCGAGCTCCGTCATGGGCGAGATCCTGCCGTATCTCGGCATTGAGCCGAGCTACACCGCTGAAGAGCTCGTCGGCGCGGATAAGACTGTGCCGAACGTCGTCGGCCTCAGCAAGGACGCGGCGGCCGAGCGCCTGAGCGCGAACGGCTTCAGCTTCCGCACCGTCGGCAGCGGCGATACCGTCACCGACCAGACGCCCGCAGGCGGCGCGATCGTACCGAACAGCGCGGAGATCATCCTCTACCTCGGCGCGGAGAAGTCGACTGACAAGTGCATCGTCCCGAACGTCGTGGGCGACAGCGCCGCGACCGCGAACCAGAAGATCGTGAACGCGGGGCTCATCATGGGCGTTTCCGGCGCGACGAACGCAAGCTCGTCCACGGTGCGCGCCATCTCGCAGAGCATCGCCGCGGGCACGGAGGTCGAGGCCGGTACGGTCGTGCGCGTCCAGTTCAGCGACAGCTCGGTGCGCGACTAAAGACAGCAAGACCCAATTCCGAAAGGAATTTTTCAAACGCAGTTATCTGAGCTTATTTCCGCATTAGAAGACAAAACGGTGCATGCGCCGCCTGACCTGATAGTCAGAGGCCTTGCGCTCGATTCCCGCAAGGTAGAAGAGGGATTCCTCTTCTTCGCCCTGCCGGGGGAGAAGGAGGACGGCGGCGAGTTTATCGCCGAAGCCAAAGCGCGCGGCGCGGCCTGCGCCGTGTGCGAGCATCCGCCGGAGACGGAAATTCCCTATATCTTAGTGCCGGATGCGCACAAAGCGCTTGCGCTTTGCGCGGCGGTATGGTATGGTACTCCGGCGGGAAAACTCACCGTGGTCGGCGTGACCGGCACAAACGGCAAAACGACCACGACGTATCTCATCAAACAGCTTTTGGAGCGCACGAAGGGCGCAAAGGTCGGCCTGATCGGCACGAATCAGAATTTGATCAGCGACAAGACCATCCCGACCGACCGCACAACGCCCGACGCGCTGACCGTGCAGCGACTGCTCGCCCAGATGGTCGATGCGGGCTGCACCTATGCCGTGATGGAGGTCTCGTCCCACGCGCTGATGCAGAGCAGGGTAGAAGGAATCCGATTCCGCGTCGGTGTTTTCACGAACCTGACGCAGGATCATCTTGACTATCACGGCACGATGGAGGCCTACTGCGACGCGAAGTCGAGGCTTTTCGACCAGTGTGACATCGCCTGCGTTAACGGTGACGATGCGTGGACGGAGCGCCTGCTCGCCCGCTTTACGAGCGAGCGGATCACATTCGGGCAGGGCATGACGAATGACCTTGTCGGCTGGCGTGCCCGCTACGAAAACGACTGTGTGCGCTTTACCGCCTGCACCGACCTCGACCACGAGGAGACGAAAATCGGCATCCCCGGCGGCTTTTCGCTCTATAACGCGCTCGCGGCGCTCTGCGCCGTGCAGGCGCTCGGCGTGCCGCTTTCCGACGCGGCAAAAGCGCTGACGGAATGTGGCGGCGTTAAGGGGCGGTGCGAGGTCGTACCGCTTGATGCACCGTTCACCGTCATCATTGACTATGCGCACACGCCCGACGGGCTCAAAAATATTCTCTCTACGGGCTGCGGCTTTGCCGACGGGCGCGTCATCGCGCTCTTTGGCTGCGGGGGAGACCGCGACAGGACAAAGCGACCCCGCATGGGCCGCATCGCCGCGGCGCTCTCGGACTTCGTTGTCCTCACGAGCGACAATCCCCGCACCGAAGACCCTTACGCCATCCTGCGCGATGTGCTCCCCGCCATTTTGGAGAGCAGAACGCCGTTCGCCGTCATCGAGAACCGGCGCGAGGCCATCGGTTTTGCGCTCCATGAGGCGAAAGAGAGCGACGTCGTCGTTCTCTGCGGCAAGGGGCACGAGACCTATCAGGAGATCGGAACGATAAAATACCACCTCGACGAGAGGGAGGTCGTGCGCGAGAGGTTCGCGCAAGTACAAAGGAAGGACGCCGCCGACGCGGCGAAGGAAAACGAACATGAAGATCATCATTGCCTGCATACTGAGCTTCGCGGTCTCCGCGATCACGGGAAAATTTCTGGTCCCTGAGCTGAGAAAGCTCAAGGCCGGACAGAGCATCCGCGAGGACGGCCCCACCTGGCACGCCGGAAAGGCCGGCACGCCGACAATGGGCGGCTTAATGTTCATCCTCGGCATCTTCGTCTCTATCCTGATCTGCGGCTGGAAGGGCATGATGGCGGGGGACTTTGAGCACCTCTACATCTTCTTTTTTGCGCTGATCTTCGGCGGCATTGGCTTTTTAGACGACTTTGAAAAGGTGAAGCACAAGCAGAACCTCGGCCTTACGGCCATCCAGAAGTTCCTGCTCCAGCTCGCCGCGGCGGTCGCGTTCCTCTGCCTGATGCGATTTGAGGGCATGCTGACGCCGAACCTCTACGTGCCGTTTTTCAACACGCAGATCGTCATGAGCTGGTGGGTGTACATGGTGTTCGCGGCGTTTGTCATCGTCGGCACGGTCAACGCCGTCAACATCACGGACGGCATCGACGGCTTGGCCGGCAGCGTGACGGTGCCGGTCGGCCTGTTTTTCACCGTGCTCGCCATCTGGTGGCAGGGCTATGAGCAGCTCGGCATTTATGCTGCGGCGCTCGTCGGGGGAATTCTCGGCTTCCTCATCTATAATTTCCACCCCGCCAAGGTCTTCATGGGCGACACAGGCTCGCTGTTCCTCGGCGGCACGGTGGCGGCGCTGGCCTTTGCCTACGATATGCCGCTTGTGCTGATCCCTGTCGGCTTTGTCTACATCTGCGAGACGCTGTCCGACATTTTGCAGGTCATCTACTTCAAGGCCACGCACGGCAAGCGCCTTTTCAAGATGGCGCCGCTGCACCACCACTTTGAGCTCTGCGGCTGGAGCGAAGGAAAGCTCGTCGCCGTGTTCACCAGCGTGAGTGCGCTGTGCTGTCTGGCGGCGCTGTTCGGAGTACTCAACAGATTTCATTTTTGAGAAACGGCAAGCCGTTTCTCAAAAATGAGAGGGGATGCGCGGCGCTCTGTGCCTCGCCGCCCTTGGCGGCTCGACACTCACTCTGCGAGAAGTATTTTTCGCCACGCACCGGTCGCGGCGAAAAATGATTAAAAATATTTCGCGCCTGCGGGCGCGAAAGTCTGCGACGCTTGGTTGCAAAATGGAGGCAAACTCGCGCAGAGCGCGAGTTTGCAATCAGTATGAAAGGGGGAAGACTGCATGACCAAGGAAGAACGCTTGCTGCGGCAGGAGCAGCGCGAGCGGGCGAAGGCCATCGAGGCGGCGGCGCGCGAAGCGGGCCGCGGACCGCTGGATCTTCCGTATCTTCTGCTGGTGCTTACGCTCGTGGGCGTGGGCCTGATCATGCTGTTTTCCGCCAGTTTCCCCTCGGCCTACTATGAAGAGGGGAACCCCGCGCACTACCTCATCCGTCAGGGCATTTTTGCGATCCTCGGTATCACGGCGATGTTTATTGTCGGCAAGATCAATTACGAGCGCTATCGCGCGGTGGCGAAGATGCTGCTGATCTTTTCCATCATCCTGCTGGTGCTCGTTCTGATCCCGGGCATCGGCACGGGCCGACTGACGCACGGCGCGCAGCGCTGGATCCGTCTCGGACCCATCCAGTTCCAGCCGTCTGAGATCACCAAGGTCGGCATCATCCTCTATTTTGCCGACAGCATTTCGAAGAAGAAAGACAAAATGGCCACGCTGCGCTACGGCATCGTGCCCTATGTTGCCATCCTCGGCGTGATTGCGGCGCTGATGGCGAAGGAGCCGCACTTTTCCGGTATGGTGCTGCTGCTCGGCATCGGTGCTGTGATGATGTATGTCGGCGGTATCCGCAACTACTGGGTCGGTCTCGGCTTTGCGCTGGTGCTGCTGGTGATCTACGCCTTTGCGACCGGCATCATCACCTACAACTCGAGCCGAATCGACATCTGGCTCGACCCGTTCAACGAAGAGTGGATGCGCGATAAGGGCTATCAGATCCGGCAGAGCTTGCTCTCCATCGGTTCGGGCGGATTGTTCGGACTGGGCCTTGGCAAGAGCCGGCAGAAGTTTCTGTTCCTGCCCGAAGAGCACAACGACTTTATTTTCGCCATCATCTGCGAGGAGCTCGGCCTTGTCGGCGCGACGATCATCATGGTCATGTTCGCGCTGCTCATCATCCGCGGCTACTGGATCGCCCTGCACGCGCGCGACCGCTTCGGAAGCCTTCTTGCCGTCGGCGTGACGACGCAGATCGCCTTGCAGGTATTCCTGAACATCGCGGTCGTGACGAATCTGATCCCGAACACGGGTATTTCGCTGCCGTTTTTCAGCTACGGCGGCACGGCGCTTGCCGTGCAGCTGGCCGAGGTCGGCATCGTACTGAGCGTTTCGCGCCAGATGCGCTGACGCGGGAAGGAGAAAACGGCTATGAAGGTCATCTTTACCTGCGGCGGCACGGCGGGGCATGTCAACCCCGCGCTCGCGCTCGCGGGCTATATGCGGGAAAAGGACGCGGGCACGCAGATCTTATTTGTCGGCGCGGAGCGCGGACTGGAGCGCGATTTGATCGCGCACACGGACTATCCGTTCCGTACGGTGAACATTTCATCGTTCCACCGCTCGTTCAGGCCTGCGGAGATCAAGCACAACCTTGTCTCGCTCAAAAATCTCGCCCACGCCGAGCGTGAGGCGAACGCCATCTTACACGATTTTCACCCCGACCTGATCGTCGGCACCGGCGGCTACGCGAGCTATCCGCTCGTGCGCTACGGCGCAAAGGCGGGCATCCCGACGGCGGTGCACGAGTCAAACATTGTGCCGGGCCTGACGACGCGGCAGTTAGAGCCCCACTGCGACCGCATCATGGTTGGCTTTGAGGACTGCCGCGCGCACTACAAGCACCCCGAAAAGGTGGTCGTGACCGGTACGCCCGTGCGCGGCGACTTCTTCACGATCAGCAAGCAGCAGGCGAAGGAAAGACTCGGCATGAACGACGGGCGCAAGCTCATCGTCTCGTTCTGGGGCAGCCTCGGGTCGAACGCGATGAACCGCGCGATGGCGGAGTTTCTGGCGCTTGAGAGCGCGAAGGAGCCCTTTTACCATATCCACGGCGTCGGCGAGATCTGCTGGAAGCCGATGCAGCAGTGGATGCACGATGACGGGCTGGAGATCACCGAGCATCCCGCGCTCGACGTGCGCGAGTACATCTACGACATGGCGACTGTCATGCGCGCCGCCGACCTCGTTATCTGCCGCGCGGGCGCGTCTACGCTCAGCGAGCTGACGGCGCTCGGTGTTCCGGCGATACTTGTGCCGTCGCCCAACGTGACGAATCACCATCAGGAAAAGAACGCGGCGCTGCTCGGCGACCACGGCGCGGCGCTCGTGCTGCCGGAAGAGGGCCTTGACGGCAAGAAGCTCTTCGCCGCCGCGGCGGGCATCCTGAACGATCCGCAGCGGATGGAGACGATGTCTCAAAACATGGCGGCGCTCGGCATCCCCGACGCGACCAAGCGCATCTACGACACAGTGATGACGCTGCTCAAGTGAAAACAAAAGGAAGCGAGCATGGCTCGCTTCCTTTTTGCGTGTTTTTGCGATTTATTCCGCCTTCAAAATGAAGTCCATATAGATGGGATTGTGGTCGGAGTAGCGGTAGCCTGCGTCGACGACATCGGCGGAGACGGCTTCGACGTTGTCGGAGACGAGGAAGCCGTCGACCGTCACGCGGAAGGTCGTCTCCTCGTTGTAGGGTTCGTTGGCCGTGCGGCAGGTGGCGACGGGATGGTCGACGTCAAACGGCACGACGAGGGAGAGCCCGTCGGGGATCGTCCCCTCGGGGATGGGCTGCGCCCAGGTGTCGTTCTCGCCGCCCGCAACGCCGAAGATCTTGGCAGAATTGCCAAGCAGGTCCTTGTTGAAGTCGCCGCCCGCGACGCAGTAGTTGCCGTTTTCATATTCCGCCAGCATATCGGCGCAGAGCATTTCAAGCTGCTCGGTCGCGATGGTGCCGTCGGACGTGTAGGCCGAAAGATGCAGGTTATAGAGCACCAGCTCCCTGCCGTTTTCCATCGGGACGCGGCTGACGGAGTAGCAGCGGTCCAGGTCGACGAGCTTCATAACGCTCGTCTCGATCGGCAGCGAGCGGCGCACGGCGGACGAGATCGGATGGCGCGAGAGCGTCACGATACCGGACTGGTTTGCGCCGTGGGGGTTAATAAGAGGATAGAAGAGGTAGGGACTGTCATAATTCTGCGCGAAGACCTCGTTGAATTCGCTGTTTTCCATCACATCACTGAGATAAGCGTCCTCTGCGATGTGCCAGCTGCGCGTGCCGTCGATGTCGACCTCCTGAAAGAGGGCGAAGTCGGGCGAAAGGTCTTTGACGAGCGAGACCTCGCCGCGCATATTCTCAGCAACGGCCTGCCTGCTGCGGGCGCGGCTCTCCTTGCCGCCGTCCATGAAGAAGCTGTAATCGTCGCTGTACGCGCCGAAGCCCACGTTGGCCGACGAAACGCGGTAGGTGACGCCGGTCTGCGGCGCGCCCTCCATCGGTGCGGCAGAGGCGGCGTCGCAGTGCACCACGCTGAGCGTCTGCCAGTCCTCCACGCGGTAGTACGCGGCAAAGACATAGATGACGTAAGCCAGCACGATCAAAACAAGCGCCAACAGAACAGAGAGCGCAATTTTCAGCGGTTTTTTCATCGAAAAACTCCTTTCGGGGAGAAATGCCAGTAGTCTCATTTTGCCACAAAGCGGGCGGGAAAGCAAGGCAAAAAGAAGTTGACGCGCCGCGGCAAAATAGCTATACTGAAAATGCCCAACTATTGCCCTGCGAAAACCGGCAGTCACCCATTTTCCGCAAAAGCCATACGATGGAAAAGTAATGTGCTTGCGGGAGGGAACATGATGTGTGAGCTGTTGGTAGAGGGCGGGGAGCGCCTGTACGGAGAACTCACGATACAAGGCTCAAAAAACAGTGTGCTGCCGATTTTGGCAGCGACGCTTTTGTGCGCGGACACCTGCGTGATCGAAAATTGCCCGAAGCTGCGGGACGTGGATGCGTCCGTTGCCATTCTGCGGCACTTGGGCTGCTGCACGCACTGGGAGGACAGTGCGCTCGTGGTCGACACAGCGCGCATGGACCGCGCGGTCGTGCCCGACGCACTGATGCGAGAGATGCGCTCGTCGGTCATCTTTCTCGGCGCGATTCTGGCGCGCTGCAAGGAAGCGACGATCTGTTATCCCGGCGGCTGCGAGCTGGGGCCGCGTCCCATTGACCTGCACTTAAGCGCCCTGAGCGCCTTGGGGGCAGAGATCAGGGAGACGGGCGGCGAGCTCAGGTGCCGCGGCGGAACGCTTCTCGGGAGCGATGTGTACTTACCCATGCCGAGCGTGGGCGCGACGGAAAACGCGCTCCTCTGCTCCTGCGGCGCAGACGGCGTGACGACGATCTACAACGCCGCGCGCGAGCCGGAGATCGTCGATTTACAGAACTTTATCAACGCGATGGGCGGCAACGTCCGCGGCGCGGGCGGCTCGATCATCACAGTCGAGGGAAAGCGCGCGCTGCACGGCGGGAAATACCGCATCATCGCCGACCGCATCGTGGGCGCGACGTATCTCTGCGCCGCGGCCTGCTGTGGGGGAGAGGTGCGCCTTCGCGGCGTCGACCCGCGGCCGCTTTCGACTGTGTCCGGCGCGCTGAGCGAGGCGGGCTGTACGGTCAAAAGCGGGGAGGACGATGTTTTCCTTCAAAGTGATGGCAGTCTCAGATCCATCCGCCCTGTGCGCACGGCGCCCTATCCGGGCTTTCCGACGGACGCGCAGCCGGTGCTGATGGCGGCGCTTTTGAAAAGCGCGGGCAGCACCGTTTTTGTAGAGAATATTTTTGAAAACCGTTACCGCCATGTCGACGAGCTGGCGCGCATGGGCGCGGAGGTGCGCGTCGCGGGGCGCGTGGCCGTCGTCACGGGACGCGAGCACCTGCACGGCGCGCGCGTCAAGTGTACCGACCTTCGCGCGGGCGCGGCGCTTGTGATTGCGGGCCTGCAGGCCGACGGACTCACGCGCATTTCGCGCATCGAGCACATCGACCGCGGCTATGAGAGCATCGAGCGCGACCTTGGCGTGCTGGGCGCGCATGTGCGGCGGGAGACGGGTACATAAGCAAACGAAGAAAAAAGGCAGGAAAACTATGGCGTCAAAGCGAAGAAACAGACGGCGCAGGCGGGGAAGAGCCTCTTTCCCGCTGAGACTTTTGTGCCTCGCGGTCGTGATCGCCGCATTTCTCGGCGCGCTGACGATGTTCTTCCGCATCGATATGATCGTGGTGGAGGGCAACGAGCGCTATACCGAGGAGCAGATCATCGAGGCTGCGGGCGTGCAGAAGGAGCAGAACCTTGTGCTGCTGAACAAATATAAGGTCAAACAATCCATTTTCGACACGCTTCCGTATGTGGAGACCGTTGTCATCAACCGCAAATACCCCGACGCGCTCATTCTGACCGTGACGGAGTGCACGGCCTCCGCTGCGCTGACGGGCGAAAACGGCACATGGCTCATGAGCGACAAAGGCAAAATTCTGGATCGCGCAGCGCAGATCCCCGAGGGCTGCGCGCGCGTGACCGGCTGCACGCTCGTCGAGCCCGCGGTCGGCGCGATGGCGGCGTTTGCGGACGAGGATTCGTATAAATTCGAGCGCCTGCTCACGCTACTGCGCACGGCGGAGGATAAGCAGCTTCTCTCCATGATCGGCGAGATCGACCTGAGCGACGGCACGGCCATCACCTTTACCTATTTGGACCGCTTTACGGTCAAAATGCCCTGGGATGCGGACATCGCCTACAAGCTCGGGAATGTGCGCACGGTGGTGGAGCAGCTTGAAGCCAATCAGACCGGCACGATCAACCTGATGAACGACGGCAGGGCTGACTTCATCCCGGAATAAAGGCGGAAGTTGACGTAAAAAAGTTTCCCCGAAATGGCCGATTGCTATTGACCCCGCGGGAAAACCGTAATACAATGATTAAGATAGCAAATACCTGATATTGTGGCGCTTGCAGCGGCAAGTGCCTTGCCCATACAACAGATTGCAGGAGGAACCGACATGGCATTCGGATTGGAGACCGGTCCTGAAAACGTAGTTAAGATCAAGGTCATCGGCGTTGGCGGCGGCGGCAACAATGTGGTCAACCGCATGGTGCGCACCGGTGCGCGCGGCGTCGACTTTGTCGCGGTGAACACAGATAAGCAGGCGCTCAACGTGTCTGCCGCCACTTATAAAATTCAGATCGGCGAAAAGCTGACGCACGGTCAGGGCGCGGGCTCCGACCCCGAGGTCGGCCGCAAGAGCGCCGAGGAGAGCCGCAACCAGATCGCCAAGGCGCTCGAGGACACCGATATGGTCTTCATCACCGCCGGCATGGGCGGCGGCACCGGCACGGGCGGCGCGCCCATTGTTGCCGAGATCGCGCGCGAGGCGGGCATCCTGACCGTCGGCGTTGTGACGAAGCCCTTCGGTTTTGAAGGCCGCCGCCGCATGACGCAGGCGGAAGCGGGCATCGAAGAGCTCAAGACCAAGGTCGACTCGCTCGTCATCATCCCGAACGAGCGCCTCAAGCACGCGACCGACCAGAAGATCACCTTTGCCAACGCGTTCGAGATCGCGGACGACGTGCTGCGTCAGGCGGTGCAGAGCATCTCCGACCTGATCCGCGACACGGGCTTCATCAACCTCGATTTTGCCGACGTGACCGCCATTATGAAGGACGCGGGCCTTGCCCACATGGGCGTCGGCCGCGCCGCCGGCAAGAACAAGGCCGAGGAGGCCGCGCGCATGGCCATTTCGTCCCCGCTGCTGGAGACCTCCATCAACGGTGCGCACGGAGTGCTCATCAACGTCACGGGCTCGATGGACATCGGCCTCGACGAGGTCGAGCAGGCAGCGTCCCTCGTGCAGGAGGCTGTGCATCCCGACGCGCTCACGATCTTCGGCGCGACGTTCGACGAGACGCTCGACGACGAGATCCGCGTCACCGTCATCGCCACGGGCTTTGACAAGGCGCCCGGCGCGCTGGACTTCAACAAGGATAAGAAGCCTGCCGAGCAGAGCGGCGAGAGCGCCGCTGCCGGTCTTGCGCCGCTCGACTTCGACAAGGAAAAGGCCGAGGAAGAGGCTAAGCACGAAGATGAGCCCGATCCGTTCGACGACATCTTCAAAATTTTCAACCGCGAGCGTTAAATGGAAACAATTCCCAAAATTCCGCAGACTTTGGTCTGCGGAATTTCTTTGTCCGCATTTACAGCGCCATTTCAAAAAGCGATGCCAGCGCATCAAAATTTTGCACCTTTTAATTTTGCCCGAAGCGCAGAAAGTAAATGCGCCGGACAGAGAAAAAGAAATGAGAAAGAAAAAATTTCCGGCGTTGGGCGGACGGCTGCGCGCTGCGCGCACAGGGCGCGCCGTCCGCCCGTATTTTTTGAAGGGGTGAGAGAATGGATGGAACGCATCGCACAAAAAAGCGAGCGGCGGCGATCCTGCTGGGATTTTTTGCCGCCGCCGCGATCGCAATGCCGTCTGCGCAGGCGGCGGACCGGACGGTCAGCGAGCTGATCCCCGTCGGACAGACCGTCGGCGTTAAGCTCTTTTCCGATGGCGTGCTCGTCGTCGGCTTTTCCGATGGGGAAAGTCCGGCGAAGGACTGCGGACTCAAGGAGGGCGACGTCATCACCGCCATCTGCGGGCAGAGTCTGGATACCATTGAGGAATTCCGTCAGCTTCTGGCAGAAAACGGCGAGGACGCCGCGGCGCTGACCGTCAAGCGCGGCAGCCGCACGATCGAACTGAGCGCAGAGCCGGAGAAGGATGAGGACGGCGAGTACCGCCTCGGCGCCTGGGTGCGCGACAGTATGGCGGGTATCGGCACGATGACCTTCTTTGATCCGCAGAGCGGCACCTTCGGCGCGCTGGGCCACGGGGTCACGGATGTGGACACGGGGCAGCTCCTGCCGCTCGACCACGGCAGCATCATGGACGCCTCGGTCAAGGCGGTGAAAAAAGGCGAGCGCGCCTCGCCCGGCGAGCTCAAGGGCGACTTTGACCTGACGCGCGACAGCGGAACGCTTTACGCCAACACCGAATGCGGCATTTTCGGCAAGCTCTCGGCAGAGGACGCGGCAAAGATCACCGGTGCGGCGCTGCCGATCGCAAAAAAGGATGAGATCAAGACCGGCAGGGCGGCGATCTTAGCCACCGTTTCCGGCAATGAAACACGCGAGTATGATATTGAGATCGAAAAAATCTATTCGCCTTCCGGCAGCACGCGAAATCTGCTGCTGCGCGTGACGGACGAGGAGCTTCTTGCGCAGACCGGCGGCGTGGTGCAGGGAATGAGCGGCAGCGCGATTTTGCAGGATGGCAAGATCATTGGCGCGGTCACGCACGTCCTGCTGGATGATCCGTCAAGAGGTTATGGTATTTTTATCGAAAATATGCTCTCTGCGGCGGGGCTTTCGAGTGAATAACCTACCCATATAGTAGAAAGATTGTGTTAAGATAGCGTAAAAACAACTAAATCTTCATGCAAAAAGTTAGAAAAAGATGGTTAAATTCGACATAACTCGCTTGAAAACGCTGTCCAAATATGTTAGCTTAAAGCCATGGCAGAACGAAGACGTCACATTTTGCTGCTGAAGCTGGCCGGCTGGGTCGGCGAAAACTTGTGTGAAAAGGACGGGATGACATGGACAAGAGGATCACGGTCGTATTAGCGGACGCAAACGAGGAGTTCCGCACAGCACTGAAACAGGCATTGGAAGCAACGGGTGAGTTCGACGTAGTGGGATGCGCAGCCGACGGACTGGCTGCGGCGCAGGATATAGCGGAGCGAAAGCCGCAGCTTCTTGTGATGGATCTTTTGCTGCCGGGACTTGACGGCTTTGGCGTGCTCGAGCAGGCGGCGAAGGACAAGGTGCAGATGAAGACAGTTGTCGTCTCGGCTCTTTATCGCGATCAGATCGTGTCGCAGGCGATGAACCGCGGCGTATCGTTCTTCATGCCCAAGCCCTGCGAGCTGACCTCGCTTTTAGACCAGATGCGCCGCGCGGTCAACGAGGGTGAGGAGAGCGAGGACGAGTCGCAGGCGCTTGAGCGCGAGGTCACGGCAGTGATCCACGAGGTCGGCGTGCCCGCGCACATCAAGGGCTATCAGTACGTGCGCGAGGCCATCGTCATCGCCGTGCAGGACATGGATGTCATCAACGCCGTGACAAAGGTGCTCTATCCCGAGGTCGCGCGCCGCTACAGCACCACGCCCTCGCGCGTTGAGCGCGCGGTGCGCCATGCGATCGAGGTCGCGTGGGACCGCGGCGACCTTGAGACGCTCCAGCGCTATTTTGGCTACACGGTATCCAACACGAAAGGAAAGCCGACCAACAGCGAGTTTATCGCCATGATCGCGGATCGCATCCGTTTACAACGGAAGATTTATAGGGTGTGAAAAGCGAAAGACGTAAAGAGCCACGGAGAGATACTCCGTGGCTCTTTTAATAGGAGGTTTATGACTTATCACTTGCAGCGAACGCAAATGACAGCTCAGGGTCGGAAAGAATGACGACAGAGAAAGTATCGTCACTGACAAAAGCATATCCAAAAGCCGAGGCGTCAGGATCATCCGAAGCTTTTACATCATAACAATAGCCGGCAAGCTTTTCGCCATCATTCACAGCTTTTGTTTTCTCGGGACTGTAAGTTAAGTAGAAGGATCAATCAGAAATGGAGCGTTCTGAGAATGAAATTGTAGCCGCACCACCCTTTTCAACGGTGCAGGTAAAGCCACCGAGATTTTTTGGCGCGGATGGTATCGTCTCCATTTTCCAGAAATACTCCGTTCCAGCTGCCGACGATACGCTTTTCCGCTTTTGCGGCAATGTTGCTTTGGAACAGGCTGCTGTTGGCAAGAGCCACGGCGACAAGCAGAAGTGCGAGCACGGAAACGAGGAGAACGGCCTTCTTTTTCTTCGGCTTTTTGCCGCTGGCGGGGATGGGAGCTTCCTCTGCGGGGGTGATCTCCGCAGGTGCGGAATCTGCTTCAGGCGCGGCCGTTTCAATTTTTCGCCGCAGTTCATACAGAAGACAGCGTCTTCCGGGATCGGGCTGCCGCATTTGGGACAAATGTTCATCTTACATCTCCTTAACTGACTTCTTTTATGTATAGCCGGATGTTAGAGTAGCTGATATCCTTTTTGTGCATGCTCTCAAATCGCTGGGAATCACCGGCGTCCAGGTTCGTGCCGTTTGTCCAGTCGGTGTCGACGACATTTCCGCTGCGGTCCAAAAATTTGAGCCGATCTCATAGGAGCGGACATCTTTGGAGCTGGTGTTTTTCACGGTCCCTTTGATATAGAGATAGTTTCGGCTCGTCCGCGTTGTCCAGTCGGACAAAATGGTCAAGCCGCCGGTCGTAGGGGTACTCAGATATTCTTGAAGCACACGATCGTATTTGCTCTGCTCGATGGCGTCCTTTTGGCTTTTGACCTGCGAGAGCTCGTGTACCGAGCCGCCGGCGATCAGCAAAGCAGCGGCGATACAAACGATGAGCAGGGCGTTTCGCTTAGAAATTTTTGGCGCGGAGGGAGATAGCCTTTCACCGCAGTCGGGACAGAAAACAAAGCTGTCATCGTATTGCTTGGAGCATTTTTTGCATTCTTTCATGGCGAGCCTCAATTTTTAAGCCCGATGTAGGCGAGGATCGAAGAGAAAAAGATGCCGGTCGCGCGGATCATGGCCGCATAACCTGCATAGACGGTGGCAAGCTCCTGATAGTAGCCTTCTTCCAGCGTTTTACCGCCTACGGATTCAATGCTGCCGATTTCCATTCCGACAGCGACGACGCAATGGGCCGCATACAATGGCATGAGCAGGACCAGCGCCGCAAGCACAAAAAAGATAATGCCAAAGAGTACAAAACGACCCCCGTCCGGCGGAACCTTCCGCCGGACGGGGATCGTTGCTTTTTTACTTTTCCTGTTTCTTTTTCATGCGGCGCTCAATGTGCTGCAATCCCCGCAGGCACAGCCAGGAGACGGCGCCGAGGAGCAGCGAGCCGAGCGCAAATTGCTTTTTCTTCATAGGTGATTCCTCATGTGTCGATTTCGCGTAAAACAACGTCTGCGGTGAAGCGCTTGCCGTCGCGCTCGACTAAGAGCTTGAGCGTTTCGCCTGCTTCATGGCGGCGGCGGACACGCAGAAGGTCGGTGGACTTTGTCAACGCTTCGCCGTCGGCCGCTACGATAAGGTCACCCTTCTGGATGCCGGCCTCCTCACCGGGGCCGCCGGGCGTGACCTCCATGACGAGAAGCGCGCTCTCGCCATTTTCTGCCGTGACGGGAACGGGCTGCACCGAAATGCCGATCATCACCTCGCCGTGCACCTCGCCGTAGGCGATCAGGTCATTGATCATATAGGCGGTCGAGGCGATGGGAATGGCAAAGCCGAGGCCCTCCACGCTCGTGGTGGAGGACGAGCCCATCTTCATCGTGTTGATACCGACGACCTGTCCGTACACGTTGATGAGCGGGCCGCCGGAGTTGCCGTTGTTGAGCGCGGCATTCGTCTGAATGAGCGTCATCGTCACGCCGTCGATGTACACGTCGCGGTTGATGGCGGAGACGATGCCGTCGGTCAGCGTGCCGCGCAGCTCCACGCCGAGCGGGTTGCCGATGGCGAACACCGGATCGCCGACCGTCAGCGCGTCAGAGTCGCCGAATTCCGCGGCGGGAAGGCCGCTGGCCGCGATCTTGATGACGGCGAGGTCCTTTTCTTCGTCGAGCCCCAAAAGGCACGCACGGTAATCCTCACCCGTGTCGAGCACGACGTAGCACTCCGAGCCGCCCGCGATGACGTGGGCGTTCGTGAGGATGTAGCCATCCTCGGTGAAGATGACGCCGGTGCCGACCATGGCGCTGCCGTCGCGGTTGCCGGTGAGCACTGTGACGGTGGAGGGATTGACTTTCTGGTAGATCTCCTGGATCGTCAGCGCCTCGCCGTGGCTTTCGTTGTAGCGGAGCTTGACCTGATCGGTGTTGGGCAGGCGCTTGATGGTCGTTTCGCCATGCTCGCTGTTGTCGTAATAATCCTCGTCATGGCGCTGCTCAAAATCATCGTCGTGATAGGAACGGTGATCGTCGAACGCGCCGCCGAGCCACAGCGCCGTGACGACGCCGCTGACGAGGAGCAGGCCGAGCATGCAGAAAAGGAAGATCTTAAGCCCTTTCCGCTTTTTGCGCGGTGATGTATGCTTCTTCGGCTGTCCGGGCAGCGGTGTCGGCTGCACGTAGCGCTCCACGATGGGCGTGACGGGCGCTTCATAGCGCAGCACGACCTCCTGCGGCTCTCCGCTCTGGCTGACCGTCGGGGATAACTCCTGATTCTCGTGATCCATAGCGTGTTTCTCCTGTTGAGACTTACTGCGCGGTCTGCCCGCCGGCGAGCGTCACGCTGAAGGTGAACGTCGTCAGGCCGTTTTCGCTTGTGACGGCGATGTGCTCCTTGTGCTGGTCCAGAATGGTTTTGACCACGTAGAGCCCAAGACCCACGCCGTCCTTATCCTCGGAGCGGGATTTGTCGCTCTTGTGGAAGCGCTCGAACAGCAGCGGGATCTCCTCGGCGGGGATGGTGTCGCCCTCGTTGCGAACCGAGATCAGCGCCTTGCCGTTGAGCGTCGTCACGCCGAGGTAGAGCGCAGAGCCCTTGCGGGCGAATTTTGCCGCATTTTCGAGCAGGTTGTAGATGACCTGCGTGATGAGATCGTTGTCGCCGAGCACCATGATGCCGCTGTCGGGAATGTCGGCGTCGACATCGAGCCCGCGGTCGGTGATCTTCTTCTCCATCGAAATGAGCACGCGGCGCATGCTCTCGCACACGTCGAACGGCGCCTTCGTGCGCGTCAGGTCGCGCGACTGGAGCTGCGAGACCTCAAGCATGCGGCGCACGAGACGGGAAAGCCGCCGCGCCTCGTCCGAGATGATGCGCAGGTACTCCTTTTCCTGCTCGGGCGGGATCGTGCCGTCTAAGATGCCGTCGGTGTAGCCTGCGATGGTCGTCATCGGGGTCTTTAACTCATGGGAGACGTTCGCGATGAACTCGCGGCGCTGGCGTTCGGTCTCCTGTAAGGAGTCCGCCATGTTGTTGAACGACTCGGCGAGCTCGGAGATCTCCGTCACACCCTCGTAGTTGTGCATGCGCACGTCGAAATTGCCCTCGGCGAAGCGGCGTGTCGCCTCCGCCATCTCGTGGATGGGGCGCGACTGGCGCATGCTGACCCACGCGCTCACGACGAACGAGAGCAGCAGCACCGTCACCGCCGTCATGAAAAACAATCCGATGAATGTGCGCCACATCGTCGTCAGCGCCCGTGCGCCGGTCACCGCCAGCACAAAGCCGACGGTTGCGCCCTCGCTCACGATCGGCACGCCGACGACGAAGTGCGTGTCCTCATAGATGTCGCCGAGCGTGGTGCGCACGGCGTAGGTGTCATCGCTCATCGCCCCCTCGGCCACGTCCTGCGGCACGGTCAGCACGCGGTTGACGAGAGTTGTATCGGTCGTCAGCAGCAGGTTGCCGTCCGAGTTGCAGATGAGAAATTCTGCATCCGTCACGTTCGAAGCGAAGTCTGCCAGCTCACGCAGCCCTGTGAGCGAGCCGTTTTCCATGTAGGACGACACCATGTGCGACACGACCGTCGCCTTGCTCTGCATCTGCTCGCTGCGCTCATCGATGGCGTAGGAATACGTCAGCGCGAAGAACGCGCTGCCGAGCAGCGCCAGCGTCAGCATGACGACGCTTGCCGTAAGCAGAAAATTCTGCCAGTAGATCGTGCGGCAGCGGGTCTTGACCTTTTTGAGCGTCCAGCGCTTTTTCTGTGTTTTCTCTTTGTTTTCTTCCGGCATACTGAATTACTTCACTTCGAATTTATACCCGACGCCCCAGACGGTCTTGAGCGCCCACTGGTCGCTGACGTTTTCGACCTTTTCGCGGAGTCTCTTGACGTGTACGTCCACCGTGCGCGAATCGCCGAAGTAGTCGAAGCCCCACACCTCGTCAAGCAGCTGGTTGCGCGTGTAGACGCGGTTCGGCGTGGCGGCGAGGTGGTAGAGAAGCTCCAGCTCTTTGGGCGGTGTGTCGATCTTCTTGCCGTCGACGATGAGCTCATAGGAGTCGAGGTCGATGATGAGCTTGTCGAACGTGAGGCGCTTGTGCGTGTCCTCGGGGATCTCGCTGCGGCGCAGCACGGCGTTGATGCGCGCAAGCAGCTCCTTCATTTCAAAGGGCTTGACAACATAGTCGTCCGCGCCCATCTCAAGGCCGTGGATGCGGTCGTTGACCTCGCCCTTGGCGGTGAGCATGATGATCGGGCACTTGGACGTCTCGCGGATCTTGGCGCATACGCCCCAGCCGTCGAGCACGGGGAGCATCACGTCGAGCAGCACAAGGTCGGGCTCTTTTTCCTTGAATTCCTCCACGGCCTTGCCGCCGTCGGCGGCGATGCGGACGTCGAAGCCCTCTTTGTCGAGATACATCTTAATGAGGTTGGAAATATTATTGTCGTCCTCCACGACAAGAATATTGCGTGCCATGCTGGTTTCCTCCTTCACACAAGCGTGTGTCTTTCTTCTGTGTTATTGTTTATTATACGCAAAACTGTGCGCGTTTCCTGAACAATTTGTAAAACCGTCACGCGTCCTTTGTGACCGCGAGCTCGTTGAGCGCCGTGATGAGACGCGAGGACGAGCGGAGGCGAGAGAGCAGCGTGCTCCAATCTGCCTGTACGGCGGTGTCAGCGCCGAGATAGGCGATGCACCCGCCGGAGCGGGCCTGACGCGCGATGTTGCTGGCGGCCTGCGCCGCGGTGGGAAGACCGCCGCTGTAATCCAGGTCAAAGTCAATGGGGCAGTAGCCCGCGGCGCGCACGGCGCGCAGCGTCTTGTCCGACGCGCCGTAGAGCGCGACGAGCCGCGCTTTTTCGTTGCACGCGGCCCATAGCGCGTTGTTTGCGCGCTCGATCGCGCTGACCGTGCGTGAGCTGCCGCCGGAAGCGTCGATGCGCAGCGCGGCGATGTTGCCGCTGATGACGACACGGCGCAGCAGATCGCCGAGCGAGGAAAGCTGCTCTTCCGAGAAGAGAAACGTCGCCGTCGCGTTGTTGCTTGCGAGCGTGTCGAGCAGGGCGTTTGCGCTCTCTTCGTCCGTCACACGCAGCGCGAGACAGACAAGGTCGCGGTCGCCGTCGGTGTTCTGATTCGGTGTGTTGCCGGGATCGTTCGACTCGCTGTGCGTCTTCATATATTCGTTGTAGCGCTGCTCCATGGACATAGCCGCGGCGTCGATGAACTTCGCGTCGGAAAGCACGACCGTATCACTTTTGACGCGGACCAGGTAACCATAGGTCACGCGCGTGTAGCTATAATCGAGCAAGAAAAACTGCGTCAAAAGGTCGAGCGGCAGGAACACAACGTCGCTGCGCACGATGGCAGGACCGCTGTACTGGCGGTCGTTCTGGTCAGCGACGGTGCCGGCGGCGAAGTTGAACGTCAGTGCGCTGCCCTGCCGGTAGACGACGGCGGTGCTCTTGTCGCGGCTGCGGGAGTAGAAAAGGCCCAAGTCCGTGCCGGTGATGACCGTGGAGGGGACATACAGCCGCCCACCCGACCAGAACGGCATCGTTTCATCGCTCAGATCGGGCAAAAGTTGGTCGTTGACGGCGGTGAAATAGACAGTCGTCTCGGCCCTCGTTTCGCTGGGGGTGAGGGAGAAGACCATCAGCAATACAAGCAGCAGACACAAAAAACGCTTGCTCTTCATTTCTCCCGCCTCCTTGCGTATTTTATCTTAATATTATAGCAATTTTTCCGCCGCTTTGCAATATCCGCGATGCCTCAGCCGTCATAATAGCCGACGGTGGTGTTCGAAAAATAGTGCTGCACGATTTCCTCGGCGGAAAGGCCCTGCTTGGCGAGGATATTTGCGCCGTACTGGCTCATGCCGACACCGTGGCCGTAGCCTGTGACGTGGAAGGTAAAGGCATTGTCCTTGTATTCCACGGTGAACGACGGCGAGCGCAGCGAGAGAATCGTGCGCAGGTCATTGCCGCGCAGCTTGACGCCGCCGACCGTGACGGAGGCGACATAGTCCGAGTCGTTTCGCACGATATCGCGGATCCATCCCTCGGGGCTGCCGGAGAGGTCGGCGTCCGGCTTGGCAGCGAGGATGAGAGACTTGAATTCCGCTGCCGTGAACGTTGCGACCGAGTAGTAGTTCGGTACGAGCTCTTCCGTCTCGGGGCTATCGACCTTTTGGAGATACGGCAGATCGTTCATCCACACGTCGCCTGCGCCCTGCGTGCTGCCGTCGGCAGACGAGAAGAACACAGCGAGGATGGGCGCGCCGTCATACAAAATGACCTCGCCGTCCGTCTCGCTCACGGCACGGGCGAGCTTTTCCTCATAGTAGACGGCCATGCTGCCCCAGTTGGCTGCGGCCTGTTCGGCATTTATGTATGCCTTGCAGCAGGTGTGATCGTCGCAGGCGTCGGCGTCAGGGTGGTT
>OGHD01000444.1_pt1 | contig 20373 bp, 15 predicted proteins | sample 1571341 | NCBI WGS metagenome assembly OGHD01 (sample SAMEA2582026, study PRJEB24529) | metagenome | biome: Human gut stool | place: China | collected 2011 | reverse complement strand
TTTTCAAAATAATTCATAATCGTTCTTTCAAATCTATTATACGTTCTTTCAACACAGGATGCACGACAAACGGAGCTATTTCGGCCAAAGGTTCCATCACGAACTTCCGTTCATGCATAAGAGGATGCGGCAAGGTAAGCTCCGGTATCTGCAAAACCTCGTCCTCATACAGAAGGATATCGATATCGATAATACGGTCATGATAGACTCCGCTGCTTTTTTCCGCGCGCCCCAATTCTTTTTCGATCCGCTGGGTTATCCGCAATAATTCCAACGGAGAAAAAGAAGTCTTCAATTTAACAGCCGCATTCAAGAAAAAGTTCTCCGACTCGAACCCCCACGGTTCCGTTTCATAGAAACCGGAAAGGGCGAGAATATCTCCCACCCTTTCAGCCAGCAATGCTGCAGCTGTTATCATGTTCCGTCGCTTATTCCCTATATTGGTTCCCAAGCCCAGGTATGCAATCGCCATAAATACCCGTTTTTACAGGATCAACATGGCATCGCCATAAGCACCGAAACTATATTTTTCTTTCAACGCCACGTCATAAGCATCCATAATCAGATCATATCCCCCGAAAGAAGCTGTCATCATCAACAAAGTTGACAACGGCATATGGAAGTTTGTGATCATGCTGGACGCCACACTGAAGTCATACGGCGGGAAAATGAACTTATTGGTCCACCCTTCAAACTCTTTCAGATGGCCATCCGTACTGACAGCCGTTTCGATAGCACGCATCACGGACGTACCGACCGCACAAATCTGTCGGCCGTTATCCTTTGCCGTATTCACGATGTTCACGACATCTCCGTTCACGACCATCTGCTCAGAATCCATCTTATGCTTGGTCAGATCTTCCACATCGATTTCGCGGAAGTTGCCCAGACCGGAATGCAATGTCAGGAAAGCGAACTGGCAATCCTTGATCTCCAGACGCTTCATCAGCTCACGGCTGAAATGAAGACCTGCAGCGGGAGCCACAACTGCACCTTCTTCCGTCGCAAAAATATTCTGATAACGATCTTCGTCATCCGGTTCTACAGGACGGTCGATATATTTAGGCAGCGGAGTTTCCCCCAATGCGTACAATGCCTTTTTAAATTCATCATGGTTCCCGTCATAAAGGAAACGCAAGGTACGGCCGCGTGATGTCGTATTGTCGATCACTTCAGCCACCATGGTGCCCGACTCCTCGAAGAAGAGTTTGTTGCCAATGCGAATCTTGCGTGCCGGTTCGACGAGTACGTCCCACAAGCGCATCTCGGGATTGAGTTCGCGGAGCAGGAACACCTCGATCTTGGCATCCGTCTTCTCCTTCGTGCCGTAGAGACGGGCGGGGAACACTTTGGTGTCGTTGAAGACGAAGGTGTCTCCCTCTCCAAAATAGTTCACAAGATCCTTGAAGAGGATGTAGTCGCCCTCTATCGGGTTGCCCTCCTCGTCCTTATGATACAGGTCTATCGTCTCCGATTGCTTGTGGAGCACCATCAGCCGCGCCTCGTCGGGCCTTACCACGTCAAACTCGGCGGTTGTTCCGTTGGGTCGAGTGATGGTATGGGTGGAGGAATGGGGATAGAGTGCCACCAAGTCCTGTGGCAAATCGAATTTAAACTGCGATAGTTTCATATCTTACTTGTTTTCTTTTTCTATTGTTTGCTGTGCCAGCCACTCTTCAAAATGGTCGTAGGAAAGACAGTTCTCCACCCGCACGTCGCCCACTTGTGTGCGACGGAGGGAGGTGAGGTAAGCTCCCGAGGAGAGTGCGCGGCCCAAATCTCGGGCCAAGGCACGGATATAGGTGCCCTTGCCGCAGACTACGCGCAGGACGAGCTGCATCTTTTCGGCATCAAACGACACCACTTCTATCTCGTCGATGCGGACGTGCTTGGGTTTGAGCTCTATGTGCTCGCCATTGCGGCGCACGTCGTAGGCGCGGACGCCGTTGACCTTTACTGCACTGTAGGTAGGCGGTATCTGTTCTATCTCGCCAATAAACTGCTGCAGCGTCTCAAGAATCAGCTCTCGCGTGATATGCTCCGTGGGGAAGGTGGCGCTGACCGGGTGCTCCATGTCGTAGCTCACGGTCGTCGCCCCCAGCTGTATCGTGGCGACATACTCCTTCGTGTGTTGCTGCAGCGTCTCGATCTGCTTCGTCTTTTTTCCCGTCGCAAGCACCAAGACGCCAGTGGCGAGCGGATCGAGTGTGCCAGCGTGTCCCATCTTCACCTTGCCACCCAAGGCGTGGGAGCAGAGGTAGCGGATGTGGGCGAGGGCCTTGAAACTCGTCACGCCATAGGGCTTGTCGATGGGGATGAGTATCCCTTCTTTGAAATTGATCGTCATCCCGGCTTAGTCAACCATTTGGAGTGAGTGGCCCGTGAGGAGCAGTCCCAGGATGAGCAGTCCGACGATGATGCGGTACCAGCCAAAGAGTTTGAAGCCATATTTAGCAATGAAACTGACAAACCATTTCATGGCAAGGATGGCTACCACAAACGAGACCAAACTGCCGATGAGCAGCGTGGAGATATTGTCCGACATGCCGTCGAACTCGCCAGCCAGGATCATCTTCAACACCTCCAGGCACGTAGCTGCCAACATGGTGGGCACGGCCAGGAAGAAGGAAAACTCTGCCGCGCGCTTACGCGTCAGTCCGTTGGCCATGCCACCGACGATGGTCGCCATACTGCGGCTGACACCAGGTATCATGGCCAGACACTGGCAGAGGCCGATGCGGAACGCACGCTTCTCGGTGACGGGGTTGGTCTCCTTGCCATGGCAGAACCACTTGTCGCAGAACAACATGAAGACACCACCAATAACCAGCATGATAGCAACGATCGTGACGCTGCCGAGCAGATGCTCTATCACGCCATTGAGGAGGCCACCCAGCACGACGGCAGGAACGAAGGCGACGAAGATCTTCCAGTAGAAGTCCCACTTGTGAAGGAACTTCTGGAGCGACGTGCTGCCCTCTGGTGCTGGCGTATGGTTGAGTTGGAAGAAGCGCTTCCAGTAGAGCAAGACCACCGAGAGGATAGCGCCAAACTGGATGATGACCGTAAAAGCCTTGACAAACGGCGTGCTCGGCACTCCCAACAGGTTTTGTGCGATGATCATGTGGCCTGTGGAAGAAACGGGAAGAAACTCGGTCAATCCCTCTACGATGGCGATGATGATGGTTTCTATCAGGTCCATTATGCCTCCGTGACGTTGGTTTCAGACGATTGTGTTGCCATCTCGGCTCCTGCCTCTCCGCCCTTCGGACGAACGAGGATGGAGGCGATGATGGTAATATAACCCACCAGCGTGACGACAGGCGCCACCTTGATACGCGTCGGGCTGAACACCTCGGGATTGAACATCTCCTTGGTCGATGTGCCGCCGCTCATCAGGATGAAGCCAATGACGACGATCGCCACACCTACTACAAGCAGGATGTAGTTGATGCGGCCGAAAGCTAATTTACTTTTATCCATATTCTATGTTTGTATTATTTCCTTCTCGTGATAGTGAGGCCGACCCATTTCGGGCGGCGATTAAATCTTGTAGAGGTCTCCCGCCTTCATGCGCAGGAATTTGTTGACCGAGAGCCAGGAGCAGATTGTGGTGAGGATGATGCCTACGGCCAGGACTACCAGCGCTGTAAAGGCCATGACCTCGCCATTGATGATCGTCAGCATCTCCGGCTCATAGTTGTAGAGAGCGAGCATGCCGGCTCCCAGCACGATCAATGCCATGACGGCAGAGAGCAAGCCTAGTCCCACGGCCATGCGCAGGAAAGGCAGTCGGATGAAGCCCCACGAGGCACCCACGAGTTTCATGGTGTGTATCGCGAAGCGACGCGCATAGATGCTGAGGCGGATGGTGTTGTTGATCAAGGAGAACGAGACGACCGTCAGGAGTGCTGCGATGATCAGCAGTACGAAACTGATCTTGCGCAACATTTGGTTCACACTATTGACCAGGTCCTGTCGGTAGGTCACGTCAGAGACGCCATTAAACTGCTTTAGGTCGGCGGCAATCTTCTTGATAGAGTCATTGTTGGCATAGTTGGCCTTCAGGCGCAACTCGATCTCTGCCGTAAAGGGGTTTTCGCCAGCAAACTCGGCTGGATTCGCACCTAGTTCCTTCGTGCCTTCTTTGAGGGCTTGCTCCTTGCTCGTGTATTCCACGTTGGTGATGTAGTTGAAGCGTTGCACCTTTTTGCACAAAGCCGCACACTCCGAGGGTGTGAGGTCGGGTTGCAACACCATCGTGACGGTGAGGTTCTCCTTCACATAGTTGGAGAGGTTGCGTCCTGTGAATACGGTTAATACGACTATACCTATCAGAACCAGCACCATGGCCGTGCTGATACATAGCGTGATAACCTGCAAACTGCGGTGATTGCGGGCTTGATTGCGTTTCTTTTTCATTGTTGAAACTAACTTCTACTTTCTTATTCTAAAAATCGCAATAAGGCCAATAAGCCAATGTTGCTGCAAAGGTAACGTAAAATTGCAAAATAGGCAAATATATTAAGTTTTATTTGGTTCTTCGTCCTTTTCAACCCCCTTTTCCTGTTTCTTGCTTATGCGATTGCTGGCAACAATCTAAGTGAAAAGATTGGGTGTGTGAAAAGAATGTTGTACTTTTGCAAGAAATAAGCATACGAACACGATTATGTCAACAATTCTATTTCCATCGCCCATCTATGGGCCCGTGCACAGTCGGCGGCTCGGTATATCCTTGGGCATCAATCTTATACCTGCCGACGGCAAACTCTGTAGTTTCGACTGTATCTACTGCGAGTGTGGCTACAACGCCGACCATCGCACGCATACTCCTTTCCCGACCACCGAGGCGGTCTCCCGCGCACTGGAGGCGAAACTCAAGGAGATGCATGACGAGGGAGTCCATCCCGACGTGATGACTTTTGCCGGCAATGGCGAACCGACCAGTAATCCTCACTTTCCCGAGATCATCGACGAAACCATCCGTCTGCGCGACGCCTACTGTCCTGAGGCCAAAATCTCTGTCTTGAGTAACTCGACTTTCATCCATCGCCCTGCGGTCCATGCCGCCTTGGCCAAGGTCGATAACAACATCCTCAAGCTCGATACGGTCAACCCCGATTACATAAAGCGCCTTGATCGTCCAGCGTTGCCTTCCTATGATGTGAAGAAGATCATAGAAGGTATGAAGTCCTTTGACGGGCAATGTATTGTCCAGACCATGTTCCTTCGTGGAAAGAACGATGAGGGCGAGGATGTGACCAATGTAGGAGAAGAGTATGTTGCCCCGTGGTTGGAGGCCGTGAAATATATCGCGCCTCGCGAAGTGATGATTTACACCATCGACCGCGAGACACCTGGACAGTTTTTGGAAAAGGCCACCCATGAGGAGCTCGACGCCATCCGCGATCGCGTGAAGGCGTTGGGTATCGAGTGTACCGCCTCCTATTGATGAGGCTCTGTATCGAGTCGGCTCATTTTTTTTCGCCATCCTATTGCAGGCCTAACGTCCTCTTTCGTCTGGGTCAGAATGATAAAGCAAAGAGGGGAGTGACCTCACGGCCATCCCCTCTTTCTTGTAAATTACGATAGGTATGAAACTATAATTTACTAATGATTCCTTCTTTTGTACTGCGAAGGAAATCGACGATAATGCGAATTTCCTCCGAGTCAGGCACCTGCTCGACGATCTGGTGGCAAACATCGAACACCGAGTTTTGACCATGGAAAAGCAGGCGGTAGGCGTTGGCGATATGCTTGATCACCTTCTCATCTATTCCTGCAGCCCGTGCCATCGTGGTGTTGACACCACCATAGCCTACCGGCGTTCCACCAGCTACGATATAGGGCGGTACGTCCTTTGAGAAGGTCGTTCCAGCCTGGATCATCGCGCCACGACCCACACGCGTCCTGGCATTCTCGATGACCGATGAGGAGAAGATCACTCCGTCCTCGATCTCGCAATCGCCAGCGATCTTTGTGCCATAGCCGATGACGCAAGAATTGCTCACGCGTGTGTCGTGAGAGATATGCACACCCTCCATGAGCACGTTGTTGGAGCCCAAGACCGTCTTGCCGCCCTCGTGCGTGCCGCGGTTGATGACCACATTCTCGCGGATGATGTTCATGTCGCCCATGACGACCTGCGAGTTGGCACCCTTGAAATTGAAATCCTGCGGCAAGGCAGCGATGACGGAGCCTTGGTGGATCTTGTTGCCGTTGCCCATGCGTGTGCCGTTGAGGATTGACACGAAGGGGAAGATGATACAGTTGTCACCAATCACCACGTCGTCCTCGATATAGACAAACGGGAATATTTTGCAACCTTCGCCGATACGTGCCTTGGGAGACACCTCGGCCTTCGGACTGATTATTGTGCTACTCATAATCTTACTGTCTTATTAGTTAATTGCTACCACCGCCAAGGGCATAGTAGAGGTTGACGATCGACTGCAATTTCGTGAACTGATCCTGCACCTGTGAGACCTGGGCGTTGAGCAGGTTCTGCTGTGCCGTGATGACCTCCAGGTAGGTACTTGAACTCTGCTTGTAGAGCAGTTCGATATCCTCGACGTTCTTCTTGAGCACGTCGATGCGCTTCTGCTCCAGTTCCTCGCTCTCCTTGGCTGCGTTGTAGGCCACGAGAGCGTTGCTCACCTCCGATCCTGCCGTGAGGATGGAGTTCTGCCAGGTGTTGTAAGCCTGCTTATACTGGTCCTCAGCCACACGAAGCCCCGCCTTCAGCTGACCCTTCATGAAGAGCGGCTGGGTGAGGGAACCTACGGCCTGCACCAAGAACTTGGCCGGATTGATCGTACCCTGTCCGTTCGTCCAGCCTGCGTTGGCCGTGATGTTGATGGACGGATAGAAGCGGCTGCGTGCGTTCTGCACACCATAGAAGCAGCTGGCGAGCGCCATCTCGTTGGCGTGTACGTCGGGGCGGTTGCTCAGCAGTTGTACACCCACGCCACCAGCGTAGTTCTCTGGCAGCGACTGGCCGTCGAGTTTGCCACGAGCGATGGTCTGAGCAGGTTCTCCCAGCAGGAGGCTGAGGGAGTTTTCACTCTCGCGGATCTGTCGCTTGATGTTCACGCTCTGGTTCTTCACGCTATAGTAGGCAGCCTCCGCACTCTGCACGCTCGTAGAGCGGGCGCGTCCAAACTCCATCTGCAGTTTCATCATGTCCCAGGTGTCCTTCGTGAGGTTCTTCATGTCCGTGACGATCTCCATCTGCTTGTCGAGCATGAGGAGCGTGTAGTAGAGGTTGGCGACATTGCAGATGAGGCGTGTCTGTACTGCCAGCTGGTAGTCCTTGGTCTGAAGGAGCGACATAGCGGCAGCCTTCTTCGAGGATCGGAGTGTACCGAAGAGGTCCACGTTCCAGCTGGCCGCGAGGGGCAGCGTGTAGCTCTTGTTGGCCTCTGCGCCCTCACCCATGTGGGTGATGGTGCCCGTCGGGGCGAGTACCAGCGAGGGAAGGTAGGCGAGCTTGGCGGCCTTGAGTTGCGACTCGGCAATGTCCACGTTGAGCATGGCGTTGAGAAGGTTCGGGTTGTTGGCCAATGCTTTCTCGATCAGCGATTGCAACTGCGGGTCGGTAAAGACGCTTCTCCACGGCAGGTTGCCGAAGTCGTTGCTTCCCTCCAGCGTCGCCTGGTCGTTTACGGGGTCGCGCACGATGCCGTCCGTCTTCACCTCGGGACGCTCGTAGTCGCCATAGAGGCTCTTGCATCCCGTCAGCGAGAGTGTGGCGAGACCTGCCAGGAGCAGCAGGCGACCACCCGTCATGCGCGTCATATTTTTGATTGTCATATTGTCTATTATTATAAGTATCCTTATTATATTGTTTGGGAGCCTCCCGCTCCCTCGTCTCCTGTGGGGCGGGGGAGCGGAATGGCTACTCAGCTATTTTACATCGGGGCGTTGTCCACCTTGTAGTCGCCGGCAGGTCCCTGGGCGTACTGCTCCAGTTCGCGGACCACCTCCTCGTTCTCCTCATCGTGGAACTCGAGCGGCTTGATGCGCTCCTGCAGCCACTGGAAGATGGCGAAGAGCGACGGGACGACGAACACCTGGCAGATTGTACCGATCAACATACCACCGACGGCGGCAGCACCCAGCGTCTGGTTACCGTTGCGGCCCACACCCGAGGCAAACATCAGCGGCAGCAGACCGATGACCATGGCCAGTGAGGTCATGAGGATCGGGCGCAGACGAGCCACGGCACCAAGGATGGCAGCGTAGCGGATGGCCATACCCGTCTGGCGGCGCTCCAGGGCGAACTGCACGATCAAGATGGCGTTCTTGGCCAACAGACCGATCAACATGATCAGCGAGATCTGCATGTAGATGTCGTTGCTATGGCCGAAGAGCTGGGTGAAGATGAAGGCACCCGCAAGACCGAACGGCACGGAGAGCAATACGGCCAGAGGCAGCAGGTAGCTCTCATACTGTGCGGAGAGGATCAGATAGACGAAGATGAAGCAGAGGATGAAGATCATACCCGTCGAACTGCTCGACTCCTGCTCCGATCGGGTCAGACCCGAATACTCGTACGTGTAGCCGTCGGGCAGCGTCTGCTTGGCCACTTCTTCCACAGCCTTGATGGCCTGACCAGAGGAATAGCCGTCGGCAGCCGTGGCGTTGATGGTGATGGCGGTGAAGAGGTTGAATCGGTTGATGCTGGAAGGACCGTAGGTTCTCTTCAGCGTGACAAACTCGTTGATGGGCGACATGCCGTTGTTGGTGCGTATATAGACATCGTTGAGCTTGTCGATCGTCATGCGGCTCTCGGGGCTACCCTGTATATAGACACGGTAGAGCTTACCGAAGGCGTTGAAGTTGCTGGCGTACTGACCACCGAAGTAGCCCGACATCGTGGAGAGGATGGCCTGGGGCGACGTACCGGCCTGCTTGGCTTTGGCCACGTCGATGTTGACCATATACTGCGGATAGTTCGGGTTGTAGGAGGTCATGGCTCGCTGGATCTCCTCGCGCTCACCCAGCGCCTTGAGGAACTTCTGCGTCACGTCGTAGAACTTGTTGAGGTCGCCACCCGTGCGGTCCTCCATAGAGAAGGTCAGACCGTTGGTAGCCGAGAATCCGGACACCATAGGCGGCGCGAAGGCCAGGATCTGTGCACCTTTGATGGTGGCTGTCTGCTTATAGATCATACCCAGCACGGAGTTGGACGAACTCGGATCGATAAACAATCCTGCGATACCCGCACCCGTGAACACGGACTTGACGCGGTCTATCATACCCCACTTACGCTCGTCAAACGGTTTCAGCTTGATGATGAAGGTGGCCTGGTCGGAACCGGCACCAGCAATGAAGTTGTAACCGGCAATCATCTCACGACGCTCGATCCACGGGTTGGTGGCCAGCATGGCGTCGATCTTCTCGCCAACCTCCAGCGTCTTGTCCTGGCCCGTTGACGGGGGGAGAGAAATGGTACAGAAGAGCGTACCCGTATCCTCGTCAGGGATCAAACCCGTCTTGGTCGTACCCATGAAGAAGACCAGCGCCACGATGCCTGCCACGACAGAGATACCCGTCACGACGCGGTTGTTGATGATGCGCTCCACACCCTTCTTATACTTGTTTGTAATCTTGTCGAACGACTGGTTGAAGCCCGCGTGGAAGCGATCGACGAAAGACATCTTCTTGCCACCGTTGGCCTCCGCCTCCTCGTCCTTCGGCTTCAGGAAGATGGCGCAAAGGGCCGGAGAGAGCGTCAGGGCGTTGACGGCAGAGATCAAGATGGAGATAGCCATCGTGATACCAAACTCGCGGTAGAACGTACCACTCATACCACCGATGAACGACACAGGGACGAACACGGCAGACATCACAAGCGTGATGGAGATGATAGCACTCGAGATCTCGTTCATGGCGTCGATACTGGCCGTGAGCGCACTCTTGTAGCCCATGTCAAGCTTGGCGTGAACGGCCTCGACAACCACGATGGCGTCATCGACCACAATGGCGATAGCCAGCAGCAGGGCCGACAGCGTCAGCAAGTTGATGGAGAATCCGAAGATCCACAGGAAGAAGAACGTACCTATCAAGGCCACCGGCACAGCGATCATCGGGATCAGCGTGGAGCGGAAGTCCTGGAGGAAGATATAGACGACGAAGAACACCAGCAGCAGGGTGATGAAGAGCGTGAAGATCACCTCCTCGATGGAGGCGTAGAGGAACTCCGTCACGTCTTGCTCGATGGTATATTTCAGTCCCGGTGGGAAGTTCTTTGCCTGGCGCTCTAGCTCGGCCTTCACGTCCTTGGCAATCTGGGTTGCGTTGGATCCTGCAATCTGCTGCACCATACCCATCACGGCAGGGTGGCCGTTGTTCTTCAGTTGCACGCCGTAGGACTGCTGACCCAGTTCTATTCTGGCCACATCCTTGAGGTGGAGTGTCTGACCATTGGTATTGCTCGTGAGGACGATGTTGCCATACTCCTCCGACGTCTTCATACGGCCCTTGTAGCGGAGCGTGTACTGGTAGGCCACGTCGCTCTGCTCGCCGATCGTACCCGGAGAAGCCTCCAGGTTCTGCTCGGCCAGGGCTGCCGTGATGTTGGACGGCATGAGGCCGTAGTTCTTCATCTTCACCGGGTCGAGCCAGATGCGGATTGTGTAGTCGGCCGTGGACGGGCTCTGCACGTCACCCACACCGTTGACACGCTTCAGTGCCGGCGAGACGTTGATGTTGTTGTAGTTGTTGAGGAACTTCGTGTCGTAGCGTCCGTCGTCCGTGGTCAGCGAGTACATGATGACGTTGGAGCTCTGTCGCTTCGAAACCGTCACACCCGCTTTGGTCACCTCTGCCGGGAGCAGAGCCTGAGCCTGCTGCACACGGTTGTTGACGTTGACGGCAGCCATATCGGCGTTGGATCCCTGCTTGAAGAAGACCGTGATCTGTGCCAGGCCGCTATTGCTTGCCGACGAGGTGATGTAGGTCATGTTCTCCACACCGTTGATGCTCTCCTCCAGCGGTGTCACCACGGAGTTGAGCACCGTCTGTGCGTCAGCGCCCGGATAGTTGGCCATCACGCTAATGGTAGGTGGCGCAATGTTCGGGTACTGCTCGATAGGCAGCGACACCAGTCCGATCGTACCCAGGAGTACGAAGAAGATGGAGATCACCGTCGAGAGTACCGGTCGCTTGATAAAATTAGTAAATGTCATTGTTTTCTTCTTTTATGTGTTGACCATTGATGGAAGGAGGCCCAAGTCCTCCTTCCGATGGCACTCTCTTGGTTTACTTCTTGTCGCCCTTGCCCGTCATGGCGTCGAGGAAGCCCTCTGACGATCCCTGCTTGGCACCCAGCTCGGCGGCATTCTTCATAGCAGCATCATACTCCTGGAGCGTGAGGGCCTTGATCTCCTGGCCGTCGGTGAGGCCCGTCAGACCCTTGACCACGATGCGGTCGCCCATCTTCAGTCCGCTGGTGATGATATAGTTGTTGCCGTCGTTCTGCGGATCTACCGTCACCTCCGTGTAGTGCACCTTGCCGTTGCCGTCCACCTTATAGACGAAGTACTTGTCCTGCACCTGCGTCGTGGCCTCCATCGGCACGAGGATGGCGTGGTTGTTGTTCTTGGCGATGATCACCTGGCCTGCGCCACCACTCTTGAGCAGACGCTCTGGGTTGGGGAAGCGGGCGATGATGGAGAGCGAACCCGTCGTCGGGTCAATGATGCCCGAGGTCTTGACCACCTTGCCCTCGTGGTTGTAGATCGAACCGTCGGTGAGCTGGAGGCTCAGGGCCGGGAAGCTGTTGATGGCTCCTGCCAGACCATTGTTGCTGCGCGTGAGGTTGAGGATGTCGCTCTCCGACATGGAGAAATAGACCTCGATGGTCGAGATATCGCTGACCGTCGTCACGGGCTGTGCCGAGGACGGGCTGACGAGTGCGCCCACTTTGTAGGGCAGGTTGCCCACCACACCATTGGCCGGGCTCTTTACATAGCAGAAGGAAAGGTTCTCCCTGGCCGTGGCGAGCTGTGCCTTGGCGGCTGCTACGGCAGCCTCTGCCTGCTTCAGGCCTGCATTGGCCGAGCTAACGCTGCTCTGAGCTTGGCGCACGCCAGCCTGAGCGGTCTGATAGCTGTTGCGAGCGGTCTGCAACTCATATTCTCCGATCACCTTATTATTATAGAGGTTTTGGCTGTTGTTGTAGGTCAACTGGGCCGTGGCAGCCTGCGCCTGTGCCGAGTTGAGCGAGGCGTTGGCCGTCTGGATGCCTGCCTGAGCTGAACGTACGCTGGCCTCGGCCTGGTTGATCTGTGCCTGAGCAGCACGGACGGCTGCCTGGTAGGTGGCGTTGTCGAGCTCGAAGAGCACCTGGTCCGCGCTTACCGCCTGGCCCTCATGAACATAGAGCTTGGTGATGAAACCCGAGATTTTCGGACGTACTTCCACGTCCTGTACGCCTTTGATAGTGGCAGGGTAGGTGGTCTTCAACTGGGCGTTGGCCGGACCAATTGTCACTACCGGATACTCGTTGCTCGTGGGCAGTCCTTTTTGGCCGCCTCCGCAACTCGTAAGTACTGCCATAGCGATGGCAGCAAACAGCAAAAACTTGTTTTTCTTCATACCTATAAATGATTCTTTATTTTTGTTTTCTGAAAACGATTTGTTTGTTCTCCCGCTGCGGCTAATCCTCTGATTGATAGCGGAATATCGGAAAACTAATGCGACGCAATCAGTTTTCAACTATGCAAAAGTACCCATTTCCATTCAGAAAGGCGTACTTCGCAAAGTTTTTTTAACTATAATTATTCCGAGTTAGTAATGGTAAAGGCTGCTCTTGGCCTTTACCGTTACTCCTCGTACGTGATTTTTTCTACCTATCGGACTTGTGGGCTCATGCTTGTCCTCGTCCAGTCTCCTGGTCCACAGGTCATCCCACACCCAGCTCCTTGGCCTTCTCTCTGAGCAGCGCCAAGAGCGGCTCTCGCTCGTTGGGCACGATATTTTCCAGCACAGCCTCCTTGAGCGCCTTCTTCAGTTCGCCCACCTCGCGGGACGGTTTCAGATGGAAGAGCTCCATGATTTCGTTGCCGTCGATGACCGGCTGCAGCAGACGCTTGTAGTCGCGCTCCTTGAGGTCGGCTATCTTCTCCCTGACGATGCGGAAGTTCTCCAAAAACTGCTTCTTCCTCACTTGGTTCTTGCTCGTGATGTCGGCCTCGCAGAGCATCATGAGGTCGTCGATGTCGTCGCCCGCGTCGTTGATAAGCCTTCTCACGGCCGAGTCCGTCACCACGTCGTCGGCAATGGCGATCGGTCGCATGTGGAGCTCCACGAGCTTCTGCACATACTTCATCTTGCTGTCCAGCGGCAGTTTCATCCTCCTGAACATCTCCGGCACCATCCTGGCCCCGATGTCGTTGTGGTTGTGGAAAGTCCAGCCCAGCTGGTTGTCCCAGCGCTTGCTCTTGGGCTTGCCGATGTCGTGGAAGAGGGCTGCCCAGCGCAGCCAGATATTGGCCTTGAAAGGAGGCTGCTCGGGATTCTCCTGCTTCTCCTGCTCGTAGCGCCGCTCCTCGGCCCGTGCCACGTTCTCCAGCACCTCCAGCGTGTGGTGGAAGTTGTTCTTGTGCGCCCTGCCGTTGCGCGTCTCCACGATGTCGAGGGCCGTCAGTTCGGGAATGATGAGGCCCAGCAGTCCGCAGCGCTGCAGCTCGAAGAATCCCTTGCTCGGATATTGCGAAGCCATGATCTTGCACAACTCCTCGGCTATGCGCTCCCCGCTGATGATACGGATGCGCTCGGCGTTGCGTGAGAGCGCCTCGAAGGTCTCCTCCTCGATGAAAAAGTTGAGTTGGGTGGCAAACCTCACACAACGCAGCATTCGTAGTGGGTCGTCCGAGAAGGTGACGTCCGGGTCCAGGGGCGTGCGGATGATGCCCTCCCAGAGATCGCCTATGCCGTCGAAGGGATCTACCAGTTCGCCAAAGCGCGCCTTGTTCAGACAGATGGCCATGGCGTTGATGGTGAAGTCGCGACGGTCCTGGTCGTCCTCCAGCGTTCCATCCTCCACGATAGGCTTCCGCGAGTCGTGGCTGTAGCTCTCCTTTCGTGCGCCGACAAACTCCACCTCCATACCGTGGAATTTCACCTGTGCCGTCCCGAAGTTGCGAAACACGCTCACGTGTGCCCGCCTTCCCAGGATCTTCCTCAGCTTCTCGGCTACGGCTATGCCGCTTCCTACCACCACCACGTCGATGTCGTTGGACGGGCGTTCCAAAAAGATGTCGCGTACATAGCCTCCCACGACGTAGCAATCTACGCCCAGACTGTCGGCGGCTTCTGAGATATGGTGAAAAATGTCTTTGTCGAGCAGTTGTGCCAGCTCCTCGTCGGTATATTCGCGCATTGACTTCCTTGTTGTTTTTTCAAGATGCAAAGGTACAAAAAAAAATTCTATTCTCCGCATTTTGGCGTGATAAGGTTGCGTAAGACGAGAAAACTGGTTTTCTCCAGCATGCAGAGGACGAATGTGGGATTAAATTTGAGGTAATCGTTGGCTTGTTATCCAAAAGTTTGTATCTTTGCAAAGATTAAAAGACAATCAGCTCATACGCAAAGACAAAGTATGATAGACCGGGCTACGATAGACAGGATCATGGATGCGACCGACATCGTCGATGTCATCTCCGAGTTTGTGACGCTCCGCAAGCGCGGCACAAGCTATACGGGATTGTGTCCTTTCCACGACGACAAGACGCCGTCGTTCTCCGTAAGTCCGTCGAAGGGAGTCTATAAGTGCTTCGCCTGTGGCGAGGCAGGCAATGCCGTCAACTTCATCATGAAGCACGAGCAGAAGACCTATCCCGAGGCCCTGCGCTGGTTGGCCAACCGCTACCATATCGAGATCCACGACCGCGAACTGACCGACGAGGAGCGTCGCCAGGCCACGGAGCGCGACTCCCTCTTCCTGGCCAACGAGTGGGCGGCCAAATACTTCGAGGACACCCTTCTCAACGACCCTGATGGTCAGGCCATCGGACTCCAATACTTCCGCCAGCGCGGTTTCCGCGACGACACCATCCGCAAGTTTCGCCTGGGCTTCTGCCTCGCCAGTGGCCACGCCATGACCGATGCTGCCCAGCGCGAGGGATTCCAGAAAGACGTCCTCCTCAAGTCGGGCCTCTGCTATGAGCGCTCCGACGGCTCGTTGACCGATCGCTTTGCCGGCCGTGTCATCTTCCCCTGGATCACCATGAGCGGCAAGGTAGTGGGCTTCACGGGCCGCGTCCTCGACACCCGCACCCATGGCGTGCGCATGAAGTATGTCAACTCGCCCGACTCCGAGATCTACCACAAGACCAACGAACTCTACGGCATCGACCTGGCGAAGCGCGCCATGAGCAAGCAGGGCGAGGTCCTGCTCGTGGAAGGCCAGGCCGACGTGATCAGTCTGAGCCAGCGCGGCGTGGAGAATGTCGTGGCGGGTTCGGGAACGGCCCTCACCATTCCCCAGATCAAACTCATCCACCGCTTCACCCCCAACGTCACCCTCGTCTATGATGGCGACGAGGCTGGCCAAAAGGCCGCCCTGCGCGGTACAGACCTGCTGCTCTCCGAGGGCATGAATGTCAAGGTGCTCTTCCTCCCTGACGGCCAAGACCCCGACGACTTCGCCCGCAGCCGGTCCTCCGAGGAGCTCCAGGCCTATATCGAGCAAAACCGTACCGACTTCATCGTCTTCCAGACCCAGGCCCTTCTGCAGGGCGTCACCGACCCCGTGCGCCGCGCCGAGGCCGTCAATCAGATCGTTAGGAGCATTGCCGTTATCCGCGACCCCATTGTCCGCGCCAGTTACCTCCGCGAGTGTGCCCACAGGACCGACGTGCGCGAGGATACGCTCATCGCCCAGATGAACCGCTTCATCTACCAGGGCAAGGAGGCGCGCCAGCGCGAGGAGGAGCGTGCGCAGGCCAGCCAGGCCAGTCAGCCGCAGCCCTTCGCCCCCGCCAGTCCCATGCAGCAGGCCTCGAAGGTGGAGAAGATGCTCATCGAGACCGTCATCCGCCATGGTGGCGAGGTGATCCTCCCTGATGTGGAGGATGAGACTTCCGGTCAGCATTTCGACCTCAACGTGGCACAGTATATCGCCTACGACCTGGCCCAGGACCAGCTCGCCTTCTCCGATCCCCTCTACAACCGCATCCTCGCCGAAGCCGTGGAGCAGTCGGAGAAGGGACCTTTTGATGCGGGCAAGTATTTCCGCCACCATCCCGACATCGAGATCCAGACCCTCGCGGCCAGCATGAGCACCGATGCCTACCAGCTCTCTGAGAGCCTTCAGATGAAGGAGAGCGTGGAGCGGCTCCGAGATACCGTGGTCCACCTCGTCATGGACTTCCGCCTCGACTACATCGAGCACCAGCTCAAGGTGCTTCAGGACCGGCTGAAGAAGGCCCTGGCGATCGGTATCAGTACCGAGGAGATGAAGCAGATGATGGAGGAGATCAAAAACTGGCAGACCGTGCGCAACGCCGTGGCACGCAAGTTGGGCAGCGATATCGTGTAGCTTCGCCCCTCGACGCTATGCTGGAAGCCGCCCGATAGCCTTGGCACCACACGCTCTCTATTGCCACACGCTATATAATAATAAGGAAAGGAACAATCACAATGATCATAGACAAATTGAAAGACCTATTGCAACCTGCTAATGCAGCAGAAAGCGAAAAAGCGAACGAACCGCCCCGCCTCGACCAGAAAGCACTCTGCCAATTGCTCGAAACCACCCTTGCCAGCATAGGCTGCACGCCCACCTGGGAGGACGAGCGAGACCAAAGTCGTGTGGCCAGCTATGAGTACCAAGGAGGCAATTTCCTTGTGCGCATCGCCAAGGACGATACCTTCCTGCGCCTTTGCTACCCCATCTTCTTGAGTGTGGACAAAGAGCTTGTCGAACTGGTGCGCGAGATCTGCAACCAGGTCAACCTTGCGTCTATCGGTCTTCGTGCCGTTTATACCTTCGACGAAGACCACCTCCACGTCAATGTCCATTTCTTCGACAACCTCTACCTCGAACCCTCGCGGGCCAAGGGAATGTTGACGCAAAGCATGAAGGAGATGTTCTCCTGGCGCGACGCCTTTGTCCGCTGGATGGATACCGTCAAGGAGAAAAGAAAAAAATACGGCGCGAACAGCCCTGAGGAAATTGAGGAGCAGTACAAGCGCTTGATCCTGATGATCCGCGAGCACGAGTTGGATAAGAGCGAGGACACGATGTCTGTGCGCGAAAGCGCCGTTCATCACATCACGCTCTCCGAGTTGGTCCAAGATGCCGTGGGTATCAAATCCTTTGTGCCCTCGCTCCTGAGCGTTGCGGGCGACGGTCTCTCCCTCGTCATGGACGCCAGCCAGGACGCCCAGCTTCGCTCGAAGATGGCCGACTACGTCCTTTCCGACGCCCTCATCTCCGACGGCCAGTTTGCCCGCCGTTGTGCCACCCTCCAGCTCGTCTTCTTCCAGCCTGAGGATCCCGACGAGCGTCGCTACCTCACGGTCTCCTTGGTGGCCCGCGAAACCTCGCCAGAGGCTCTCTTCTTCCAGACCACGGTCGTCCTCACGCCCCGCCTCGCTACCCTCGAGAATCCTGCCGACTGTGTCAACGACCATCCCACGGCCTGCTCCCTGCTCATGGCCTACGATCTCAAGACCGAGAAGCAGCTCCGCGACGAGTTCCAGTATATGTGGACCGACGCCAAGGACAAGTTGGTCCACGGACAGATTGGCAAGATGACTGAGGAGCAGCGCGCCGTGGCCCGTGTGACGACTCGCTCGCTGGCCGGGGCGCTCTATCGCGGCACGCAGCTCTTCCAGAGCAAGCGCTTCTTCGAGGCGATGCTCCTGCTCCGCAATGCCTTCGTTCTTTGGAGAGGATCCGTCGATCAACTCTCCTCCAAGGAGCGTGGCCAGTTCTATGAGGTCTGCTTCATGCTCGGCTACTGCTATGACGAGATGAGGCAGTACGACATCGGCCACTACTACCTCTCGCTGCTCGACGGCACGGACAACATAGCCCACGTGTGCGAGATGGTCAACAACCTCGCCAACAACAACGATCCGCGCGTGATCAGCTATATCGAGTCGCTGCTGACTGAAATCCAGCGCCGCGTCGAGGAGGAGACGGGTAAGCATGTGGGCGTCTATGAGGCTGCCCAGGATAGCGAATACTGCGAGTTTGCTGGTTTCCTTCTGGCCACGCGCGTCACGATCTACGCCATGCGCGCCTGCTACAAAGAGGCCGCCCTGGAGTTGCATGAGATCAGCAAATATCCCGATCTGTCTGATCACGTCAGGGAGGTCATGCGCCGTATAGACCGGAATCGGTCCAACCCGGACGAAGCGCCCTTCGCGCCTCCCGCTGACTGTTAGCCTCCTGCCACCACCTATCCCCACCACGCGCTATGGACTACCTGCATTGGATATTTCTCGCCCTCTACATGACGCTTGCCGTCGCCGCCATGGTCACCATCCTGCTCGACAATCGCCAGCCGGCCAAGACCATGGCCTGGGTGCTCGTGCTGATGTTCCTGCCCGTGGTGGGAATCATCCTCTACTTCTTCTTCGGACAGAACGTGCGCAAGGAGCGTGCCATCTCCCAGCATAGCCTCGACCAACTCTCGCGTCGGTCGATGTTGGAGTCTCACGCCCAGGCCAGCCTGAAGATTCCTCCGCTCTACCAGCGCCTCGTCCATCTCTTTGACAGTCAGGATTTTGCCCCTGCTTTCCATCGCAATGATACCGAGATCTACCTCAACGGCTACGAGTTTTTCCCCCAGTTGCTCCGCGACATCGCCTCGGCCCGCGACCATATCCACCTCGACTTCTTCCTCTTCGAGGACGACCCCTTGGGGCGCCTCGTGAGCGACGCCCTGATCGCCAAGGCTTCCGAGGGCGTGGAGGTGCGCGTCATCCACGACGACGTGGGCTGCTGGAGCGTCCCCTCCCGCTTCTATGAGCGGATGCGTGAGGGTGGGGTGGAGGTCCATGCCTTCATGCCCGTCCGCTTTCCGGCCTTCACCAGCAAGGTCAACTACCGCAACCATCGCAAGATTGCCGTCTTCGACGGGCGGGTGGGCTATGTCGGCGGCATGAATATCGCGCTCCGCTACGTGAAAGGTCTCGGCGCGCAGGCCTGGCGCGACACGATGGTGCGCATTCATGGCAATGTCGTCTATGGGCTCCAGCGCGCCTTCCTGGTCGATTGGTTCTTTGTCGATCGCACGCTCATCACGGACCGCCGCTACTACCCCGAGTTTCCCTTGCCCCAGACGGAGTGTCTCGCCCAAGTCGTCACGAGCAATCCCATCGACCCCTGGCCGAAGATCGAGCAGGGCTTCGTCCGCGTCATCCATAGTGCGCGGCAGTATGTCTATATCGAGACTCCCTACTTCCTGCCTACCGAGCCCGTCCTCTTTGCCCTCCGCACGGCCGCCCTCTCGGGGGTGGATGTGCGCCTGATGATTCCGCGCAAGGCCGACTCCAAGTTTGTGGCCTGGGCCAGCCGCTCCTTCGTCAAGGAGATAGCCGACGCGGGCGTCCGCGTCTTGTTCTACGACCGTGGCTTCAACCATAGCAAGCTCCTCGTGAGCGATGACCTCCTGGCGACCATCGGTTCCACCAATGTCGATTTCCGTAGTTTTGAGCACGATTTCGAATCCAATGTGTTTTTCTATGACCAGGCCATGGCCCTCCGTATCAAGCAGGTCTTCCTCGACGATGAGGCCGACAGCATTCCCCTCGACCAGCTACGCGAGGGCGCTTCCCGCGGCCTTCTACTCCGCCTCTGGGAGTCGTTGGTCCGCCTGATGAGTCCGCTCATGTAGCTTGCGCTGGTTCGCTTAGAAAAAAAGTTCATCCGGAAAATCAACTGATCGGGTTTGTGCTGTTGCCAATACGTCCTGCTGAGTTAGGGAAAACAACCAATACAAATTTTACAACAAGTTACAACGCTTTCGATAAGCCATGTGCAAAACCGAGCTCGCTCGAGCTTTGCCATGGCGAGAAAGGGTACCATGAAATGGAACTTTGCACGCTTTTGCGTGTCACAATCCTGCTGAGTTAGGGAAAACAACAAATACAATATTTACAACAAGTTACAACCTACACGCTTTGCGTGTAGCAATCCTGCTGCAAGGTAAACAACAAAATACAACAAGGGTGCCATGAAATGGAACAGCTTCGCCTTGAGTGCGCATCCTTGCTGTCCTGGCGAAGCGTTGTTCAAAGTTGTAAAAGTTGTTCAAGTTGTTTTCCCAATTTAGCTGGCCGAATTGGAAAAATACTCGACCTGTACGGTTGAAATTACCCAATACGCCCTGAAAGGGCAGAAGCTCTTAG
>OGHD01000436.1_pt1 | contig 20523 bp, 19 predicted proteins | sample 1571341 | NCBI WGS metagenome assembly OGHD01 (sample SAMEA2582026, study PRJEB24529) | metagenome | biome: Human gut stool | place: China | collected 2011 | reverse complement strand
ACAGTATAGCATATCTGGTAAGACGGTTAAAGTGTTTTACTAGATTTTAGTATAAAATACCGAATCTCAATGCCAAAACCAGAACAAAAGAAAGAAAATCTGTCTCGGCGCGTGGATCTCGATTACCGCAGTGATCTTGTGCGCGACGCTGTGCGCCTTGGCCGTGCTGTGGAGCAGATGACGGACGATGCACCGACGCGCGATGCAGCGACTATGCCTCCGCACATCGACAGCAAGCGCCGGAAGAAGCTCAAGCAAAAGAAAACCGCCCTCGGTCACGCTGAGGACGATCATGTGGATTGGACAATGGAACAGCACTTATAAAAACAGCCTCCAGTGGGAGGCAGAAAGGGGACCTATGAAAAAGGATTGGGAGATTTATCGGGACACCGGTATTCTCGGCGGATACATACCGGAGCAGGCAAAGCTTCGGAGAACAGAGGACGGTGAAGTCACAACCGTTTTCCGGGATACGGTGACACACGAAGAGGAAGACTGCATCGCAAAACAGCGCGAGATGCTGATCGGCGGCAGACGGTTCTGCATCACGTCTGTGTTCCCAGCAGAGCCCTGCGCAACGCCGACGGACAAGCTGATCGCCTGCATCGACGCGGAACTGGAAAAGGAAGCGCACAGCGCATAAAATTCTCGTAGACTTGTGGCAGCTGATGCGGTATACTTGCCGTACCGTACCGGCTTGCCCCACAGAAAAGGAGGTTATGATGGCAAGTCAGAAACAACAATATACGATTCTCTACGGGCGGCTCAGTCAGGAGGACGAGCGTACCGGAGAGTCAAACAGCATCCAGCATCAAGAGTTAATATGTAAAGGGTGGTTTCTCCCACCTAATACATATGACTGCGGCTCATTTGTGGTGAATGGAACAGCAGTTGTAGGAAAGGAGCCAAAACACAGTATAACCGCTGGAAATCAACACACAAAGGAGCTGACTTTTATGAAATCACTGTTTGAGCAAATGGGCGGCACTTACCATCAAGTGGGTGATTACCTCATTCCGAACCTTTCTTTGCCGGAGGAGTCAGACTATCAGATCGGCAAGTATGGGCGTATGCGCCGAAGCTATCTGAAAGAGTATCATCCCGTCCTTTATGCAAACTATCTTACGAGCGGAACGCTGCACCGGCATCTTGCCGAGATAGACCAAGCCTGCCACGAACGAATGGAAATCGTTGTTTCTGCTATGGCGAAGCAAGAGGGTGTGATCGAAGCGCTCAAAGCCGCTGACCAGATGGAATGGGTACGCCGCATGAACAGCATCCACAGCCGTGCAGAGGAAATCGTTTTAACCGAGCTTGTATATGAATGACAAATGCCCGTTATCGGTTGCATGGCCGATAACGGGCATTTTTGCGTATCAGTCCTTTTGTTCTGTGCTGGCTACCAGCCGGTCAAAGTCGCTCTGATACAGCCGGTCCTGAATGACACGGTACTGCTCAAACTCGCTTTCCGCAAAGGCTTTTGCAATGGCAGCGGTAACCTTTCCCTTATCCCGCAGAATCTCCGCATCGTTGAATTGCAGAAAAGCGTCCAGCTTGGAGGCCCAATCTGCCATGGTCATGGGAATATGCCGTCTGGCCTGCCGCGTGGCGTAGTCCAGATACATGGTGACGATTTCGTTCAGTTCCTGCATTTCATCCATGGATAAGTAATTTTTTGCAACGGACACATCTGCCTTGACAATCTTGCCGTCAGGAGCATTCTTCCATGAGGTCAGCCCCATGTGTTCCTTGGTGTGATCGGCTCGTGCCATAATGACCTCTGCCGCTGTGCCGCCATGGACGGCATAGTGCATCTTATTCTGAACTGTGGCAAAGAAATCCTTTGTGGTCTGGCTATCGAGAGAGTAGTCCACAGCGGTGGCGTAAATATCCGTAATTTTCTGATAGAAGCGTCGTTCGCTGGCCCGAATCTCCTGAATCTCGGAAATCAGGTGATCGAAGTAGTCCTCATCAAAAATCTGCCCATTGATGAGCCTGCTCTTATCCAGCACATACCCCTGCTTGGTGAAGGTGTCCAGCACCTTGGTTGCCCACTGACGGAACTGCGTGGCTCTGCCGGAATTGATCCGATAGCCTACGGCAATGATGGCGGACAGCGAATAGAACTTATAGTGATAGGTTTTTCCGTTATCCGCAACTTGTGCAAAATTTGCACAAGTTGAATCTTCGGACAATTCGCCGCTTTCATATACATTTTTCAGATGCTTTGTCACAACGCTCCGGTCTACATCAAAAAGCTGTGCAATGGCCTTTTGCGTCAGCCAGACATCGTGGTTCTGCACGCGCACTTCGATCCCATCCTCATGGGCATCTTTCGTGAACACAAGGAAATCCACTGTGCTGTTGCGGATTTGCAGTTTATCCTTCTTGGCGTCTGCCATATCGTTTCACCTCAATCTTCTTCGCTGGTTTTCTTCCCTCTGCTCTTATAAACATTATACTGATTCTTGCAGCGGGGACTGCAAAAAGCGGAATTGGAGCGGCTGCTCAGGAACACCTTCTGGCAGTGCTTGCACAGCCGCAGGGGTTTCTCTCCGTCCACCAGCAGGAAGCTGAACATCATCTGGATGCCCAGCAGCAGAGAGTGAAAGTCCCAATAGATGGTCGGCTTGTCCAGCAGCTCAATATGATAGCTGGGCGCAATGCCGCCGAAGGCCGCCATACCCTTGCGGTACAAATTCCGGGTATCTTCATCGATCAGGTCATAATCATTGTAATACAGAATGGAGGTGGTCAGGGTGAAGGCCCAATCCTTGAACTGCTGCGCCACCCAGTCATAGGCTTCAGCATACTCCCGCTGGAAGCTCATGGTTTTCGCCATAGGCTCATCCGCAAAGGTCATGGTCAGCGCCACCATTGTTCGGTCCCCGGACACGCTCCAGCTGGACTCAATGCCCTTCTTGACCAAATCCAGCTGGTCAAAGGGATAGAACAGCGCCAGATAGTCCTCGGTTTCCATGGATTCTGCCTTGATGAAGTGATTCTTCGGCAGATAGACTGCCTCATAGTCCATAAAGGACGGCGTGGTGGGCAGTGCCGTCATCAGCCCCAACAGACCGTAGTGGGTCGCAAATTCCAGAATGGCCTTCTGCACCTCGTCCTCCGGACTGCGGTTCATCATCAGCATTCCCACGTTCAGCGCATCCAGCACGATTCCCGGCGCTTCCTTCAGGGGATTATAGATATCGGGCTTGGCATTCTTCCCCGGTGTGATGTACCGCTTGCCGTCTGCGGCGGTTTTCAGTTCATAGCGGTCATACCGTACCCAATGGGAACGGGACTGCTCAAAGAGATTCTTCATGGCGCTGTTCCTCTCAACTCGTAATCCAACTATATATTAACCATATTACTATTGTATCAACCGTCCTTGGCTTCGTCAAGGGCGGCTTTCTTTTTCCTCGGTTTGGTTTTGTTTTCCCGGCGGATCACGGCATCCTTGCCCATGGTTTGCAGCAGTGCTTCATATTCCTCTACGAACTCGCGCTCCCGCAGAGTAATGTTGTAGTCCTTTTCCAGCTTTTCGCTCAGATGCTCATACATCCGCCTTTGCAGCTTTTTCTGAATGGTCATACGCAGCTTTCGGATGTTCCGGTCGGACTGCCCACGGATGGCAGCAAGCCTTGTGGTGCTGTATTGCTTGACGAACAGGTAATACAGTACCTCCTTCTGTTCATCACTGAGGGTGAAGAAGAGCTTGGAGAGAAAACGGTTTGCTGTCAGCTCATGCAGCTCGTAGGGGCAGGAGAAGATGACGTCGAGAAAATTTCCCTGACAGAGCTGGCGGAACCTTGGCAGATTCATCCAGAGGGGAGCAATTCTCGGTTCTGGCACAGCCTGAAATTCCAGTGGCACATCACCGCGCAGGTTTTCGTGATCACGCTCCCGGCGCTCCCGGTTCCTGTCCAGCTTGTTCCATTCGTCTACCACAGTCAGAAAATCCGATTCTGTCCGGGCTGCTTCCTCTAAACGCTTCAACGCCTCTGCACGAATCTCCCGCTTGAGTCGTTTTTTACTGGTGGGCGCGGCTTCTTCCTCCTCGTCCTCCAGCTCGGCATGATAGTCTCTGGGATGCTCGTCCTGCTCCAGCTCGCTCTCCAGCTCCAGCGTGCGTTCCTTTGCAAGCGCTTCTTCCAGCGTCTCGTTCACCGGCGTTCCGTCAGGCGAATCCTCCCAATCGGCAAAGCCGTCCGCATCCATTTCAAGGTCGGCTTCCTCTATTTGTTCTTCGGTATCTTCTTCCTCATCGGAAAAATCATCATCCCACAGCAGTTCATCCTCCCATGGTTCCACGACAGCTTCACCCCCCCGAAAAAATATTTTTCTTTTTTTCAAAAACAGTTCCGATTTACACCCCGTATTTCTCCTATTAGTAGATGAAGTAATCTTAACGCAAGTTACACGGGTTACTTTCCGAGCCATCAGCAAAAAAGGAGGATATGGAGCATGGAAAAGCAACAAAAAGCCACGGTTGGCTTACAGCCAACGGAACCAAACACATTATATCAAAAACCAACCAATCACGCAAGGAGGATGCCTATGGAGCAGAACAAACGAGAGCAGTTTATCATCCGCCGAATCGGCGGCACCACCTACAAGGTCAGAGTCGTGTTCAACGAAAGCGGCGGCGAGACCATGGAGGATAAAATTTTGCGGATTGTACGCAATGATATGGTTACAAACGACGGAACCTATGGTATAATGGAGACACCACAAATGAGCCGACAGTCTGAAAGGAGCGCATCATGAGCGTGAAACAGACTGAAAGCAAAATTACCGCTCTCTATGAGCGGCTGTCCCGTGACGATGACAATGCCGGGGATAGTAACTCCATCGTGAATCAGAAAAAATACCTCGAAAGCTATGCCCAGCAGAGAGGCTACACCAACTGCCGCCATTATACCGATGATGGCTGGAGCGGCGGCAATTTCGAGCGGCCTGCATGGAAACAGCTTATCGCAGACATTGAGGCAGGTAGGGTTGCCCATGTGATCGTCAAGGATATGAGCCGGGCGGGGCGTGACTATCTGCAAACCGGATTTTACACGGAGGTATTCTTCCGGCAGCACGGCGTCCACTTTGTTGCCATCGCCAACAGCGTGGACAGTGATGACCAGAACAGCAATGAATTTGCCCCCTTCCTCAACATCATGAACGAATGGTATCTGCGCGACCTGAGCCGCAAGCAGAAAACCGCCATCCGCATCAAGGGCGAGTCCGGCAAGCCCACCACCAACTGTGCCATTTACGGTTACAAGAAAGACCCGGAAAACAAATACCATTGGCTGATTGACGAGGAAGCTGCCGCCGTGGTGCGGCGCATTTTCCGATTGACCATCGAGGGCAAAGGACCCTACGATATTGCCCGTATTCTCTTTGAGGATAAGGTGGAGACGCCCGCCGTGTACTTCGGCAAGCAGGGCAAGGGCATCTGGAAAAGCAAAGAGGAATTTTCTAATCCCTATAACTGGAGCGGCTATGTCGTGGGGCAGATCCTCTCCAAGCCGGAGTACATGGGGCACACGGTGAATTTCCGCTCCCACAAGCAGTCCTACAAGGATAAAAACGCCGTGATGAATCCCAGGGAGGACTGGCTGATCTTTGAGGATACCCATGAGGCCATTGTGGACAGGGAAACATGGGAGCTTGCGCAAAAGCTCCGCAAGACGCCCAAGCGCATCGACACGTTGGGTGAGGCAAATCCGCTGACCGGTCTTTTGTACTGCGCCGACTGCGGAGCCAAGATGATGAATCATCGCTCAAGGGGCGGCACGGAGAACAATCCCTATCCGTCGGATTTTTACGATTGCTCCACCTATACGCTGGCACATCAGAAGCGCACCCATGCTTGCAGCGGACACTATATCCGCAGCAAGGTGCTGCGGGAGCTGATTCTGGAAACCATCCGGGCTGCCAGCACCTTTGCCATCTCCGACCGGGATGCCTTTCTGGAGAAGGTGCGCTCTGCCTCCCAGCTGCGGCAGGCAGAAGCGGCCAAGGAAACCAAGCGGAGGCTGAACAAGGAGAAAAAGCGGATTTCTGAACTGGATACCATCATCAAGAAGCTCTATGAATCCTTTGCCGTCGGTCGCATTACCGGAGAACGCTTTGACAGTCTGCTGGCGGAATATGAGGCGGAGCAGAAAACGCTGACAGCGTCCGTCTCCGAAATGGAAATGCAAATGTCCGCCTTTGCCGAGGACACCGACCGAGCCAAGCAGTTTCTGGAGCTGGCAAGAAAGTACACGGATTTTTCCGAGCTGACCACACCCATGATTAACGAGTTCGTGGAGAAAATTATCGTACACGCTCCAGAAAAGATCGACGGTGACCGGGTGCAGGAGGTGGAAATCTATCTACGGTTCATCGGGCGGTTTGAGCTGCCTGTCACGGATCTGACCGAGGAAGAAATCAAGCGGCAGGAGCAGCTCAAGCGGCACCGCATCAAAAGCAGGGAGCGGTATCAGAAAATCAAGGCTGGTGAACACGCTGTCGGTCAGCCTTTCATGCTGACCTGCAAGTGCTGCGGGCAGGAATTTGAATCCAAGCGGACAAATACCCTGTTCTGCGGCCCCAACTGCCGCTCCAAATTCTACCGGCAGGAGGCGGCGGAGAGCCGCAGCCGGGAATGCACCTGCGAGAACTGCGGTAAGGTGTTCACTACAACGAGGTCGGACGTGAAATATTGCAGTGACGATTGCCGCTATCAGGCGCAGATCAAGCGGCAGGGTGCACGAAAGGAAGCCTTGCGAGAGGCAAAGATTGAACCGGCTTTACCGGAGAAAGAAACGAAATCAGCATAAGATAAGACGCAACCGGCGGCTTGCCCCTCAATGGGCAGGCCGCCGTTTTTTGCGCAGAAATGGAGGAACAATGAATCTTTTTGAAATTGTCAAATACGGCGTAAGCTGCCGGGAGGCAGCGGAGCTGTACGGCGTGGAAGTCAACCGCTACGGCATGGCCCTCTGCCCGTTTCACATCGACCGACATCCCAGTTTGTATGTGGCAGACGACCACTATTATTGCTTTGCCTGTGGGGAACACGGCGATGTGATCGACTTTGCTGCAAGGCTGTTCGGCTTGCCGCTCTATGAGGCGGCGCAGCGTCTGGCAGCAGACTTTCACCTTACCCCGGACAAACCGCCCAGCGCAGCGGCGCTCCACGCAAAGCGCATCCGAACAGAAGCACAGCAGCTCAGGGAAAACGAGCGGCTGTGCCTTTCTGTTCTGTCCGATTATGCCCGTGTCCTGCGGGACTGGAAGGTGCAGTATGCGCCGCAGTCACCTGACGAGCCTGTTCACGCACGGTTCGTGGAAGCCTGCCGCAGCCTCGACCAGACAGAATACTACTTAGATATTCTGTGCGCAGGTGATTCCTATGAACGTGCCGAGCTGCTTCAGCAGATGATGGCAGACGGCAAGCTGGACAGGCTGCGGCAGCGCTTGGAAAAAATACACAAGGAGGAAACCGAAGATGGATATGACACCGCAGACGTGGCCTGAGTGGTACGACGGCAGGCACATCAACGAGGTGCGGTTTTGCCAACAGTTTTTGGAGAAACACCCTATGAAATGTGTGCGTGGGCGGCTGTTCACGGTGGATGGGCTGATTGAGGACGAGGGACAGATCGGCAATCTGATTCTGGAGGAAATTTCTGGCGTACTGACCGCCAATCTCTCCAAGACGGTGGCAAACTTACTTGCCAGCATCAAGCTGCAAGCCTATTCGCCGCCGCTGCCCATTGAGACGGACCGCATCCATGTTGCCAATGGGACATATTTCATGGACGGACATTTCAGCGAGGAAAAGAGCTACTGCAACAATCGCCTGACCGTCTCCTACGATCCCAACGCACCTGTGCCGAACCGCTGGATGCAATTTCTATCCGAACTACTGCAAGAAGATGATATTGCCACCTTGCAGGAATTTCTTGGTTACTGCCTGCTGCCCACCACCAAGGGGCAGAAAATGCTCATGCTCATCGGTAAGGGCGGCGAGGGCAAAAGCCGCATCGGACTGGTCATGCGCTCCCTGCTGGGCGACAGCATGAATATCACCAGTATCCAAAAGGTGGAGAGCAACCGGTTCAGCCGTGCGGACTTGGAAAACAAGCTCCTGATGGTGGATGACGATATGGACATGAGCGCACTGCCCAAGACCAATTATATCAAATCCATCGTGACCTCCGAGTGCAAGATGGACATGGAGCGCAAGGGCGTCCAGAGCTACCAGAGCCAGCTCTATGTTCGTTTTCTCTGCTTCGGCAACGGTGCGCTGACGGCCTTGCACGACAAGTCCGACGGTTTCTTTCGCCGCCAGATCGTGCTGACCACCAAAGACCGGCCCGCAGGCAGAGCAGACGATCCGTTTCTGGTGGACAAGCTGCTGCGGGAGAAAGAAGGCATCTTCCTCTGGTGTCTGGAGGGTCTGCACCGGCTGATTGGGAACAACTATCAGTTCAGCATTTCCGGCAAGGCCAGAGAAAATATGGAGACGGTCAAGCGCAGCAGCAACAATGTGATCGAGTTTCTGCAATCCGAGGGCTATATCCGCTTTCGGGCAGACAGCGAAGCCAGCTCCAAGGCGATCTATGAAGCCTATACAAGATGGTGCGATGATAACGCACAGAAGCCCATGTCTGCCAACCGGGTCAGCTCTGAGCTTGCACAAAATGAGCGGCTTTACAACGTGGAGGCCACCAACAATGTCCATGCCGGCGGTAAGCGGGTGCGGGGATTTGTGGGCATTGAGGTGGTCAATCCGCTGCCGTATTGAAAACGAGAAACGGACTTCAAAATTGCCGTACACGCCGTACACTCTGTACGGCTGTTTTTGATTCCATCCTAAAAAACCGCTTTTGCTTGTGCGCACCGTGAAGCATTTCACGGCAGCGTGTAAAATCTGTCGCCAAATCGGCGGCCGGTACGCAAAACCGGCGTACAGAAGCGTACAGAAGGCGGGCTTGCCGTACCAAACCGTACACCGACGGCTCTATTTTGCTATTCCAAAATCAATGCTTGTGAAATCCGTGAAGATTTTTGCCGCAGGTCGAACGGACTGCACCATCCGGTGATTTACCGAAGCGCGAAGGCGCTGCACCTGACGGCGGCATATTCTGCCGTTCCGTATGCTCTCACACAGAACGATGAAGCCGATAGGGCGAAGTTGTGAACAGGGCATCACGGACGGAAATCTGAGCGGATTTGCGGCATGGCAGATTTTTCACTGCAAAGCGCACACAGTTCACTTACTCAAAAACCAATATCACGAAAAATGGAGGTAAAAAGTTGATGAAATCCAATCTGAGAAATGAGATCAAGTCGTACATCGTCCGTCAGGGCATGACCATGCAGGAGGTGGTCGATCTGCTGCGGGACGAACACGGCTGGTCTGACAGCGTTTCCAACCTTTCAAACAAGCTCCAGCGGGAGTCCCTGCGCTATGTCGAGGCTGTCCAGCTTGCCGACGCGCTGGGCTATGAGATCGTCTGGCAGAGGCGGAAGTGAGGAGGATGTTCACATGACGGATACGGAAAAGAAGCTGTTGCAGGCGCAGCACCGATTGGAGGAAGCACAGGCGCGGGATCGCGTCAAGGAGCGAAAAGCCCGCACTCGCAGGCTCATTCAGGAGGGTGCAATTCTGGAAAAGGTGCTGCCGGAGATGCGGACGATGGAGCTGCCTGCGCTGGAGGGGTATCTTTCACGGAAGCTGGGAAAAGAAATCTAAATTTCAGATGGGAGGTCTCCGGGAAACCGGGGGCCTTCCTCTTTTTTCTCCCGAAGGGCGCACTTACTCACCACCCCGAAGGGGCGGTGGTATTTCCTGCGGAAATCGTGCGCTCTGCGAGGCGAATGCGGCTGCTGCGGCAGCCTCCAGACAATGCCACAGCACCTGCAAGTGCTGCTGTCATCGTCTGCGCAGGTCGCAGTTGTTTCCGTTTTGGAAACAGTCTGCTCCCTGCCCGCACAAACCTGCCACCGGCAGCTTTATTTGCGGCTATGACCCGAAGCTCGACTTCGGGTCATTTTCTCTTTTGCGAAAGAGAAACAGAAAAAGAAAGAATGAGGTGAAGAAGATATGGCGATTTATCATTTGGAAGCGAAGGTGGTCAGCCGTGGCGCAGGGCGCTCCGCCGTGGCCGCTTCCGCTTATCTGAGCTGTTCCCGTCTGTATAACGATTACGACGGGATACAGCATGACTACACAAAAAAGCAGGGACTTGTCTGGCAGGAAGTGTTTCTGCCGGAATATGCACCGCAGGAATGGCAGGATCGTGAAAAACTCTGGAACGCCGTAGAGGAAGTGGAGACTGCTAAGGACAGCCGGTTGGCGCGGGAGTTTGTGGTTGCCCTGCCCATAGAGCTGAGCCGTGAGGAACAGATCGAGCTGCTTCAAGATTTTATCCGGAAGCAGTTTGTATCCGATGGAATGTGCGCCGACGCTGCCATCCACGACACCGACGGTCACAATCCCCACGCCCACATTCTGCTGACGGTGCGCCCGCTGGATGAGCAGGGCAAGTGGCAGTACAAAACCGAGAAAGAGTATCTTTGCGCCAAAAACGGTGAGGAACGAGGTTTTACCGCCACTGAATTTAAGGTAGCACAGGCAGAGGGCTGGGAGAAGCAATATCCCTACAAGGTCGGCAAAAAGAAGGTCTATATGACACCATCTGCCGCCGAGGCGCAGGGGCTCATCCGGGCTGATAAGCATCCGAAAAGCACCCGCTACGGCAGGCAGAATCCCATCTCCGAACGCTGGAACAGCGAGGGGCAACTTTCCGCGTGGCGGGCAGCATGGGCGGATGTGACCAACTGCTATCTGGAACGCGCTGGGCGGGAGGAACGCATTGACCACCGCAGCAATGCTGCCAGAGGGCTGGATGAGATCCCTACCATTCATGAGGGCGTGACGGCACGGGCGCTGGAGCGGAAAGGGATCATCGCTGACCGCTGCGAGATCAACCGGCAGATCAAGGCGGACAATGCCCTGCTACGGGAGCTGAAAGCTGAAATCAAAAAGTTGACCGCACTGGTCGCCCGCACCGTACCGGCCATTGCGGAGGGGCTGGAAAAGCTGCGCAGCCGTGTGCTGATCTTCTGCTACCAACTCTCTCACATTCGCAGCGGCAAATCGCATATTCAAAAATCTCTTTCCGTATGGAAGCCAGAGCTGGAGCGTTATACCGGGCTGGTACAGCAGATCAAGGAAAAGAGCAAGGAGCGCAAGGCGCTGGTTGCTGAGAAAAAGGAATTGCTAATATACCATGTGAAACGCCACAAGGCGCTGACTGTCCGCATTGCCGAGCTGATAGAGGATTTGGAAGAACTGCGTTCCGAAAAGGCGCTCCTTTTGCAAAAATTTGAGTATGCGGAGGATGCAGGCGCAGAGGCGTTCCGCAAGGATATTGCCACCATGGAGGCTGGACTGAAAAAGCTGGAGGCGCAGGAGCAAAGATACTCTGCCGAGTTGGATAAGGCTTTGGATGAATACGCTGAACTGAAAGCGCAGGCTGCGGATTTTGACTCGGTAGAGCTGTACAAAGCACGGCAGGTCCTCCGTCCTGCGCAGGAAAAGGCAGCGGAAAGACAGTTGGAGGAAACCTTGCAGAAGAAGCCTTCGTTCAGTCTGCTGCTCAGCGCAAAGCAGGAAGTATCCAGACTGCTTGGAGAGGACACAGAAGAGCGGCAGGCACGGCAGATGGTTATTCGTCGGCAACGGTCAGACCCGCAAAAGCCCAAGCACTTCCAGCGCTAAGTGATAAAAATGCACATTTTCCCTATTGACTTTCCAACTCTAATCCGTTAGAATAATACTAACAGATTAGAATGAAAGGCCGCTAGAATGAGTATACCAAAAGTTTTTGAAAGCGAATACCGTTTTTGCCTGATCCTTTGGGATCATGAACCCATCAAGAGCAGAGATTTAGCTCAACTTTGTGAAGAGCAACTAGGCTGGAAGGTTACTACCACTTACACGGTAATAAAGCGTTTGTCGGAGCGTGGCGTGATAAAGAATGAGAATACAATCGTTTCTTCGCTGGTATCCAAGGAGCAGATACAGACAGCTGAAATTGAGGAATTGGTCGAGAAAAAATTTGCCGGTTCGATTCCGGCCTTTTTGACTGCATTTACCAAAAGCCAACAGCTCACAGCCGATGAAATTCAGGAGATGCAGCAGATGATTGACCGCTTTCGGAAGGAGCATCCGGATGACTGAATTGTTTATGAAGCTGCTTAATATGAGCATCCATGCCGGATGGCTTGTTCTGACTGTTCTGCTTGTTCGCATCATATTCCGTAAGGCCCCCAAATGGCTGTTCCCCGTATTGTGGAGCTTTGTGGGGATTCGGCTTCTCATGCCAAACGCATTGGAAAGTCGCTTGAGTGTCATTCCTGATATAAGTGGCTTTTCGGCATCCGAGCAGGGCCTGCTTTCTGCTAAAGGTTTCACTGCTCCTGTTCCTTATGTTGGAATCGTCTGGTGTACTGGTATGGCAGTAATGCTTCTGTTTGAAGCATTAAGCTATGTACATCTCCGCAGCAAAGTAAAAACTGCTGTCCGGCTCTCGTCAAACGTGTATCAAAGCGAGCATGTGAATGCTCCATTTATTCTTGGCCTGTTTGCGCCGCGCATCTATATTCCGTTCCATATAAAGAGCAAGGAATTGGATAGCATAATTGCACATGAACGTGCGCATATAAAACGCCGCGATCATTGGCTAAAGCCCATTGCGTTCTTAATTCTTTCTCTTTATTGGTTCAATCCTTTGATTTGGATTGCGTATTATTTCCTTTGTAAAGATATTGAGTTGGCATGTGACGAATACGCTATCAAGGATATGAGTGATTCTCAGCGCGCTGCGTATTCGCAGACGTTGCTCTCCTGCACTGCAAACCAGCGTATTTTTGCGGCCTGCCCGCTGGCCTTCGGCAGTAAGAATGTGAAAACACGAATCCGTGCTGTACTTTCTTATCGAAAGCCTCATACTTGGATCATAACCGTGACCGCGATACTTGTTTTGGCAGTTGTCGCCTGCTTTATGACAAACCCGAGACAACCAAAAGAAAGTACTGCTCAGGGTAGCAACTATATTGATCTAAATCAGCCTCCAACATTGGACGTGATTCAAAATGGACAAACTATTTCGGATAGAAGTAGTAGCGAAGATCGGCAACGTGAAGTAGAGCTTGAGAGCGCTTTGTTGGGAGAAGCGATAAAGAAGCAAGAGTCTCTTACTCAAATTCAAACAACTGATTTTTACAGATGAAAAGTCCTACGTTATCTATAGGATTGACGTTAATTTAACTGTCGATGTGGTTACATGGAAGGAGGGAAAATTCATGAAAATCATTTGAGGAAGCACATGGCCTGTCTGTTCAACGGATTCTGGCTCATGTGCTGAACCAAGAAGACATCAGACAAAAATCAGTTAAAAAGGAGCGTTGTTTATGCAAAAGATCAAGTCACTGGCCGCAGTTTTTCTGGCCCTTTTTATCCTCGCAGCGATTCCGACACAGGCTCTCGCCGCCGAAGCTCATGTTGATGCTATCACTGCACATACTCATCAATGGTATTTTGACCATTATGACACTACGTATATCCCAATTGACGATGAAACTCACTTAAAGACGCTCTATCCTGTGTATAAATGCTCCGTTTCTGGTTGTAGTGCTTTCGACATCAGGGATGGTTATGAATCAACGCCGTCCCATACAATGACCAGTTACTCGTATACGGGGAGCAATTATCATGCGGGTAATTATCATTATATCCGCTATGAACGGCATTGCGTCCAGTGTGGACATTCCACTGGCTATTGGGATCATTACAGCTGCCCCGGTAATGGGCATTGCATCCTGCCCCAGTCTGTTTTCCCGGTTTTGACAGATAAGTAAGTGACAGCTGAGCAGCGGCATGGGTGAATATTTCTCCCATGCCGCTGCTTGCATTATTGGAGTGCAGTTAAATGATTGTTTTCTTTTACGAAAAGGTGCGCTTAAAGCGCGGCGCTTGGCAGACGGTGAGTATTGTATTGCTGATAGCTTTCCTTTGTGCATTTTTTACTCTCTTTGATGGCTTCATTTGCCAGAAAGAACAGGATATGGAGAGCGCCTACGCAGTGATTCCCGTAACTGTCGTCGTATCCAATCTTACCGGCACGAAAACCGATGACCTGAAAATTACAGACTATATTATCAACTACTTTCTCTCTGACAAATATGCTTATGGCGGGGAGCTTCAGGAAAAAGCATTTTCCTCCTATGTGAAGGATGTTTGCCTGAAAGCATCTGTCTATTACAGCCAAGGGACGGGTTTTTCGAGTCGGCAAAAGCTGATTGGCATTACTTCTGTTGATGCCGCATCGGAATTGGCACCCGTTTCAGGAAATTCGATTACTTATTTTGAAGGATACGACGAATCAATTTTTACCTCAAATAAAGCAGCGTGTCTTGTTTCGACCGCAGCGGCAGAAGAACTGTCGCAAGATACTGATAATAATGGTAATGTCATATTGACGGTTCAGATGTCGCCTGCTGCGACCGGTGAAGCGGCCACACAGATTTCGCTCGAAATTGCTGGGACGTATTCGTCGGAATCTCAAACGATCTATTGTCCATTCAGCTGCGTTGCCGCAGTACAAACAGAGCTGGATGGGAAGATTACGGGGGATAGCTTGAGCGCCACAGTGCGCGATAATCATGAGCTGGACGAATTCCGGAAAATACTGATGCGTCACTTCGCAAATGTGGACCCATCCGGGCATCAAGAAGAAATCAATAATTCTCCAGCTCTCCGATATCAGCAATTTGCCATAACAGTTCATGACGAAACACTCCGCGAAACTCTGAATGCTTTGAATCGAAATTTGCAAACACTGTATCGACTAAAACCAATTTTTGCCTGCACAGAGGTCATGATTGGCACCGCCGCAGGTTTTTTCTATATTCATATCCGAAGGCGGGAATTTGCCATTGCACGATCTCTTGGTACAAAACGCATTGAAACGGTCATTATGGTATTCGTCGAGATATGTCTGATGTTTTTGGTTGGCGCAGCTATTGGAACAATTCTCATTCTGTTTGTCCAAGAGACTGCCACCCAATATGTCATGGCCGCAGCACTCTTTTTTGCTATGAATGTCGGGGCAATTACAGCTTGCTTGATGGCAACTGGAAAAAGCGGAATCCGATTACTACGGGAGGTTGAGTAGCATGTCCGTATTATCTGTGCAAAGTGTTTCTTATTCATACAAAACAAAATACCAAACTGTTCAGGCTGTAAAAGACGTCTCGTGTGATTTGAGTGCTGGAACTCTTTATGCGTTAGTCGGCAAAAGTGGAAGTGGGAAGACAACACTGCTTTCATTACTGGCAGGACTGGATACGCCGCAGAGCGGAGACATAATGGTCAACGGCCAGAGTTTGCGGGAAATAGACGTGGATATCTACCGCCGCAAGCAGGCGTCTGTGATTTACCAAAGCTATAATTTGTTTCCACTTATGACTGTTTGTGAAAACGTCATGTACCCCTTAAAGCTGCTGAGGCATTCCGATGCCGATGCAAAAAAAGAGGCACAGATTGCTCTTGAAAAAGTCGGTCTGGGCGAAAGTTATTGGAAGCGACTCCCTGCCATGCTGTCAGGCGGCGAACAGCAACGAGTCGCAATTGCTAGAACATTAGCTGTTCATGCGCAAATCGTTCTTGCAGATGAACCTACGGGAAATCTGGACACAGAAAACAGCTCACAAATTATTCAACTGCTTTCTAAACTGGCGCATGAGGAAACCTGTTGCGTGGTAGTTGTCACACATGATTTGGAGGTTGCCAAAGCGGCGGATGTCGTATTCCGTATGGACAGCGGCAGAATCAAGGAGGACGCTGTATGACACCTTTGAAACAGCTTTTTCGTCAACCAGTTCGCTTGCTTGCAATTATCCTGCTGGTGGGAATGGCTTCCGCTTTTATCTGTCTGAGCGCAGGCGTATTTTCATCTGCAAAGGCAACGCTTGCGCAAATTGAAGAACGCTATGTGACAATTGGCATCCCCACAACGGAGACAGAGGGTGTGACAACAGAGTACAACGGGCTGACGCTCCATCATGAAGAAAGTATAATTAGTCAAGATATGTGGGCATATATGGATCAGCTTGCTGCTGATGGAAGGATCATAAAAGGCGCGTACCAACAAAAATATATCAGTGCATATTGCCCCTCTATTCAGACCGTTACCAGCGGAAATGAAGATGGCACATATGCCCCCAGCCTTGATACGCCATATGGTCGAGCGATTTTGGTAGTTCGTATCACGTCAGTAGATGAGATAAATCTGCCTGAGTTTGCTGAAATTGCGTCCGTATCTGTTACCGCTTCGATTGAAAACGTGATTAAACTTCATCAAGACTATGCTGTTCGCAGCACGCTATACCTTACTATAGGGTGTAACTCTCGGGAAGAATTGGACGCACTTGACATTCAGGTTGGGCGACGCTACTTGGTTTATGGATCGGAATATATAGACCGAGACCTAGAACTGCGCACGACATTAGCAGAATCGCACCGGTGTTCTGTAGAAGATATTGATTTGTCTCGTATATCATATGACTTGACGGCAGATGAAAAGAAAACCGCTTCACAAGATTTCATACCAGTAGCAAAATACTCTTCTGGTGAAAAAACGTCTATTTTGGGACAGAACATGGTTGACGCAATAGATTCCTGTGCAATGACTGTTACACACTGGCACGGACTGTACCCAGAAACACAGCCAGACTATGCAATTGACGGTTCTGAAACGGGTGTACTGCTAAACGACCAATACCTTGATGTATACATGACCCCGTTGGAAACTGGTCTGGATGTCTTTCTAAGCTCAAATGCGGGAATTGAATGGCGGAGCGCAGCCCAAGAATTGGATACGCAATATCATACTGTCAGTGTGATTGGTACAGATCTTCTGGAAAGCATGTATTGTTTCCATCAAAAGGACTCTTTCGTAACAGAAGGACGGAGTTTTGGGGCGGACGATTACAAAAATGGCTCTAATGTCTGCCTGATTTCTGAAACAACTGCCATTGCAAGCGGACTTGGTACAGGAGACTGCATTGATTTGTCGTTCTACTGGGGTCCAAATCCTCTTGCCGATTTAACAGCTCCGGAATGGAAGGTGCAGCCACAGCTTTTTTCCCAAAAGATTGGGGTTTCAGGTGATACGAAAACGTATCAGATTATAGGAATTTACCGACAGTCGGACTTATGGGATACCGCAGACTATCGCTTCCTTCCGAATACCGTCTTTGTCCCTAACGCTTCTCTGCCAGAAAATTGCTATAGTAGTCGAAATGGCGTTTTCTTTACATACGTCTTGCAGAACGGGAAGGTATCTGCGCTCCAAGATGCGCTGGAATCACATGGATATCCGGCAAACATTCTGTTTTGCTTTGATAACGGGTACACCGAAATTGCTGAAACCTTGCATGGATTCTATAGCAGTGCGCAGCAGCTTCTTTTCGCTGCCTGCACAACAGCGGGCGCGGCTCTGTTCGTATTTCTTGCACTGTTTGTAAACCGTCAACGGCGGACGCTTGGACTGATGCTCTCGCTTGGTTCCGGCAAAAGGACCGCTGTGATGTTTAGCTGGGAGATAGCCGCAATACCTATCATCCTTGCGACAATAACTGGGATCATTGTTGGAATCCTTACAATGAATGCTACGACACTAAACCTGTTTTCCTCCGTTTCAGAAGTGCTTAATACAAGTTTGAGCGGTGCAGCCACGATTGGATATAACGATATGATAACGGAAGTCGTATCAATGCCAATTGCGGTTATTGCGGCAGGTATCCTGCAACTGATTGTTTATATTGTGGCGACTTACCTACATTTGCAGCGGTTGGCGCAACGATCCCCGCTTGAGTTAGTGCGGAAAGGCTAAGTTTCAGTATTGACAAGAAAAAGCAAACTTGATTGGTTATCAATTCCAATACTTCATTTAGAGAGCGCCCTGCCATGATTTTGTGCAGGGCGCTCTCTTATGAGGAAAATACCCTTGACAAATCTCTTCTCAGCGGGATCTGTTAGAAAAATACGCACGGGATAAAGGCTTTGAAAACACGCTCTTTCTTGCGGACGACGGATATTCCGGAACGAATTTTGAACGTCCGAGTTGGAAAAAGATCGTGGAAATGATCGAAGCCGGTGAGGTTTCCACCCTGATCGTAAAGGATGCCTCCCGGCTGGGACGTGAGTATTTGCAGGTCGGCTATTACATGGAGATTTATTTCCCGCAAAAGAATGTACGGTTCATCGCAGTGAACGACGGCGTGGATTCTGCGGTCGAGAGCAGCAACGATTTTAACCCTATCCGCAACTGGGCAAACGAACTCCACGCAAAGGACACGAGTCGGAAGGTTCGCGCCGTGAAAAAGCTGCAGGCTGAACGCGGCGAATGGCTCGGAGGTCGCCCGCCCTATGGCTACCGGAAATCCGAAACTACGGAAAACCATCTCGAGCCCGACCCGGAAGCGGCAGAGATCGTGCGGCAGATATTCTCCCTCTGTGCTGCCGGGAAAGGTCCGAGTCAGATCGCGCGGATCCTGGCAGATCAGAACGTTCTGACACCTGCAAATTACTACTTTCAGAAGGCCGGAAAAACGCACAAGGGGTGCGATGCGCTGCATCCATGCACATGGTCTGGTACAACGGTCAGTGATATCCTCAAAAATGTCATGTATCTGGGCCATACGGTTGGACTGCGACGGACGACCATCTCTTATAAGAACAAAACGAGGATCGACCGGCCGGAAAGCGAACAGTGTCTGGTAAAAAACACGCACCAGCCGCTCATCACGCAGGAGCAGTGGGAGATCGTGCAGGAGGTTCGGCAGCACAAAAAGCGCACGGCGAAGCACATGGATGAACCGAACATTTTCTCAGGGCTGGTGTTCTGCGCAGACTGCGGAAAGCCACTGGTGCTGCACAGAGCCAGCACCATGAAGAAAGTGGAGTACAATTTCAAGTGCTATACCTACGGCAAGAAAGGAAAAACTGCCTGCAGCGCGCACCACATCCGGGAATGTGAACTTATGCAAATCGTTCTGGATGATCTCCGTCGGGTCACACATTTCGCCCGAATGAAGGAGCGGCAATTCGCGGCGCACATCAATCAGAAGAACAGTGCGGAGCTGCGGCGGGAGATGAACCGCGTGCTTCGCGAACTGGACGCGATGAAAAAGCGCAGTGCAGAGTTGTCCAAGCTGTTCAAACGGCTCTATGAGGACAATGTTCTCGGGCGCGTGACAGACGAGCAATACCGGATGCTCTCCGGCGATTACACAGACGAGCAGCGTATGCTGGAGGAACAGATTCCGCAGAAAGAACAACGTTTGGCGCAGCTTCAGGCTCGCGAAGCAAACGTGGATGCGTTCATTGAAAAGGCAAAACAGTACACAACGATCGACGAGCTGACACCTGAACTGCTGCGGCTGTTCATCCAGCGCATTGAGGTCGGTGAACGGGAAACAAAATACTCCCGCAATTCCAGCCAGTCTGTCCGCATCATTTACCGGGACATCGGCACAGTGGACAGCGCCATGCAGCCGGACGAGAAGCAGCCGAAGCTGCTCCCACCGCTGAGCGAAGTCATTCAATTCCCGGCATAAGACGGAGAGAACAGGAAGAGAGGGCGGAGAAATCCGCTCCCTCGCAGAGGGGTGACAGTTTGTGTCCCTGTAAAGGGAAATAGAACGACTTCCGGGTTTTTTTGCGCCCATTTTTAGAAGCGTGACAAAAAGATGCCAAAATGGGCTTTGGCAAATTCGATGGACCTGTACCTTTACCCAAGGCTTTTTGAGCCGCTTTTCCGAGGATTTTTCGGGAAAGTGGCTCTTTTTTGTCCTCGGCAAAGTGTAGAATTCTGACTGGCGTTTTTGTTGGTTCTGCCGAATGCGCGCTCCGAGCACAGATGCCGGTGCGTTAGCCCGCTGTGCGGCATTTCAGACGTTAAAACCGCAGGCAAGCCTCCACCCGCTCCAGGACGAAATCACAGCGTATTGACGATGCTGGGACGCGAGAAAGCAAAGCACCCGCTGCCAGCCAGTGCAGCGGGTGGTCGTTTATCGGCAGGCTCTCAGCAGAGCATCGGTTTTTAATGTCACACCCATTATGTCCTTATGGGCTTCGCGAGTGTCCCGGCAGAGCGGCGAGAGAAACGTCAGTGCGTTTTGAATACGGCTCAGATCAGACGCAGAGAGCGTATTCTCGCGCAGATGGCGCAACACCCGGCGATAGTGCTCATGTGTGATAAGGAGGCACAATCTGTGTAAAATTTTTCTCGTTCCAGTCAGGGCGTATTTTGCTCTGGCTGGAACATTTTCTTTTGTGCCCCTATGCTGGCAAATCGAGCTTGCCGACGAAAGAGTAGTAGTATATTCAAAAAAAGTGCGGCCTTATACATTAGAACGATTTACATGTTACAAAAATGCGGATATAATTATTATGAATTA
>OGHD01000432.1_pt1 | contig 20574 bp, 18 predicted proteins | sample 1571341 | NCBI WGS metagenome assembly OGHD01 (sample SAMEA2582026, study PRJEB24529) | metagenome | biome: Human gut stool | place: China | collected 2011 | reverse complement strand
ACTAAACTTTTGCTAGGATGTCTGAAGAAATTTGCGCAAAACTATTGACAGTACCAAATAATTATGTATTGTCTAGGTCTATGATGTTAAAGTCTTGAATACCCCAAAACTTGACATAGAACCCTTTAAGATCAATTTCAAATTAAGCTTACAGCGCTGCTTTAACCTTTGCAACCAGGTTTTCAACAGTAAAGCCGTATTTTTCCATCATTACATCGCCGGGTGCGGAAGCGCCGAAGGTGGTAATGCCCAGAACATTCTTTTCAGTGCCGGTGTAACGGCTCCAACCGTAAGGAACGCCTGCTTCAACAGCAAACTTGGTTACGCCTGCAGGCAGAACACTTTCCTTGTACTCATCGCTTTGAGCATCAAAAGCATCCCAGCAAGGCATAGATACAACGCTAACGTCAATGCCCTCTTCTGCCAGCTTAGCCTGTGCAGCCAGTGCCAGATGTACTTCACTGCCGGTACCGATCAGAACAGCCTTAGCCTCATTCTTAGCCGGGCTCAGTACATAAGCGCCTTTATGAGCGTTCTCATGGATGGTTGCTGCATAGTCATGCAGTACAGTCAGTTTTTGACGGCTCAACAGCAGACAGGTCGGTTTATGCTTGTTCAGGCAAGCCTGTTGCCATGCGGTAGCAGTTTCCAGAGCGTCAGCCGGACGGATAACGCTTACGTTCGGAATCAGACGCAATGCCATAGTAGTTTCAATCGGCTGATGAGTAGGACCGTCTTCGCCCAGCGCAATGCTGTCATGAGTCAGTACGAATACGGACTGAATGCCCATGAGTGCTGCCATACGGATGGTCGGACGCAGAAAGTCAGCAAATACCAGGAAGGTACCACCGAAGGGAATGAAGCCGCCATGCAGGGAAATACCGTTCAGAACGGTACCCATAGCGTGCTCGCGAACGCCAAAGTGAATGTTGCGGCCGGTTCTGTCAAGCTTGGAGAAGTAACCGCCGGTTTTCATGATAGTTTTGTTGGAAGGACCAAGGTCAGCACTGCCGCCAACCAGCTCAGGCAGCTGTGCAGCCAAAACTTGGATAATATCACCGCTTGCTTCGCGGGTAGCGTTTTTAACGGTATCCTTGAAGATTGCTTCCAGAGCACTCAGGTTAACCATGGAGTTGCCGGCAATGCGGTCTTCCAGCTCTTTAGCCAGCTCTGGATATACCATCTTATAGTCATCCATCAAAGCCTTCCAGGCAGCTTCATTTGCAGCACAGCCATCCAGCTTAGCAGCAAAATGTTCTTTAACCTCAGCAGGTACATAGAACATTTCCTGCGGCCAGCCGGCTTTTTCTTTGGTAGCCGCCAATGCTTCACCACCCAGCGGCTCGCCATGGCAGGACGGGCTGTCCTGTTTTGGGCTGCCGAAGCCGATGTGAGTACGTACAATAATCAGAGAAGGATGCATAGTATCAGCCTTAGCTTCTTCGATAGCTGCCTGCATAGCGTCAGCATCCTCGCTGCTTTCTACGCGCAGAACCTGCCAGCCATAAGCCCTGAAGCGGGCTTCAACATCCTCAGTGAAGGCAATATCAGTGCTGCCTTCGATAGTAATTTTGTTGTCATCATATAAGTAAATCAGTTTGCCCAAGCCAAGGGTACCTGCCAGAGAAGCAGCCTCGCAGGAAACGCCCTCCATCAGGTCGCCGTCAGAGGTCAGACCAAAGGTGTAGTGGTCAACAACCGGGAAATCAGGTTTGTTGTACTTTGCGCCCAGCATAGCTTCGGCAATAGCAAAGCCAACACCCATAGCAAAGCCATGGCCCAGAGGACCGGTAGAAACGTCAACGCCCGGAGTCAGGCCGAATTCCGGATGACCCGGAGTCTTGCTGCCCCATTGGCGGAAGTTTTTCAGCTCATCCAGGGACAGGTCATAGCCTGCCAGATGCAGCATAGCATAAAGCAAAGCGCTGCCGTGACCCGGAGAAAGGATGAAACGGTCGCGGTTGAACCATTGCGGATCAGCCGGATTATAATTCATAAAGCGGTCCCAAATGGTGTACATCAAAGGAGCTGTACCCAGAGGGAAGCCAGGATGGCCGGATTTAGCCTTTTCTACCTGGTCTGCTGCCAAAAAGCGAAGGGTGTTTACACATGCCTGATCAATTTTCTGCATCGAGAAAACCTCCATTTACCAAAATTATCTAAATTAATTATATCATATTTCCCTATATTGTCTACACTTTTTCGTCAAAATTGTAAACTATTTACACTTTTAACTTAATCCCTAAGCGAAGGTAATGATATGATATTATTATTTTCCCGTGCTGCCGAAGCCACCGCCACGCACTGCTTTGGCAACCTTATCATCATCATCCACCGTCAGGTAATTGTAAAAAATACCTTGGGCAATGCGTTCACCCTGCGGAATAGTAACAGCCTCGGTACCCATATTCATCAAAGCCACCATAATGTGACCTTCGTTATCAGCATTATTATAATAATCGGCATCAATAATGCCTACATTATTCACCAGCATCAGATGCTTCTTCACAGCCATGCTGCTACGGATATGCAGGCCCAAGAATTCGCCTGTCTGCATATAAGCCTTCACACCGGTAGGCACCAGCACCAGCTTGCCCGGCTCCAGCACAACCTCTTCGGCAGCGCTGATATCATAACCGGCGCTGAACTGTGTCTTTCGCTCCGGCATCGGGAACTCAACATCCATATACTTGGCAACCTTTTCAAAACCACGTGTTTTCATTAGTAACTCACTCCTCCAATCTACAAAAAAGAGCTGTCACAAATGCGACAGCTCTTTTAAATTCACAAATTATTTTTGTACGCTCTTCATCAGAACAGCCTTGCGGGACAGGTTAATGCGACCCTTGTTGTCGATTTCAGTAACCTTAACAACAATTTCATCGCCAACACTTACAACATCCTCAACCTTATCTACATGCTCAGTAGACAGTTGGGAAATATGTACCAGACCTTCCTTGCCCGGCAGAATCTCAACGAAAGCACCAAAGTTCATCAGACGGGTAACCTTACCGGTATAAACCTTGCCAACCTCAGCCTCAGCAGTAATGCCCTCGATCATCTCGATAGCCTTATTAGCAGCCTCGGTATTAACAGCAGCGATAAATACGCGGCCGGTATCATCGATATCAATCTTAGCGCCGGTTTCGTCAACGATCTTCTTGATCATCTTGCCGCCGGGTCCGATAACCTTAGCAATCTTATCAGGATCTACATGGATAGTAGTAATCTTCGGAGCATATTTGGACAGCTCTTTGCGCGGTTCGCTGATGCATTCCATCATTTTGCCCATGATGAACTCACGGCCGCGTTTAGCCTGTGCCAAAGCCTGAGTGAAGATATCCTTGTTGATACCGTCAATCTTAATATCCATCTGGATAGCAGTAATACCTTTTTCGGTACCTGCAACCTTGAAGTCCATATCGCCCAGAGCATCCTCCAGACCTTGGATATCAGTCAGAATAGTGAAGTATTCGCCATCCTTAACAAGGCCCATAGCAACGCCGGCAACAGGAGCCTTAATAGGAACACCTGCATCCATCAGGGACAGGGTGCTTGCGCAAACAGAGCCCATGGAGGAGGAACCGTTGGATTCCAGAACCTCGGATACCAGACGGATTGCATACGGGAAATCCTCTTCAGAAGGAATAACCGGACGCAGAGCACGCTCAGCCAGAGCACCGTGACCGATTTCACGACGGCCGGGGCTGCGCAGCGGTTTGGTTTCGCCTACGCTGTACGGCGGGAAGTTGTAGTGATGGATATAACGCTTGGTTTCCTCAGCGCCGAGGCCATCAAGAATCTGTGCTTCACGCAACGGAGCCAGAGCCAGAACGTTCAAAATCTGAGTCTGACCACGGGTGAACAGAGAGCTGCCATGCGGACGAGCCAGCAGGCCAACCTCGCAGCTTACCGGACGTACTTCGTCTAATTGACGACCGTCAGGACGAATCTTATCTACAGAGATAGTGCGGCGAACGATTTTCTTAACCAGCTTTTGGGTGATATAAGCAACGTCTTTAGCATTATCAGGATATTTCTCCAGGAATACTTCAGCGATTTCAGCTTTAACCTTAGCAACGTTTTCTTCGCGCTCCAGCTTGTTAGCATCCATCAGAGCATCTTTGAGCTTTTGAGCACCGTATTCTTCGATTTCCGCAACCATTTCTTCAGGCGGAGCGTAGAACGGAACTTCCATTTTTTCTTTGCCGATTTCAGCAACGATTTTCTCTTGGAACTCAACGAGCTGTTTGATTACGCCATGACCGAACCAGATAGCGTCTAGCATGGTTTCTTCGGAAACTTCGTTAGCACCTGCTTCTACCATCAGGATAGCGTCTTTGGTGCCGGCAACAGCCAGGTTCAGTTGGCTGATTTTAGCCTGTTCAACAGTCGGGTTGATGATGAATTCACCATCAATCAGGCCTACGCGCACACCTGCGATAGGACCTTCGAACGGAATATCGGAAATAGACAGAGCGCAGGATGCACCGATCATAGCGGGCATATCCGGAGCATTGTCGGGGTCAACGGAAACAGCGGTAGCAACGATCTGTACGTCGTTGTGGTAGCCTTCCGGGAACATCGGGCGAATCGGACGGTCAATCAGACGGCTGGTCAGGATAGCCTGCTCAGACGGACGGCCTTCGCGTTTAATAAAGCCGCCGGGGATTTTACCTACGGCGTACATTTTTTCTTCAAAATCAACAGTCAAAGGGAAGAAGTCTACACCCTCACGCGGGGTTTTGGTGCCGGTAACGGCAACTACTACGGCGGTATCGCCATAACGAACTAATACAGCGCCATTAGCTTGTTTTGCAATCTTGCCGGCTTCAATAGTAAGAGTTCTGCCGCCAAGATCCATGCTGTAACTATGCATATCTTATGCCTCCTATTCTTTTCACACATTGTGTACCTGCATATTATTCGCCGTCAATCAGAAAAATCCTCTATATTTTTACGGCTTTTTAAAATTTTTTTGAAAAAATTTCTACAACAGACGAAAACAGCCGGCAGCTCTGCCAAAGGCAACACTGCCGGCCGTCAGAAACACATTTTTTAAGCCTTTAAAAGCCCATAAAAAGGCGCATAATAAACAAAACTATTGCGCCCACAGCGGCAAAGACAATAAACGTCGGCAGCAAAAAGAAGATAACTGCCACAATGCCGCACAAAATCAGAAAGGTAATCAGAATGCCGCTGCCGCAGCCAAAGGTATGCACCTTAATATTCGGCGGCACCTGCTGCTGTCTTTCATTATAAGCATCAGCGCCGCTGTCATATACAGCGCCTTCCCTGGCGCTTTTGGTTTCCTCTGTGCCTGCGCTCTCGTCTATCGTCACGCCCTCAAAGGTATCGCGCTCCTCCGGACTGAGCACCTGCGCATCAATCTTGAACTGATAATGGCAGTACGGACATTCCACTGTGCCGGGAGCAACCTCGTGTCCGCAAAAATCACACTTCATATTCTGGTGCCTCCTCTCACTGCAGCAGCATCAGCAACAGACCCTCTTCGTTAACATAACGCGGGTCGTGTGCCTCCAGCTGCAAGGTTTTATTTAGCATATCTATCATCTGCTTCAGCTTTACATGGTCGGTAGCACGGCACATAGCAAAAACCTGCTTTTCCGTAAAGGTATAAACATCATTCAGCTTAACAAAGCAGTACATAACAGCTGCCGTCCAATGCTCAAAATCAGCGTCTGTATTATCAGGCAAAGCATTGCCACGAAGCATAAAATCGCTCCACATGGTACGCATCAGCTGTATATCATAGGCAGAAAAAAGGCCTGTTCCTCTAAGAGATTCCAGGATTGCCGAGGTCTTGTCCTCAAGCAGCGCCGCCGGCTGATAATCACTTATCTGCGTGCTGAAATTAAAGCCCTCCATCCGCACATAGATGGCATATACAACAGAAACATGGCGCACGAACATCGGATTACGGTTGATAAACTCCTCCCAGCTCATTTCGCCGCTTTGGCGCACAGCAAACCAGTCCTTCGCCGCGCTGACAACCTCGAAAAAGCGCTTACGCGAGGTTTGCGACATCACCAGTCCGCGCAGGAAGTTCATCACCATAGTATTTTCATAAAAAATATGGCCCATGAAAATATAGCCTTCTGTGTCAATATTATCATCTACCGGCAGCATCAGGGTATATTTTTCATTGGTGAAAATATTTCTGCAGACATACATTCCCTTCTCCGTGCGTCTTTGCACATCAAAGAGAACCAGCTTTGCCTTAATCAGCTCATTCAAAATATCAACGGAGGTATCCATCTCGGAAGCGTCGCGGCAGATTACATCACGGTAATGCTGCAGCGGCGTTTTGTCATCTTCAAGCAAGCGATAGTCAAAAAGAAAATAATCCCAAAAGGTCTGTGAATATTCCTCCGTGCCCGGCTTTTCCTGAACTGTACCATTCTGAAAAATACCGCCGAAGAGAAAATCGGCCCGCTCCAAATCGCGACGGAACTGCTTCTGCGTATAGTAGCTTTGCACATCATCCAGCAGATTCTGCATTCTCTCGCCGATGTTCAAGTACACTTTCGTCGGCAAATCCGGCGTAGAATAAAGATTGTAGCGGTCATGCTCCGGCAAAAAGCTGCCATCTTTGCCGACAATCTGCAGTTTTCCGTCAACCAGCAGCTTGGCTTTGGCTTCGGCAGGCGCATTATCACGGGTAATAATGCGTTTCTTTTTCATATATGCATAAAACTCCTGCATAACATCCAGGAAATGTGCGATGTTGCTCTCCGTTGCCGGGAAGCCGGAAACATTGCGGCAGCACCAGCCTACGCAGTCAATAAAATCCTCACGCGACATATCACCGAGAAAGTTCTCGGAATTGCCAAGGTAAATACAAAGAATCGTAATATAATCCCAAATCTTGACCAGTTCGCCATCCTTGGCTCCCTGCCATGTTTTATAGCGCAGGAAATCCTCAGCACAGGCTTGCTGCAATACCGTATTCCATTCTTCATCCTGTGTATAAAATTCTTCTATCAAATCGAAAACATTAGTCATTTTTTCTCCATTCTCTGACGTATTATGGAGATATTATACCACACTTTTGTAGCTAATTTATGTTTTTTTGCGCCAACTGCGCCGCCAGATAGATATCCTGCAGCGGCACTCCCTGCTCCTGTGCCAGTTTGGCAGCACTGTCATATTCCACATAACAGCGTTCGCCGTTCTCCAGCAGGCAGCGCTTCACCGCCACATCACCGTAAGCAGTGTGCACCACATACCTGCTACGCGGCAGCACAGTGCGTTCCATGCGCGCACGACGGATACCGATGGTTGTCGTTTCCGCAAAAATCAGCGCTTCCAGCTTCGCTCTGTCCTCCTCGCGGCAGATAACAGTAAGCTCCCACGCCGGACGGCTCTTCTTCATGAACACCGGCTGATAATGAGCATCCAGCGCTCCTGCCGCCAGCAGGCGCTCCAGCGTGTAGCCCAAAAGCTCGCCGCTGCAGTCATCAATATCAGACTGCAATTGGCAGATGCAATCTGTCTGCAAAGCGTTACTGTTTACAGAGTTTTTTTTTGTGCATTATCCTCAATCAGCAGCGCACGCAAAATGCTGGGACGCTCATACTGACGCTTGCCTGCTCCCAGACCGATGCCCAGAATCTTAAAGCTCTGCGGCAACTCGTCCGTAGTCATCAGCGCAGCAGCGGCAGCAGCACCGGTCGGTGTAACGAACTCGCCCTGCACCGGCAGCAAGTGTACATTAAATCCAAAGCGCTGCATAATATTAGCTGTTGCCGGAACAGGCACCGGCAGCACGCCATGCTGGCAGCGCACAGTGCCGCGGCCCTCGCACAGCTCAGGTACAATTACGTTTTCAACACCAAGACTGTCGGCACACACAGCAATCGCTACAATATCAACGATAGAATCAATCGCACCAACCTCGTGGAAATGCACTGCATTCTTCTCCACTGCATGCGCCTTTGCCTCAGCATCCGCAATAATATCAAAAATCTTCAGCGCCAATTCCTTGGCTGCAGCACTCATATCCGTAGCATCAATAATCGCAATAACCTCCTGCAGACCGCGGTGCTCATGGTGATGATGATGCTCATGCGGCACATGGCTGTGCTCATGTTCATCGTCGTGGTCATGATGATGTTCATGCTCGTGCTCATGGTCATGGTCATGATGATGTTCGTGTTCGTGCTCATGCTCGTGGTCATGATGATGCTCATGCTCATGGCTATGCACTACAGCATCGTCGTTGCCATGCAAAAAGGCCATATCATGGTCATGGTTAGCATGCTCCTCGTCCAGAATAACATCAAAATCACAGCAGTTAACGCCTGCTTTAGACACTCTGCTGATTTTATATTCAAAGCCCTTTGCAGGAATACTCTGCAGAGCCTTATCCAGTGCCTCTTTGTCCGCGCCCAGGTCCAAAAGTGCTGCTACCAGCATATCGCCGCTGATGCCGGCATTACATTCCAAATATAAGCTTTTCATAAATCTTCCTCCTAATCTGAAGCCTGCATACTTGTAGCAGGCTAATGCTAAAATTCGCTATAAGTACAAATTAATCCTGCTTTAAAGTTTCATTCATGCTGCCTGTACGATAGCCTTGCAAATCAAGTGCCACATAAGCAAAGCCTGCAGCCTTCAATCCTTTGTAAATCGTACTGCGCATCGGCTCCGCCACTGCCAGCTCCAGCTGCTCGGGCAACAGCTCAACGCGCGCCAAACTGCCATGCACACGCACACGGAACTGCTTAAAGCCCAGCTCCCACAAAAGCTGCTCCGCCTTATCCACCGCCGCCAGCTTCTCCGCTGTAATACGCTCACCGTAAACAAAGCGCGAAGCAAGACAAGCAAATGACGGCTTATCCCAAGTCGGCAGCTGCAGCTTATGCGACAGCAGGCGGATTTCTTCCTTCGTCAGCTCTGCAGTGCGCAGAGGGCTCTGCACTTTCAGCTCAGCCAAAGCCCTCAGACCGGGGCGGTAATCACCCAAATCATCCATATTCGAGCCTTCGCAAAGCACAGCACCGTTTTCCTGTGCAATGCGCAAGAAATTACTGAACAGCGTTTTTTTGCAGATATAGCAGCGGTCCGGCGGATTTTCGGCAAACCCCGGCACCTGCAGCTCATCAAAATCAAAGTAAAGATGACAGATTCCCTGCTTCCGACAGAACTCCTCTGCCTCCGCTATATCACGCTGCGGCACAACACCGGAACGTGCCGTCACAGCAAGTGCCTTTTCTCCCAACGTCAAATGCGCCGCCTGCAGCAAAAACGTCGAATCAACGCCGCCGCTGAACGCAACCAGCACACTGCCCAAGCGCCGCAGCTCCTGCTGCAGCACGGCAAACTTGGCTTCCGCCTGTATTTCTAAATCTTTATTTATAGGCATAATAGTTCTCCCTCATAAAAATTAAACGCATAGCTAGCCCCCTTCCGCCTCGCTTAGCTCGGCACCTTCCCTATACTAAGACACATTTTTCATGCAATGAAAAATGCTGGTCGTGTTATACTCGAAGAGTGCAAGGGGCAGGCAAGAAAGGTTGGACAAGCAATTAATATATTGCCAAGCACAACCCTCAGTCATCGCCTGCGGCGATGCCAGCTCCCTTGCAGGGAGCATATAAAAGTTTATATCTCCCCTGAAAGGGGAGGTGGAGGCGAGCTTTGCGAGCAGACGGAAGGGTTGGATCTCACTTGCACGCCAACCTGTTAATCTGCGTCGCAATAATCCCCGCGCCATATCCATTATCAATATTCACAACTGAAACACAGTTAGCGCAGGAATTAATCATCGTCAGCAGCGCACTCAGCCCATGAAAGCTCGCACCGTATCCGACAGAAGTCGGCACCGCAATCACAGGATTACGCACAAGGCCACCGATAACACTCGCCAGCGCGCCCTCCATGCCTGCAGCCGTCACTACACAATTTGCTTGCTGCAGCAAATCAACCTTATCCAAAAGACGGTGAATCCCGCTCACGCCAACATCGTAAAGACGCTCCACATGCGCCCCGAAAAATTCAGCCGTCTGCGCCGCCTCCTCCGCAACGGGAATATCGGCAGTACCCGCAGTACACACAACAACGTAACCGCTCCGCACCTTATCCGGGCGCTCCTGCTTCAGCGTCCGCGCCACCGGATCATAAACAATATCAGGCAGCTGCCGCCGCACCAGCTCATACTGCTCCGGCGTTGCCCGCGTGCCGAACACCTCACCCTGCTCCGCCAAAAGACGCTTATAAATATCCGCCAAATACGCATCAGGCTTACCGCTGCAGTAAACCACCTCCGCAAAGCCCGTGCGCTGCTCACGCGAAGTATCAAGACGCGCATAATTTAAATTCTCGTACGCCTTGCGATTAAAATAGCGCTCCGCCTCAGCCACCGACAGCTTGCCGCTGCGCACCTGTTCAAGTACACTCCTGGAGTCCACTTTATACCTCCTTTTATGACAAAGACTTAGTCCGCCGCCCGGCAGACTAAGTCTTGCATATATAATATTAAATTTCGGGTTTATTATAGCGAAAACATACCCGCAACGCAAGTATTCTTCACTTCAAGCCACAATTACACCAAGTTCTTCACAACCGCCAGCTCCATCTTGTCCGCAGGAATAACCTCGGAATGCAGCACCGGCAGATTCTCCAACGCCAACATACGCGGCGGAATCTCCGTACCGGTATCGGCATGCAGCTTTTGCAGCAGCTCAAAAGGATTGCTGCTCTGCGGCTGAGCAGCATCAAGCGCAGCCAAAACACTGTCGGCAAACTTATACGGACTTGCGGTAGACAGCACCACGGTATATGTTTCATCACTGGTCAGGAAACGATATTTTTCCATCGCACGCCAGGCAACGGCAGTATGCGTATCCATCAGATAATGGTAATCATTATAAATACGTCCGATAGCCTCCTTTGTTTCCAGCTCATCAACCCAGGCACCGAAGAACTGGCTTTGAATCTGCTTCAGATCATCGCTGTCAATCTCATAATGACCTTCGGTATTCAAACGCTTCATATAATCCGCTACGCGTGCAGCATCATGCTCAGTCACACTGTAAAGCAGACGCTCCAGATTACTGGAAACAAGAATATCCATAGAAGGAGATGCAGTTTTAAAGAACTCACGGCGTCTGTCATAAACACCGGTATTTATAAAATCAGTCAGCACGTTATTACTGTTGGATGCACACAGCAGTCTGTCAATCGGCAAGCCCATCAGCTTAGCATAATAGCCTGCCAGAATATCACCGAAGTTGCCGGTCGGAACAACAAAATTAATCGGATCACCGGCAGCAATCTTGCCTGCCTTCACAGCATCTACATAAGCGCTGAAGTAGTAAACAATCTGCGGCACCAGACGGCCCCAGTTAATAGAATTGGCAGAAGAGAAGGTATATCCCTTTTTCTCCAGCTCATCACTGAGCGCAGTATTACCGAAGATTTCCTTCACGCCGCGCTGAGCATCATCAAAGTTACCCTCAATACCGAAAACCTTAACATTTTTGCCTGCCTGGGTAATCATCTGCTGCTTCTGGATATCACTCACACCCTCGCTGGGGTAGAAAACAATAATCTGCGTTCCAGGAACATCAGCAAAGCCCTCCAAAGCAGCCTTGCCGGTATCACCGGAGGTAGCAACCAGAATAACAACCTTATTCGTTTCACCGGTCTTTTGCATCGAACGTGTCAAAAGATGCGGCAAAAGCTGCAGTGCCATATCCTTAAAAGCAGACGTCGGGCCATGCCACAGCTCCAGCACACCGGTGTTATCATTTACCTGTACCAAAGGCACAGGATTATCACCGAATTTTTCTGGCGCGTAGGCAGCATTTACACATTCGCGCAGATCGTCCTCGCTGAAATCAGTAAGATACTGCAGCAGAACGTCAACAGCACGCTCCGTATAAGGCTTGCGCTCCATCGCCTTTATATCAACCATACGCATCGCAGGAATATTCTGCGGTACAAACAATCCTCCATCCGCTGCCAAGCCACGGGTTATCGCGTGTGCAGCGGAAAACAAATCAGTTTTCCCTCTTGTACTAACATATAACATATATTCAACCTACTTTCTTCTTTGAATTTTGACGTCATACTGCCGTCAGCGTTAATAATACGCCTTCAGGCCAGCACAGTCGTATTTCTTTCAAACACAATTGTGCAAATAGGTTATCAAGATTATAATAGCATATTTTATAGGAAGGAACAAGAGTTACTCTGCAAAAATCAGCGGTGCCACCGTTGCAGCCGTAGCACGCTGCAAATCAGCAGGCGCTGCAATAATCTGCATACCGCGCTGACCGGCGCTGATTGCAATCTCCGGCCAGTTATTGCTTGTCTCATCCATATATACAGGGTAGTTCTTTTTAGCGCCCAATGGTGAACAGCCGCCGCGAATATAGCCTGTCAGCGGCAATACCTCCTTCAGATGTACCAGCTCGGCACGCTTATTGCCGCTGGCTCTGGCCAACGCCTTTAAATCAAGCTCGCTATCACCGGGAATTACGGCAAACATAATGCCGTTCTTGTCACCGCGTACTACCAGTGTTTTGAATACCTGTGATGCAGGCATGCCAACCTCTGCGGCAACATGCACAGCATCCAGATGCTCCTCGTCCACCGGATATTCCATAATACGGTATTCTATCTTCAGCTCGTCCAAACGGCGGGCTGCATTAGTTTTTTTGTTATGTTTCATAAGGAAAAACCCCCTCTAAGCTAGAGAAATTACTTCATCTCTGTTATAATAGCACTATAGTAATGTAAAATGCAAATAAAATTGTGAGGACAATAAATTGAAGCTGAAAATTATCTGCGGACAGCTGGAAATTACTCCCGGCCGTCCTGATGTAAACTATAAGAAAATCATTGACGCTATTGAAAAAGCACGCAGCCTTGAGGCCGATATCCTGCTTCTGCCCGAAATGGCACTGCCGGGTTATCTTATCGGCGACATTTGGGAGCAGCAGACATTTTTGGATGACTGCGCCTATTATGCCGAAAAGATCGTCGCTGCCACCGAAAATATCTGCGTTATCTTCGGTAGCGTTGCCACCGAATCAGGCAAGCTCAACGAGGACGGACGCGTGCGCAAATACAACGCCGCCTTTGCCTGCCAAAACGGTAAGCTGCTCGGCGGTTATCAGGGACGCAGCTTCTTCATCAAGACATCGCTGCCCAACTACCGCGAATTTGATGACTGCCGTCATTTTTACAGCCTGCAGAAACTCTGCGCCGAAGAAGGTGCAAGCGTCAGCGAAGCACTGCAGCCTTTGGAAATCGTCATCCGAGGCACCAGCCTGCGCATCGGCGTCATGCTGTGCGAGGACGGCTGGACGGAAAACTATCACCTTAACGTACCGCAAACGTTGGCAGCCAACGGAGCACAGCTCTTGTGCAACCTTTCCTGCTCCCCCTATACGCTGGGCAAAAACCGTAAGCGCAACCGCCTTTTCAGTGCGCAGGCACGCACCGCAGGCATTCCGCTCATCTACTGCAACAATGTCGGCATCCAGAACAACGGCAAGAACATCTTCACCTACGACGGCTGTACTTCCGCCTACAACGGCGACGGCAGTCTGGTTACCTCTGCGCCCATGTATGCCGATACCTTTTTAGAATTCACCTGGGATACAAAAGTGAACCGCATCATTCCCACCTGTCCGCCGGCAGAGCTGCCGCAGGAGCCGGAATCCGTATACCGCGCTCTGCGCTACGGCACCGCCAAATTCCTGCAGCAATGCGGTATCAAACGCATGACCGTCGGCCTTTCCGGCGGCATCGACAGCGCCGTAACCGCTGTCATGTATGCGGATATTTTGGGACCGGAGAACGTGCTGCTGCTCAATTTGCCTTCACGCTTCAACTCTGCTGCCACACGCAACAGCGCGCAGCAGCTGGCGCAGGCATTTGGAGCAAACTATGCCGTAATGCCAATCAGCGAAAGCTATGAGCTGACAGTCAAGCAATTAGAAGAAACGCCTATCACCAATCTGGCAGACGGCAGCAGCTTCAACCTGCAGCTCAGCGGACTCATAAAAGAAAATATTCAGGCCCGCGACCGCGGCGCACGCGTCATCGCTGCTGCGTCAGCAGCCTTCGGCGGCGCCTTCAGCTGCAACTCCAACAAAGCAGAGCTTGCTATCGGCTACGCCACCTTCTACGGCGACATCTGCGGCGCCATGGCCATGATCGGTGACCTTTGGAAGCATCAGGTATATGCCCTTGGCCATTATCTGAACGAAGTGATTTACAAACGCGAAGTAATCCCCGAAGCTATCTTCAATATCCGTCCCAGCGCCGAGCTTTCGGATGCACAGACAGTAGGCAACGGCGGCGACCCGCTGGTGTATGGTTATCACGATTACCTGCTGCGTGCCTTTATCGAAAACTGGCACAAAACAACGCCGGCAGACATCCTGCGCTGGTACAAAGCCGGCACGCTGGCCTCAGAGCTTGGCTGTACGCAGGAAGCGATTAACGAAGCCTGCCCCGATGCCGCTGCGCTGATTGCCGATTTGGAGCGCTGGTGGAAGCTGTTCGCCGGCTTTGCTGTTGCCAAACGCATTCAGGCACCACCGGTTTTGTCGCTCACCAAACGCGCCTTTGGCTATGACCATCGTGAAGCACAGCTTACACCCTATTTCTCACGCGAATATTACGAGCTTAAGGAAGAACTGCTGAAATAAGCAATCTGTAAGGCAAAAGGAAAATATGATTTCAAATATTTTTCTTCTGCTTCATGATTAACAAAGTATATATTTTCTCTTGACATCTGTTTAATTAAATAGTATAATACCTTTTGTATTCGGGGTGTAGCGCAGTTTGGTAGCGCACCTGCCTTGGGAGCAGGGTGTCGCAGGTTCGAATCCTGCCACTCCGACCATGCGGGTGTAGTTTAGTGGTAAAACCTCAGCCTTCCAAGCTGATGTTGTGGGTTCGATTCCCATCGCCCGCTCCAAGTTAATATGGTTCAGTAGCTCAGTTGGATAGAGCAACGGCCTTCTAAGCCGTGGGTCGGGGGTTCGAATCCCTCCTGGATCACCATGAAAGAAACCCCGCAACCATGCAGGTTGCGGGGTATTTTTGTGTGTAAACAACGCAGAATGTACTCATCTTCTCAGTACATTCTGCGTTTTGCTTTACAGGCTCAAAAAGTTTTTCAAAATCGTCCGTCCCTGCGGCGTCATAATCGACTCCGGATGGAACTGCACGCCATACACCGGCAGAGTTTTATGCTGCAGCGCCATGATTTCATTCTTCGCTGTTTTCGCCGTAACCTCCAGGCATTCCGGCAAGCTTTCCGGCTCCACAATCAGCGAATGATAGCGCGCTGCCTCAAAGCCATCAGGCATATCCTTAAAAATGGGGCTTGCCGCCTCCAGATACACCTTATCTGCCTTACCATGCACAATCTCCGGCGCATGCACAACGTTACCGCCAAAAGCCTCACCAATCGCCTGATTCCCCAGGCAGACGCCCAAAATCGGGAACTCACCGGCAAGCTGGCGGATAACATCCAGACAAATACCCGCCTGCTTTGGATTACCCGGACCGGGCGAAATAATAATATGATCCGGCTGCATAGCTCTGATATCCTCAATCGTCAGCTTATCATTGCGCACAACCTTGATATCAGAATTGATTTCGCCAATCAGCTGATACAGATTAAAAGTAAAGCTGTCGTAGTTATCTATAATCAAAATCATTCCTTACTCCTCCTCTGCCGTCATGCACAGCGCTGCCATGCAGGCGCCTGCCTTATTCACGGTTTCCTGAAATTCATTGTCCAACACGGAATCCGCAACGATACCGCCGCCGGCCTGAATATAAACTCTGTCATTCTTCTTAACCATAGTGCGGATGGTAATACAGATATCCATGTTGCCGCCAAAATCAAGATACCCCATGCCACCGCCGTAAATACCGCGGCGCTCCGGCTCCAGCTCGTCGATAATCTCGCAGGCGCGAATTTTCGGCGCTCCGCTCAACGTGCCTGCCGGGAACACCGCCCGCAGCGCATCCAGTGCATCCTTATCAGCGCTCAGCTGGCCTGTAACCTTGCTCGTGATATGCATAACATGTGAAAAGCGTTTAATTGCCTTGTAATCGCTCACCTTGACGCTGCCAAAGTCACAGACACGGCCCACATCGTTGCGCCCCAAATCTACCAGCATATTATGCTCGGCGATTTCCTTAGCGTCTGCCAAAAGCTCCTGCTCCAACGCCAAGTCCTCCTCGCTCGTCCGTCCGCGGCGGCGTGTGCCCGCAATCGGCATGCTGATGACCTTTTTGCCTACCACCTTCACCAACGTTTCCGGTGAGCTGCCGGCAATTTCCATATCGTCATTATGCAAAAATACCATGTACTGCGAAGGGTTCGTCGTTCTCAAATAGCGGTAAGCACTGAAAAGGCTTTGGTCATAGGTTGCGCTGAATTTTTGCGCGTAAACAATCTGAAAGGCATCGCCGTTTTTAATATATTCCTTGCAGCGAAGCACACTTTTATTATACTGCTCACGGCTCTGGTTACTGGTGAACTCGCCCAGCTTAGCCTTTACAGGCTTCTTCGGCTGCACAGGCTGCAGCAGCATTTCCTCCATCGCCGCAATTTCACGCTCTGCTTTAGCGTAATTGATGGCAGCATTATCCGTTTTGACATTCACAATCAGGAAAATCTTCTGCTTGAGATGGTCAAAGGCAATCAGCTTATCAAACAGCATTAAATCAACATCGGCAAATTCCGCCTTGCTCTCTTTATTCACCCGCATATCAGGTTCGCAGTAGCGCATAAAATCAAAGCCAAAGGTGCCTACAAGACCGCCGGTAAAATTAGGCAGGCCATCAATCTGCGGCGCCTTGTATTCCTCCAGAATATGACGGATACAGCCAAGAGGATCATTTTCCTGATACTTTACGGCAGCACCGCTGATGATTTCCGCATTACCATCGGTTATTTTCAAACGCAGCACAGGATCATAGCCTACAAAGGAATAGCGCGCCCAGTGCTCACCGCCCTCAATACTTTCCAAAAGGAAGTAGTTGCGGCTGCTGCGTCTTACATTGTCCAAAAATGCCAGCGGCGTCAGCATATCCGCCAGGCATTCCTTCGCTACCGGCACAGCCTTGTAGTCCTTTGCATACTGCATGACCTGCTCAAAAGATAAATTTAACATTTTGTCACCTCATCTGCTTATTTTCACCCGTGTCAACAAAAAAGCCTGTCCTCGTACTGCTCACTTTGAGCAATATCAAGGACAGGCTATAAATACTTATACCTGCGGTACCACCTTGCTTCGCCGTACATCGGCGCTCTCTCGCAGAATGCTGACACATTCCTCACCCTTAACGCCGGTGCAACGTTGCCGAATACTCTCGCCTAAACGATTTGACAGCACCCTCAACGGTCCATTTATCAGCCTGCATCTCTATCCGGCTTCCACCTGCCCGAACTCTCTGTAAGCGCATCTGCTGACTTGATCTCCGTCTCAACGGTTTGTGGTCTTTTTGAAGTTGTGCCTAGTGTAACACTCTACATTGATAGAGTCAAGAAAATATTACACTTTGCGTACTTCCGATTATTTTGCAGTAAATAATGTAAAGCAGGTTACAGTTTCAAAATAACTGCACAACAGCAAGCAATGTATATATTACGCAAGTTTTTCTTCTGTATGAGAAAAACTCACTAAAAACTCAAAATTTTTTCTTTTCTAAACGAAAAACTTCTGATTTTTAAGCATTGTTTCTTCTGCAGGCGAAAAACTTTTGGATGTAGGAAGCAATATAACTACTTGACTCAATTTTCTTCCAAAAGAAAATCTATGATATTCTTTTGCTCAATCCCATCCTCACCCATAGGGAATTCATCAAGAGTAAGCACATACTTCGGATAGCTGTCATTAATCTTTTTAAGTGGAGCAAATTCACGCTCATATGTTTTTTCATCCAAAACCGATGCAGATACTTGATAATAAATGCGCTTATCCTCTTTTTGAGCAATGAAGTCTACTTCGAGCAGATCTAATTTGCCTATGCTAACCTGATATCCTCTTCGCAAAAGCTCCAGATAAACAATATTTTCAAGAATATGTCCGATATCGCGAGTGCGTTCACCCAATAAAAGGTTACGCAAGCCTATATCAACGATATAATATTTTTCCAGTGATTTCAAAAACTCTTTCCCTTTGATATCATAGCGATTTGCTTCATACAAAATAAAAGCATCTTTTAGTGCTCTAATATAGTTATCAATAGTCCCTGATGTAGTCCTTCTGCCATTACTGTTCAAGGTATCAGCTATTTTTTTAGTTGAAACTATATTTCCTATATTATCAAATAAAAATCGTATTACATCTTCTAAGAGCTTTACGTCTGAAATCCTCTTGCGTTCAACAATATCCTTAAGTAAAACAGTGTTGAATATACCTCTAAAGTATTCCAAGCGAACTTCTTTGTTATCAATAGTTGCAGCATAAGGAAAGCCACCATTAAGATAATATTTATTAAACGCCGTCTTTTTATCTCCACCGACTAATTCCCAATACTCCTTAAACGACAACGGTAGTATGCTCAGTTCAATATACCTTCCAGACAACAATGTAGATAATTCACCAGAAAACAAATATGCATTAGAACCAGTAATATAAATATCTACATCATCACGTAAGAACAAACTGTTGATAGCCTTTTGAAACTCTGGAACAATTTGTATTTCATCTAAGAATATATAATTTTTTTCATTAGGGGATAAGTTTTCCAGGATATGATTATATAAAGTATGATAATCCTTAAGACTTTCCCAACGCAAATCTTCAAAATTTATATATTGACAGCATGAAGGATGCACACCGCTGCTTACTAAAAAATCTCTATACATTTCCAGCAGTGTCGACTTACCGGAACGACGCACACCTGTAATAACCTTGATAATCTTTTTATCTCGCATCAATTTTAGTTTTTCCAAATATGTCTGACGTACAATCATACAAATCCTCCTCTCTCGAACTACCACTATATTTCTTTGTCCTTTATATCATAACAGAAAGCATAATGCCACGCAACTTTTTCTTCTCCATGAGAAAAACTCATCAAATATCAGAAGTTTTTCTTCTATAAACGAAAAACTTCTGATTCTTAAGCACTTTGCCTTCTACAGGTGAAAAATTTTGGCTTCTTTTTTTCTTTCACATGTCAAAAGGTAGTCTCTATGTCTGCCTTTTTAAATTGAATTTGCGCAACTGATTTTATACGTCATCAAAAAAGGCGGCGCACTCGCACCGCCCCAAGGTTTCAGGTTAATTTTACTATTTCATGCATGCATCACGCGGCAGTCCCAGCTGTTCGCAGATGTCGCCCCATTTTTGCTGACGTGTTTTCATCGCCAGCAGCTCTTCCACGCTCTTGTCACAGTGACGCGCCAAAAACATAGCACGCTTCACCTGATGCGAAGCATACCCCATGCGCATGTATTTATCCACCAGCTTTTTATCCAGGCCGAACAGGCGGTGGATGCGGTCAACCTTGTACTCATGCTCGGCACGCGCCAGCTTCTCCGGCGTCAGTCCCAAAAGGTAATCAACACGCGTCCAGACGTATTTATCGCGCAGCTGCGCCACCTCCTTCACCGGCTTTTTCGCTGCGTAAGCATGCAGGCACAGCTTTTTCAGCTCCATGTAGCTGATGCCGCTGTCAAAAAGCTCGCCAAGCTCTTCCTTGTCAAAGAGAAAGCTGTCATGCAGGCCGTTCACTGCCTTTTCCTTATCCATAGGCTTCTTGCCTGCGGCGCTGGCAGTTGCTCCGCCAACCACGAAAAGACCGCAAAGCATCAGGCAGATTAAAAGCGTTATTTTTTTCATTTTGCACCTCCGAGGTAAGTCAGCAATAATACTCAATCTCACCAAATCTTTCAATCCAGGCAGAAATAATATCTTCACTCTGTGCTTCAATCATTTCAACCAAACGATTAAGTATTTTAGAAGGAATTCTTTTGTCGTGCGGATTTGCTATCATAGCCCTTTTGCTTTGAGTTATCCATATTTTGGTTGCATCTGCATGTGGCATTCCATCGGAAACATGCACATGAACAGGCTCCAGCGGCAATCCTTCATTAGACCAAAAATATACTCTATAGGGACCAAATCTAAGCAGTTGCGGCATCTGATTGAAACCCTCCAATTTGCGAATATTTAATTATCAAATGAGCATTTTTTTTGATTCTTGCTAAAATTTTCTCCTGTTCATCTTTTGTATAGCCAATTACATCTTTGATTTCGTATTTCGGTAAAACGCATAAAAGGCTGTGAAATCCATCTTCTGCATCAGGTGTTTCCACGTATACTAAAACAGTACCGTCCTCTTTCATTTCCGAATGCGTATATTCAGTTCCATCATTTAATGTCAAATATGGATAAATCATATTAAGCACCATCCTTTCATACGTATTATAGCATATCTGCAAGTTCAGAAAAAGCTATATAAGGCTCATTGTATAATGAAATTGCACACCTGAAAAATTGAATAAAAATAGTCCATTGTGATACCTTTGTGTTAAGATTAAGTTGCTACACAAAAACT
>OGHD01000416.1_pt1 | contig 20931 bp, 16 predicted proteins | sample 1571341 | NCBI WGS metagenome assembly OGHD01 (sample SAMEA2582026, study PRJEB24529) | metagenome | biome: Human gut stool | place: China | collected 2011 | reverse complement strand
ACTCATCATAATTTTCAAAATACTAAGCATTTCATCATAATAACCGTTGTTGTTTGCTTTTGCTACGGGTACATCATACTCGTCTATAAGAAGAATTACAGGCTTTTCATAATAACTTTGCATCATCGTTGTCAAAAGCATAAGGCTGCTCTTAACTTCTTTTATGGAGCCACTGCCATGTGCAAGATGCTCAAACGCTATTTTTTGGAACTCTGTAGCATTTTCACTATCAAGCAAATAAAGATGTTTGTTGTACAAATCTGCTATCACCATTGTAAGCATATCGTATGCCCCGGTGAAATTCAGTCCATCTACTTGTCGAAATGAAACAAAAATTGTCGGATACTGGTTCATCCACTCAACGCACAATGCTTGATTTTCTGTAATTTCCAGTCCCTCAAACAGTTTTCTGCTGTCTTTGCGGATGTCAAAGAAGTTTTCCAGCATACTCATGCCCAATGTCTTACCGAAGCGTCGGGGACGAGTGATAAGCGTTACTTTCGTTCCTGTTCTACTGAGCAGTTCTCCAATCAGTCCCGATTTATCAATATAGTAATACCCATTTTTTCGAATTTCTTCAAAGTCCGAAACTCCAACGGGAATATTCATTTTTTTCATCTCTGCTGCTCCTTTCGCGTAGCCATGCACAGACTTTTCCTTACTCTTATGATACCATGAATCTCGTGTTCTTACAAGAAAAACTCTGCTTACAGCAGTGATTTCGACTACAACTCATTCTGCATAGCCTGCCAGCACATCTTCAAATGTAAAACGAATTTTCACGCGTTCATCGTTGAAAACCTCAATGCGGTCAATAAAGGTTTCCACCACATTCTGTGATAAGTACATCACATCGCCTGCTTCTTCTACAGTACTCATGACAGTCTGCAAATGATCGGTGTCCCTCTTCACAGGCTGGAAAGCTTGATTTTTCTCGGTACGCAGCCTTTGAATCTGCTCCATCTTTTCATCTTCCTGCACTCTGTAGGCATCTCTCTGCCGGATGAACTCTTCCTTACTCATATTCCCGTCGGCGTATTGCTCATACAGTGCAACGCGCTGTTTTACAATCTCTGCCTTTTCTGCACTCAGCTTTTCTTCCTGCCGTTCCAGTGCGGAAAAGCAAATCAACGCTTTGCGTTCCCGTTCGTGCAGGATTTCCAGTATATGCTCCGCCTGCTTTATCTGCGCTGTCAGCGCGTTTCGGATAATCTCTTCCAGTACTTTCTCAGAGATTGGGATTCGCTTGCAGGGACTGTCCGCCGCTGTGGCTGAAAATCTGCAGTTAAAAGAAGGGCCAAGCTTCTTGAGTACACGATATTTCATCAGCTTCTGGCAATAGCCGCAATAGACCTTGCCTTTCAAGGGATACTGGTGTTTTGTGTAGTTCCCGGCCTGATGCTTCCCATGCTGCAGCATAATAACCTTTTGTGCTTGTTCAAATTCCTCCGGGGTCACAATGGCGGCATGACTGTCCTCAATTCGTACCTGCTGTTCCAAGGGAGCGCGCAGGACCCGATGCTTGCAAGGAACCGGCATAATAAATTTCGCGCCCACATAGGTTCCCTTATACTTCTCATTTTTCAGAACATGGTAAACCGTTCCACTTGTCCAATGGCTGCGCTGCAGATCCCATGCTTTCTGCTCACTGTACACATGGTTTTCCGCCACATGATACGCTGCCGGGGTCGGGATCTGCTTTTCATTCAGGATTTTTGCGATGGTACCTGTTCTGTTGCCCTGCAATGCCAGTTCAAAAATCAACCGCACATATCGACTGGCTACCGGGTCGAGGATCAACTTATGACAGTCGTTCGGGTCCGACAGGAATCCAAACGGGCGGTATCCTCCGAGATACATTCCTTTTTTCTGCATCACATGGTCTGCTGCCGCGATTTTGGCAGAAAGATCCCGGCTGTAGGATGCGTTGATGATGTTCTTAATGGCTACTTCCAGTCCGCGTACATCGTTCCCGGCCTGCATTCCACTGTCATACCCATCGTTGACAGAGATGAATCGAACGCCCAGCAATGGAAAAATGCGCTCCATATAATCGCCTGCTTCGATATAATCGCGGGCAAACCGGGAAAAGTCCTTTACGATAATTGTTTTCACCTTGCCATCCTGCGCGTCCTGAATCAGCCGCTGGAACGCCGGGCGGCTCGTGGAGGTGCCGGAGTAGCCATCGTCCACGTACTCCTGACGCGGCTCTGTTGCCAGTTCGGGGCGGGCCATGATGTACCCCTCTACCAGTCCGCGCTGGCCCTGAATGCTGTTGCTCTCAGCCTTATCAGCACCCACATCCTCGTCCGCAAGAGAAAGCCGGTAATAGGTTCCGATCATCTGCTGCTCACCGCCTTTCAAACGTGTAGATCAATTCTGCCTTTACGATTTCCTCTGCACGATTTTCCAGATTTCTCATGCGGCTCACCCACTCCATCTGATTTTCTTCTTTCAGTTTTTCTGAAATGCTCTCCCGCTGGCTCATCTGCTCGATCAAAACCTCATATCGCTCTGCTGCCTGTTCTTCCACGTCTGCCAAAACAGCGTCCAGCTTTCCATTCAGCAGCAGGCTCTGATAATAGGCTGGTTTTCGCAGTTTCAGGTACGCCTTGTGCAGCATCCCCCAACGGCCAACCGGACGAGTCCGTGGCACTTTCAAGGCTGGCAGGTAATAATCGCCAATCAAAATATATTCCATCCCTGTCCGGGCATCGTAGATTTTCTCTTTCATTTCTTTCATTGCTTTGTTCTCCTTTTTCATCACAATAAAAATTCTGTATAAGTGATTTTTCCGCGATCCACTTCGATTTTCTTTACATACTGCTGCAGATTATCTGCCGTCAAAAGGACTTCTGTGCTGCCTGCGATCTGCTTTTTCCGTTGCAATTCTTCTTGAACAACGGCCAGTTCTTTCTCTTTTTCAGCTTTCGTCTGTTTCAGTGTTGTGATTTCATTTTCCAAACCCTGCTTCAGTTCCAGAAATTTTTCTTTTGAAAGTTTTCCGAGAACATACTGCTCATAGCCGCTGCGCTTCTGTGATTCCAGTCGAACGACATTGCCCATTACCTGTTCAATTTTACGTTTTGTAGTTATTTCTTTTGATTGGAGTTTGCTTTTTCCAGAGCTTTTCCGTACCAGCTTCTGCAAATCACGGTGTTCTTCCATCCGTTGGTGCAACTCCTTGTTAATGCCGTTCCAGAGGTCTTTCTCTGAGATGGAAACATGGCAAGATGCACAGTAAAAATACAGCGTACCATCACTTTGCCAATGACAAACCAATTTTTCTCCGCACTTTTTGCAAAAGATTCTGCCTTTGAAGATGTTCGGATTGTTCTTTCTGCGCTGTCTGCACCACTTTTTTCGCTCTTCCTTGACTGCTTGCTCGGCTTCCCGTAATGCGGAAATTTCATCAAACAGTTCCCAGCTGATAATCGCCGGATGGCTGTCCGGCACCATCCGCCAGCTTTCCCGTGGATTCTGCCCGATTTTCCGATTCGTTTCATCGTAGGCGATGCGGTTATAAACCATTGTTCCTGTGTAGATTGGATTTTCCAGCACCTTTGTCACGAAAACGGTCTGCCATGCTGGGTTCTTTACCCGCAAGGTGTTTTTCAGGTATCCCAGCTGACAGCGGCGTGTAAAAGGTGTCTGGATTCCCTGCGCAGACAGCTTCTTTGCAATCTCGCGCTCTTTCATACCGGATTTCTTCCAGAGAAAAATCCGAACTACCACATCGCTGACTTCCTCGTCCAGAATCAAATGATTCTGCTGATTTCTCTTGTAACCGAACGGAACAGGCATATAGATTTCTCCCCGTGCTTCCTTGGAACGAAAGCACGACTGAATCTTCTGGGACAGGTCTTTCGAGTACATTTCATTGATCACGCTCTTGATCGGCACCAGCATCCCGTCACGGCTCTGGCTGTTCAGGCTGTCATAGTTATCGTTGATGGCGATAAATCTTACGCCGAACAGCGGAAACACCTGTTCCAGATACTGGCCTGTTTCCACGAAATTGCGTCCCAGTCGGGAGAAGTCCTTTACCACAATGCAGTTGACTTTCCGCTCCTGCAGTGCTTTCAACAGCCGTTCAAATTCCGGGCGGTCAAAGTTTATCCCTGTGCACCGCTTGTCCGCAAACACATCCAGCAGCATCAAATCATCCCGGTGATCGATATACTCCTTGATATAGGAAATCTGCACTTCCAGCGATTCCGTATCCCGAAGTACATCATCAAAATCGGACAGTCGTGCGTAAATTGCGGTTTTCCAGATACGGTGCGGTGCGTTCTCCGCTTCCCGTTGCGCCGCACTTACCTTCTTGCTTACTCTTGCCATAAATCACGACCTTCTTTCAAGCTGACACTTCATGCTGCTTTTGGTGCAATTCCTCCAGCAGGTCCGCAATTTCATCGTGGAATCGGAACGTAATTTCCACCCGATTGCCCTCATACACTTCGATTTTCTCAATCAGTTCAACGACCATCGGACGGGTGATTTCTTCCAATTTTCGATACTTACGGTACACATCCAGAAACGGATAAGCGTTTGGAGCAGTCTGTAGGTTTTGCCGTTCTGCTTCCAGTTCTGTGATTTTGCGGTCATACTCTTCGATTCGCTTGCTGTACAGTTCGTTGTAGTTCAAAAAATCCTCCCGTGTGAGGATTTCCTCTGCGTAATCCCCATACAATTTTTCCTTAATGCCCTGTGTATGGGCCTTTTCTGCAGTCAGCTGCCGAATCTGCCGTTCGATGCGCCGCACACGGTAGGGTTCCTGCTGGGCCTGCCGGATGCTTTCCACAAATTCCGCTTCCTCCATCACAATCTGGATCTGCATTTGAAGCGCATTCCGCACAATGTTATGGAGTTTTTCATCCCGCAGATTATGGCTCGTGCAACTGCCTTTGTTCTGTTTGCTGCCGGAGCACTGATAATAGATGTACCGCTTTCCTTTATAGCTGGCCGACCTGCGCACCAGTCGGCTGCCGCAGTCCCCACAGTAGAGAAAGCCTGCAAACAGGGCCACCGTTTCGGCATCGTTCGGCCTGCGTGTTTCGGTTTCCAGAATCCTCTGCACCAGTTCAAACTGTTCTGCTGGAACGATTGCTTCATGGGTATTGTCCACGATTGTCCAGTCCCGCATCGGCACATTCATTTTCTTTTTGGAACGATAATCCAGCCGCCGTGTCTTTCCCTGTACCAGTTTCCCGGTATAGACCTCATTGTGCAGGATGCGGTCCACTGCCTTGGCGGACCACGGCGGCTCATCGCTCTTGCGGAAATGCAGACTCAGCTTTGCACCGCTCTGCAGCTTTCGCGCAGCGGGGGACGGCACTTTCTCTGCATTCAAACGATCTGCGATGCCCTGATTACTCACGCCGTTGATTTTCCAGCGAAAAATGTTCTGCACCGTTTCCGCTGCCAGTTCATCTACAATCAGCTTGGTGTGATTATCAGGGTCTTTCTGGTATCCATAGGTTGCAAAACTTCCCACAAAATCACCGCGTTTCCGCTTGACCGCAAGCTGGCTCTTGATTTTGACGGAAATGTCCCGGCAGTAGGCATCGTTGAGCAGGTTCCGCATTGGGACCATGATGGAATCGCTGGTCTTCCACGCAGATTGACTGTCATAGTTGTCCGTCACTGCAATCAGCCGGACCCGCATGACGGGAAAAATGCGTTCCAGATAACGTCCCACTTCAATGTAATTCCGTCCAAAGCGGGACAAATCTTTCACCAGAATGCAGTTGATAGTCCCTTGTTCCAGTTCCCTGAACAGGTTTTGGAACGCAGGCCGTTCAAAGTTCGAGCCGGAGTAACCATCGTCCACAAACTCATCCACAATACACAGTTCCGGGTGGTCTGCGGCATAGGCTTCCAGCAGGGTGCGCTGGTTTGCAATACTGTCGCTCTCTGTCTTATCGCCATCCTCACGAGATAAGCGTAAGTACAAGGCTGTACGGTATCGGGTTGTACTTTGCTGTGTTCTCTTCTGCAAATTCATATCAGGGTATAACAAAAGCCTTCCACCTCCTTAACGAATCGGCAATACTGTTCGTCAGAGAAGCGAAAGGCTCCACATTTTTCTATGTAGAACAAGCCTGCCGAGCAAACTTTACTCAGCTGGCACATTCCTATTTTCTTACCCACAAACAGCTTACCAGAATTGTCACCCTTTGTCCAGTGCTTTATCACATTAAAGTGCGAAACTTTTCTGTGTGATTTTTCAGCAGCTTGCCGAAATATTCTCTGCCTTTTCAGCTGGCCGATTGAAAACACCTTCCAATTCGCTCAGACAGTGTGCTGCTCCCTCTCGGTGCGAAATTCAGCTTCACAATAATTCCGTTGTCCAGATAGCAATAAGGATTTCGGACCTTATCCAGCAGATTTTTCAGCCTTTCCTCCTGCGGCAGTCCGTGTTCCACTGCATCCTGCTGCAGTTCCTGCAGTTCAGACTGCTCAATCGTGCGGATGTCCCGGTTCTTCATCTGGTGGATCTGCTCCAGCCAATTCATTCTACCGTTTTCTTGCAATCGCGTTCCTCCCATTCAAGCCAGAAGTGTTTTCAGCAAGTTCAATTTTGCCTGTCCTATATCCTTTCTCATGCTGGGGCCTGTGCAGGCAATCGGGGTACACAGTTCCAGCAGACGGTCATAGATACGGGCGTGAGCGGTATCCTGCGGATTCTTCAACTCCGTCAGGGTCAGGTTCGTGGTAACGATCAGTGGTTTCCTGCTGCGGTAACGGCTGTCGATAATGTTGTAAATCTGCTCCAGCGCATATTCCGTGCCGCGCTCCATGCCGAAATCATCAATGACAAGCAACGGATAGCCGCAGAGCCTGTCCACGACTTCATTCCGCCCGGAAAAGGCGTTATTCAGTTCATTCATGATTCGGGCAAAATTCGTCATGCAGACGGCCACTTCCTGTTCCATCAGGGCATTGGCAATGCAACCCGCCATAAAACTCTTGCCTGTACCAACACCGCCCCAGAGCAGCAGCCCCACATTCTTTTCCCGCATTTCCGGCCAGTGGGCCACATACCGCTGTGCCAGCTGCATCTGTGGATTTTGCCCGTGATCGTTTGCAAATGTCCAGTGCTGCATCGCCCAGTCGGTAAAGCCCTGCAGCTTCAGCCGCTGCACTTTCTCGTAATGCAGCCTTGCACGTTCTTCTTTCTCTTGCTTTTCCCTTGTAGCCTGCCTGCACCGGCATTCAGCCGGATGGCGGTCACGCCCAAACAGTTTTTTGCCATTCGGAAAGAACGCTTCCTTGGGAGTTTTGCAGCTGCCGCAGTACAGCAGCCCATCTTCTGCAACATAGTCCTGCGGTTCCACAGAGATCGTCATAAGCCTGTCCATCGCTGTCTGGATCGTTTCCGTCATAAACTTTCCTCCTCGTTGTAGGTATAGTCCGGGATGCCTGCTCCCGGTTTCTGTTGTCTTTTCTTCCGTGCTGACCAGCTACGCAGGGTCGCCGCATGGTCTGCGTACTTCCTGCCTGTAGACTGCATATAGGCTGAAAGGTCTTCGACCAGAGTATCCAACTCTGCAATTTCCATTTCCAGTTCCGAATAATCTTCCAGAAAAACATTCCGATATCGCCCATACGCTTCTTTAGTTCTATTCAGTTGGTTCAATCTTAGGTTGTTCTTATTTATTTGGTTAGGTGTGCAGTTTTGCGCAACCGTATTGCTCACTTTTGAGCAATCAGGCTGCTCATTTTGGGCCATCTCGATTGCGCATTTCTGCGCAGTCCGGGGAACGCCGAGAAATATCTGGTTTGGCTTGGAAAAGCCATTGGACCGCCGTTCGATCAGCCGTGCGGCTTCCAGTTCCCGCAGGGCACGGGTGACACTGGAAATGCTGCTCTGAAGATCTTCCGCCAGCCCTGCCAACGGATAGAGCACATATGCCCGGCCCTGCACATCCACCCAGCCGTTCTTCTGCGAAAGGGTCATGCGGTCCAGCAGCAAAACATACGTCAATCGTGCCGTATGGGAAAGGCTCATCTGCAGCAGAAATTTCGGATAAGGGAAATACGCGGGCAATGGGGTTTGTGCTTTGATGTACTCTTTACTCAAGCTTCCTCCTAATCGTTTTCAAAAGTCCCTGCCGGATGGGAAAGTCCTGCACGGGCTTACGCATCCGGCAGGGTTCCGGGGTGCGGGGTGGAAGACCCTGCTGATTTACAGGCTCATATCATAGCTGCGCTTCTTGCGTTTCGGTTGACGCTCACGCTGTTCCTGTCGAGCCTGCTCCTGCCTTGCCTTTTCGCGGACTCTAGCCTCCCACTCGCGTTTCCATGCAAGGTCGGATTTCATCTCATCGGTCTTTCGGAAGATGCTGTACACGTTATCCGATGCAATTTCCAGACGCCGGGATTCTTCTCTCAGGGGAGCGTATGCCTTTTTCCTCTCCGCGATTTCTTTGGTCAGTTCTTCTTTCCGTTTTTTCAAAGATTTCAGCGATGGCAGCTTTCCATCATTTTCTTCTCGGAAATATTTCACGGATTCTGCATAGGCATCCAATTCCTTGGAATGCTCTGCACGGAATTTTTTCTTAAAAATCGCCTTCGTAAATTGCTGCTGGACATCTTTTGTAGAAAGATACTGCCCCGCATAATGAATCTGTTCATTGGTTTTGTACAGTTCATCCTCTGCCTGTGACAGCCGTTCATACGCAGCCTGCGCATTGGCCTGTGCTGTCTTACACAGATCGTTCAGTTCTGTCAGGTCGTTGATGTTGTTTTCCTGCACCCATACCAGTGTTTCAGCCATTTTCTGCAAATTGCTGATTTTGACCTTTAGCGCATAGGCCAGATTTTCCTGTGCCTTGACATTCTCCTGCAGGTCCACAACGAGCCGTAGCCTGGTTCTGGTTGTAAAGATCAGTATGGGTTCTTCCTTGTACCGCAGATTCTTCTCGGCGTTCTGAACAAAGAATCCTTCCAGACATTCTCTTTTGCAGCTTTCTCCCAGAGAACGCTCCGATATGAACTTGTTCCGTTCCGGCGGCAGATAGCTATAACGCCCACGTTGGGTTTTGACGAAAATGTTGTATTCATCCTGCAGGATGTCTTGAAAATCTTCATACGAGATTGCTTTCTCACGAGCAGCGGCAACGGCATCCCGGATAAGCTGTTTCTGTATTTGAAACTTTGTCGGATTTGGCGTAAATCCTTCCTTTTCGATTTCCTGTTTTTTCTCATTCAGCCGCCGCTGTGCCCAATACTCCGCTTCGGTCACACCCGTTCTGGATGGTGACAGCAAATCGACCTGATGCAGAAATTCACGTTGGCATAAATCCATAAGGGATTTCTGCAGATGCTTCAGATACTCGTTCGTCACATGGTGCTTGTAGCCAGCCTTGCTATCAATGGGCCGTTCCATAAAGGGTTGCTGAGGCACATCCAGTTTTCGCAGACTGTTGATTACGATATGGACATGAATGTTTCCGCTGCCATTGTGCCCGTCCATGTGCGTACAGACCAATGCCTGATGCCCCGGAAAATTTGCTTTTGCGTATTCCAGCCCAAGCTCCTGTGCTCGTTTACCCGTCAAACAATTTTCTGTGCTGTCCCGTGGATCAAAGCTGATGATGTAATGGTGGCTTTTGATTTCATTCTTGTTTTTGTTTTTCTGGTACTCGCGGTTCAACTGCTGGCAGGCCGCATCAAAGGAATAGGGTTCACAGTTCAGACCGTCCAGATAAAACTCATCTCGCATGATACGATTTCCGTTCTGGTCAAGGATCGGAGTTTTCCGAAGCTCGTCATGCTTGAAAATCAGATACTCCAGTGCAGCACCATAGCTGGAACTCTTACTTGCGATGTGCTTTAAGATTGCCATAGTTCTTCCCTGCCATTTCTGCGACCTGCTCCCGCATTTCAAAAATGCAGGAAATCGCATGGTTGATGTTTTCACGCATGACATGTGATGGAAGGCCCCCACTGTTGAAGAACGCTGCAATCCGGTTCAGGTTGTTCCCAATGGCGGCAAACTCCCGTGTGATGGCTTCAATTTCGTCCGGGTGGACATAGAATACATACGAGGTATCCATGCGGCCTTTCATCAGCATCTGTGCTGCAAATTCAGAGAGGGTCATTCCGGCATCTTCTGCCTGCTGGTGTAAAAGTTCATGTACTGTTTCTGTTACTCGTGCGGAGATTACTTTTGTCTTTACGATAGATTTCACTTTTTTCTTCGTTCGTGGCATGGGGTCTCCTTTCCAAAATCAAGAGTTTGATTTTCCCGGCAGTGCATCTGCACTCCGGCTGTGACCTGCTGTAGCAGGCCACCAACAGGCAAAATCATGTGATTTTGCACGATGTGAGGGTATGGGGAGCACAATCCCCATCAAGATGCCGCGTGGAGAAACCGCCCGTAGGAGCAGTTTCGTATACAAAGGCGAATCTTGCTCTTAACTACCGTCCACTCTGTCCCGGCTCGTTCCTGCCCGATTTTCTCCGGCGTATTTTCCGATAAGACGCGCAGAATGCACATTCAGTACCAGAGGTATCCTACTGGGGTGGCTCATGAAATTATCAAGGTACGATGTAGCTTTGTAAGGAATCAGGGGCTTTCACAAGTGAAACCACAGAGAAGCGATCAGCCTGGAAAAATAGTCCTTACACCCTATACAAACTCAAAGGGCTGTTTTTAAACCGGGCCTTTTGAAAATTCAAAGAAAATTCATTTTTCCAACGTTCCCCTCTACCTATAACAATCTAAAATGGGTGTTTGGCAACCAGATTTTCAAATTTTGTTGAACTGCCTAATTTTAGAATATAGATTTCGTTCGATTTTCACTTATAGAACCAGAGGAAAGCTGTTTTACAAAAGATTTTGAAAGCCCCTGCACTAATAGGAATCCGCAGGGCTGTTTTGGAATACAGTTTTGAAAATTTTTCAATTTAAGAAAAAAGAAAAACGGCAAAGCAGATAAAATCCACTTTACCGTTTTGTTTCGATAGCGCGATACGCATAAATTACTGTCTTGGGCTTTTCCGATAATTTGCCTTATGAGAAGGTCGGCAAAAATGAGCCTGTCTGCATTGCAGATGAAGTGCCGTTTGACATCCCGGAGAGCTGGGAGTGGGTTACTTTAAAGCAGATAGCTGTTACCGCACTAGGTAAAACACTAGATAAATCAAAAAACATTGGTGAATATCGCCCGTATCTATGCAGCATCAATGTTTATTGGACAGGTATTGATTTATCAACCGTAAAACAGGCTCGTTTTGAAGATTCTGAATTATCGAAGTACCAGCTGAACAAGGGAGACTTGCTTATCTGTGAAGGCGGTGATGTTGGCCGTTCTGCTGTATGGGATAGAGATGAAGAAATGTATTATCAGAATGCACTTCATCGTGTCCGCTTTTACGGTAATATCGAGCCACGCTTCTTCCAGTTACTGATGGAAAGCTATAAGGGCGCAAAAATATTGGACAATTATAGCAAAGGAATGACTATAAAACATCTCGTTCAGAATTCACTTAACTCTATTTACTTTCCTTTGCCGCCACTTGCTGAACAAAGGCGCATCGTAGAAAAAATCAAACAGCTTACGCCGTATCTTAAAAAGTATGGTTCAGTTGAAACTACACTGTCAAATCTGAATTTGGCTTTCCCGGATGACTTGAAGAAATCAATTCTTCAATATGCAGTACAAGGCAAGCTCGTTCCCCAAGACCCTGCCGATGAGCCTGCCTCTGTTCTGTTAGAACGTATTCGCACAGAAAAGGAGAAGCTCATTAAAGCCGGAAAAATCAAACGGGATAAGCATGAATCGGTCATTTTCAGACGGGATAATTCTTATTATGAGCAGGTCGATGGAATTGAACGTTGCATCGATGATGAGTTGCCGTTTGAGATTCCCAAAAGCTGGGAATGGACAAGATTATCAACAATCGCAAAAGTACTTGGAGGAAAACGAATCCCCGCAGGCAGAAAATTGACCGCTGAGAATACAGGACATGTTTATATCCGCGTTTCTGATATGAAAGATGGAACTGTAATTCAAAATGGACTATTATATGTTCCAGAAGATATATTTAACAGTATATCAAAATACATAATAAAAAAAGAAGATGTGTTTATTACAGTTGCTGGTACAATCGGGCGAATTGGGAAAATTCCCCCGGAATTGGATGGTGCAAATTTAACAGAAAATGCAGATCGACTTGTCTTTTCGTCGCTCAATCAGGATTGGATGATATTCTTACTTCAGTCATCGTTTATACAAAATCAAATTGCCGAAGTGACAACAAAAGTTGGACAGCCCAAATTGGCGATAGCTCGAATAGAGAAACTTTTAATTCCGTTACCACCACTTAACGAACAGACACGGATTGTTGAACAAATTGCAGCAATATTTAGTCAGATGAAGAAACTATAGAAATGAGGGTGCATAATTAAAAATGCACCCTCATTTTTTACCAGTCTACGATATTATCCACCAAAGTTCTCTGTTCGGTTGCAGTTTTGCGCAAATAAATTCGCGTCGTTTCAATGCTTTCATGCCCCATCAGGTCTGTAAGGAATGCAATGTCGCTGCACCGCTCCAAAAAGCTTTTTGCAAACCGATGCCTGAAAGAATGGGGATAGACCACCGCAGGATCAATGCCATACTTTATCGCCAGCTTTTTCAGCTGTCCAGAAATACCTCTTGTAGTGATTCGTTCACCGAAACGATTCAAAAAGATAAAGCCGCTGTCTTGTTGCTTTTCTTCCAACCAGACAATGGCTTCCTCTTGCAATGATTTGGGAATGTAGATGCGGCGCAGCTTTCCACCTTTAGAATAAAGATCGAGGTGTCCAAGCCTAATATGTTCAACTTTGATTTGTACCAGCTCGCTGACGCGCGCACCCGTAGCAGCCAAAAAGCGGATGACAAAATACCAAAGCATATTGTCATCGCGCTTCAGGCAGTTTTTGAAGTAGATGTAGTCTGCTTCGCTAATGACATTTTCGAGGAAGGCTTTCTGCTGCACCTTGATGGATGACAATTTCCATGAATCCTTTCCGATGCTTTCGAGGTAGCAGTTGATAGCGCGGATTCGCAAATTGACCGTCTTGGGCTTGTACTGCTCAATCAGCCATGCTTTGTGCTCTTTCAAATTGCATTTCGTGACGGCATCATGCCGTTCCCCAAACTGCCGCACAGCAAACAAATAGGATGTTACAGTGTTTTCTGAGAGATTTGTTCCTCTCAAGTGTCTTTCAAATTCTTCAATCATAGTGAAAGACCTCCTTTCACCATGATTTTATACAATCTCACACCAAGGCCATATATAATTCTTTGATTTTATTTACGATGCGATTTTGTTCCTGAATTGGCGGCACCGGAATTAGCACTTTGCTCAACTCCGCTTGATTTATTTTGGGCATTTTAACTCGACTTGACATCGCAGTTGCTACTTGCGCATTAAACGAGTCTGATAAAATATACCTCAATAGGTATTCTTTGTTTATTGGAGTCTTTAGCGGGTACATATCTGCGCTACACAGTCCATCAAAGGGAGCAATTACAGCCTTGCGCAAAAGTGGGCGGATTTTAGAGTAAAGAATCTGTCCTTTGAAAAATAGATGATTAGGACTTGAGACTTTATCCTGCGCAACTGTTCGACAGTCCAAGAGAGTTCCTGTTAATTTTTCAATATTATCAGGAGCAATATGCATATAATCAAAATATCGTTCTGGAGAAACAAGATTTGTTGCTATCTCCACTACGGAAAAGAAGCGTACCCATTCCCAACTTTTGGGAATTTCAAATGGCAGTTCATCATCGATGCAGCGTTCAATTCCATCGACCTTCTCATAATAAGAATTATCTCGTCTGAAAATGACAGATTCATGCTTATCCCGTTTGATTTTTCCAGCTTTAATGAGCTGCTCTTTTTCTGCACGGATGCGCGCTAACAAAACGGATGCAGGTTCATCTGCTGGGTCTTGGGGAACAAGTTTGCCCTGAACGGCGTATTGAAGAATTGATTTCTTTAACTGTAACGGGAAAGCATCATTCAATCGTGTCAAAGACTGTTCTAAGTTGGTATATATAGATAATATGTTTTTGAGGACTTTTATTTTTTCGCAAATGCGTATTTGTTCCTTAATAGGTGGTACTGGAATTAACAAAGCATCTAAACTGTCTGAATTTAGAGTTGCACCCTTAATGGCTGTCTTAGTATTTCCATTTTGAGATAATAATGGCAGAGTCACGAATAGATAATTTGTTATAACGCGATTGACATCACAAAATGGATAGATTGAAATAATAGCTTCATTGTGAAAAGCGTCCATTCCAAGAATAGATACTTTTCCGACTGTTAGCTTAAAGCTCATTAAAAGGGTTCCAGCTTTACTGATGCGATTTTTAAAAATGACCTTTGCCGAATGTTCATTAACACGTTCTTTTGTTACGCATACCGTATCATCGAGCACCAAATCGGCTATTGAAACCCATGGATAGGTTGCGTTTTCCCAGTATTCGCTTTCTTTACGTGGCGGAGTTTTCCCCATGTTATATGACACTAGATTTTTAAATCTCACCCACTCCCAGTTCTCCGGGATGTCAAAAGGCACTTCATCTGCAATGCAGATAGGCTCATTTTTGCCGACCTTCTCATAAGGCAAATTATCGGCTCCACGAAAAATCACAGATGGATTCTTTTCTTTCTTGATTTTGCCCTCTTTGATAAGCTGTTCTTTTTCTGCACGAATGCGTTCCAGCAGCACAGAAGCAGGCTCGTCATTGGGGTCTTGCGGAACAAGTTTGCCCTGTACTGCCATTTGCAGAATGGAATTTTTCAGTTGCTGTCCTGTCATTTTTTCTTCCTTATCTATGTGGCTCAGTCCTGTGCTTCAAGGTCAATGCCCAGAATCTCCGTGATCTGAGCAAGGATTCGGTCAATGTCTGCGTTCAGGCTGGCGCGCTTCTCCTGATACTGCTGAATCAACTCTTTGGGCGGTAAGATTTCCTCTTCCTCATGCGGATAGCCACACAAGTCAATATTATAGTTGCGGTCTTTGATCTCCTGCACGGTATACTTTTTGGACTTGTCAAACCCGTCCAGCTGAATTTCTTTGCGGTCGCTCCACCATTCTACCGCAGGAGCAAAGTGTTCCAGCTTCATGGGCTTGGTCTTGCTGAAATGCTTGTAGCCTTCCGGCATATCCAGACGATAAAACCAGGTTTCCTCTGTCGGGCCAGTATGGTCAAAAAACAAAATGTTGGTCGTAATCGACGTATATGGGGAGAACACACTACCCGGCATACGGATGATGGTATGGACATTGAACTCAGAGAACAGTTTCGTTTTGATTGCTACTTTGGCATTGTCTGTGCCGAACAGAAAACCATCCGGCAGAATGACAGCTGCACGGCCATTTTCTTTCAATCGGTACATGATAACGGACATAAATAGGTCGGCGGTTTCGCTGCTGGCAAGGTCAGCAGGAAAATGGTTTTTAACATCGTTTTTCTCAGAACCACCATAGGGAGGGTTCATCAAGATAACGTCTACCTGATCGTCTTCGGTATAATCCAGAACATCCCGAAGCAACGTGTTATCATGGAACACTTGCGGCACATCCAAGTCATGCAGCAGCATATTGGTAATGCAAAGCATATAAGGGAACTGCTTCTTTTCAATGCCGTATATGGAGTTTGCATACAGGGCTTCATCCTCTGTTGTCTTGACCTTTTTATGCAGAGCTTTCAGCCAGCTGGTGATAAAACCGCCTGTGCCGCAGGCAAAATCAGCCATTTCCTCACCGATTTGTGGGTCGATCATCTGCGCCATAAAATCAGTCACGGCGCGCGGCGTATAAAATTCACCTGCAGAGCCAGCACTTTGCAGCTCTTTTAGAATAGTTTCGTAAATTTCCCCAAACGCATGACTTTCTGCATAATCACTCAGGTCAAGCTCATCGATCACATTGATAACTTGTCGGAGCAAAACACCATCTTTCATATAGTTGTTGGCATCTGCAAAGGTAGTCTGCACGATTGCTTTTTTGATGGGCGTAGAAGCGTCCACAGGTAACTTTTTCAAAGTGGGGAACAGCGTATTGTTGATAAATTCCAACAGTGTGTCGCCCGTTATGCCCTTACCGTTTTCATCGTGCGCCCAGTTACGCCAGCGGCAGGGTTCAGGAATAATTGACTGGTAATCCTTTTCGTCCCACTCCCAATCATTCTCTTTGGCATCGTACACTTTCAAAAAGAGCATCCATGCAATCTGCTCAATGCGCTGCGCATCACCGTTGATACCTGCATCGTTCCGCATAATATCGCGGACACGCTTCACAAAATTCGATAAATTTCCCATTGTTATGCAATTTCTCCTTCATAGATTGCCTGTTCCAGTTCCTTAACAGCTTTCAGATACCCGTCTTTCCCGCCAAAGTAAGAGGCAATCTTTTGAGGCTTGCCCATTTTCAGGAACGGGTCAAGCCGCAGAATTTCCGTCTTCTCAATCTCATAAATGCCAGTATTCATATACTTGTCCAGAAGTGCTTCCAGAACATCTCTTGCTGCACCGCTGTATTTGCCTAGAAAGTCGCGTTTTTTGACATTTTCTGCTCGTTCTCTACGCGTCAAAGGCTTTTTATCAAACGCAACATGGCAGATAAAGTCAAAGTCATCCACATCCGTCATGTTCTGATCGGCCTTTAGTGCTTCAAGGTCAATGCCATGCTCCAGAAGAAGTTCCCGGATTTTTTCTTTCTTTTCCTCAGCAGACCACTGACGGATAAAATTGTCCAGCGAAGCGTACGAGCCACGGATATTCTCTTTTGTGTAGTCAATAATGCTTTCCTGCCGGAGAAGCTTTCCGCCTGCATCATAAATAGAAACCGTTTTGTAGATGATCTCCACCCGGCAGCCATCTTTATCAACGATTGGTTTGGGTTTCTTGGAGTCTGGCGGCGTGGGAGGGTCAGATGTTCCTGCGCCCTTTTTCGGTACGGGCTTATCGTTCTCTTTTTCGGGATCGAATTCTTCGTTCATTTCAATCGGGCCATCCCAATCCGGGTCGGCAAAAAGGCGGCTCACATTTCGGAAGTCCATCACAACAAAATGGGTCTTGCCTTCTTTTTCGCGCAGACGGGTCCCGCGGCCAATGATCTGCTTGAATTCTGTCATAGAGCCAATCATTTCATCCAAGACGATCAGCTTTGTCATCTTGCAATCCGAGCCCGTGGAGAGCAGCTTGGATGTAGTCGCAATAACAGGATATTTTGAACCAACAGAGATAAAATAATCCAGCTTACTCTTTCCATAAGTATCACTGCCTGTAATGCGAACAACATAATCGGGATTCTGCTTCATCATGTCGGCATTTTGGTTTGCCAACGCCATCCGCATACGCTCTGCCGCTTCTTCGGTTGGGCAAAATACGATGGTCTTAGCCATGCGGTCAGTGCTTTTCAAGTATCGCGTGATTTCAGCAGCAACTTGATTGATACGATCCTCTATAATAATGTTGTAGTCGTAATCGCTATTTGTATAAATGCGATCTTCGATTTCGTTTCCGTAAATATCGCGCTGGCCCTTGCGTGGACGCCATCCCTCACCAATATCAGTCATAACATTGATTACCTTAAAAGGTGCAAGAAAACCGTCCTCGATTCCTTCTTTCAGACTGTAAGTATAGATGGGTTCACCAAAGTAGTCGATGTTGGAAACATATTTGGTTTCTTTAGGCGTAGCAGTCATGCCGATTTGCGTAGCAGAAGCAAAATATTCCAGAATTTTGCGCCAGTTGCTTTCTTTCTTCGCCGAGCCACGGTGACACTCATCGACAATAATCAGGTCAAAGAAATCCGGGCTAAAGAGCTGTGACAGCTTATCGAGTGCATTTTCAGCGTTCTCGTCTTGTTCTTCGTTCTTTCCAGCGAGCTGCTGATAGAGAGAAAAATAGACCTCATAAGAAGTAATCGTGCGAGGGTCGTCTTTAGAAAAATTCACCTTATGAATGACCTTTTCCAGCGGCGCAAAGTCCTGTTGGATAGACTGGTCAACAAGATTGTTCCGGTCCGCAAGATAGAGAATCTTTTTCTTTAAGCCGCTTTTGAGCAGACGATATACAATTTGAAATGCCGTATAAGTTTTACCTGTACCAGTTGCCATTACCAGTAAAAGCCGATTTTGTCCTCTTGCAATCGCGTCCAACGTGCGGTTGATGGCAATGCGCTGGTAATAGCGCGGTGGGTAAGTGTTTTGGTTGCTGTAATATGGCTGTGCAATTAATTTCTCCTGCACATCCGTCAAACCAGCTCCATCGTTTGCACCTGCTTTGTACCGCTCAACCAGCTCTTTTTCTGTTGGGAATTCGTCAAGTCCAAAGGTGCGTTCTTTGCCCGTCAAGAAGTCATGTTCTGCAAAGCCATCCCCATTTGAGCTAAAGGCAAACGGAACATCCAACATCTGCGCATAGGTCATGGCCTGCTGCAATCCATGGGAAACCGTATGATTGTTGTCTTTTGCTTCAACAATGGCAATCGGATTATTCGCGCTCAGGTAAAGCACATAGTCTGCACGTTTCGGCTTTTCACGGGCCACAATGTTACCTTTGAGGTTGATACGGCCATCCGTAATTTTTGTTTCCAGCGTGATATGTTGCTTATCCCATTTTGCTGTAATTGCGGGTGTGATGTAATGGAACTTAATATCTTCTTCGGACATTTGACTCTTTGAAAGCACCGCCATACAGACAACCTCCTGCATTATAGAATCCCGAAAACTTCCAGATAATCAATATTATCGGAAGTTTCATGCCGCAACGACCTTCAAGGTCAAACGACTCCAATTATTACTATACCACGACTTGATTCGGTGGGCAACAAGGCTAGAGATAAAAATGCTTTGCAACAAAGTAGTAAAGTTGTACAATAGCTTTAGATGATAGTGACAAGATTAGCTATCGTTGACATTGAAGCATCAGCCTGCTGTAGAGCCCAGATGATGGGGTGCACGGACACCACAAGCTGGATAGGGTCAATGTGAATCGAAAGAAACTGCACTGTAAAAAACACCATTCATGTTCCAATCAGTGCTATGTATTGGAAGATGAATGGTGGATTTTTGAACGAGCGGCGTTGCAATAAGTCTGAAGTTTTTAATTATCGAAGATTACGAATTCGGATTTTAGATGCAATTGGGCTATAACGCTTGTCATAAGCTTTATCGATATACGCAGTTGGATTGGATATAAAATCGGACCATTTCACGATCACGCAGTATTCCTCATCGGAAGTCCATGCACAGCTAGCATGAGGTTCGGTATAAAAATTGGCAGAAAATTCGCGGATTACAGTTGTATCATTTAACAAAATGCAATCGTGGTACTGACCACAAGTACTGCAGAGCGAACTTCCTTTATAAATAGAACCATACATTTCAGGTAATACAATACCTAGTACACCATTACGAGTATTTCCGATTCCATTATAAAGAGAGGCCTGAAGTTCTCGCTGAATGAAATAATTACGTGGCCGTCCCCAATAATCATTTCCTTCATTTTCAGAAGAATGCTGGCCAATCAAGAAAATTGTCACAGTTGAATCGGATAGATAGTCGTTTCGAATAGTTTCCATTATGTAGTCGCCATCTTCACTATCAATAATACGATCCAAGGATTTATCGATAACATCCTGACCTGCAAATAACTCGACGAGATAATTTTTATACGTTTTATCCTCTTTTTTATAACTTATAAAGCACTTGTGTCCCATTTTTAATCTCCTGACTTCATTATTTTTTGAAAAGCTTTTTTATTTTATAAAGATCGATTTTATCTAGACTGTTTTGTGCTAAAACAATTTTTGCTTTTGAAGGATATTGAAAACGAATACGACTAACTTTAAAAGTCCAAAGAATAATTTCAAGAAGTTCTTGATCGGTTATATTTTCATAACCGTGAAATCTTGTTATCCCAGAACCCAAAAGTGGAAGAACAATAGACCTTCCACCATAATGAATATCGCACTCGTTCCACATATTCATAAGGCATGCAGTATAGTCATTCATTTCCAAATATGCTCTATTTTGATTGTCGAATTTTGAGAATGCAAGTATAAAAAAGTCATCCATTGGAACAATCGTTCCGAGTTTATATTGGATTTGCTTTCCTACCAGCCTATTCTGATTGACGTTAATCTTACACTCTTGAGCATGCTGATTCTCTTGTATTAGATGATCTAAGGACTCTACATCATGGGCATACTTTTTAATAAACTGTCCGTTTAACGTTCGAGAAGAAATAATGTTTTCATCTACTTGGGTATCAAAGTATTCGTTAAATGCAATGATTTTTAAGCCTTCGCTTTGAAAAACATCGCCTGCTGAAATTTCGATAGTGGAGTTATTAACGGACAATTCGACATGTCGGATATGATTTGCATGAAACCACATTAGAACATAAACAATTAGCATCACACCAACGAAAGACAAAAAGTATTTGATTTTCAGTTCGGAGGGTATATCGTAGAAGAGCAGAAGAAATGAAACGATTGAACTAGTGATCGATAGTATTTTTTCATAATCGGCACGAAGTTCTTTTCTAAAGAAAGAAACTTTCATTGACATTTTAGATTCACCCCACGTCTATAAAGAACTAAGCAGCTACCAAAGAAGAATCTCAGACTAAATAGGATTTTATTCGTCCGCTTGATCTAATGATACTCTAAGATGTTCACAAAATCAATCTGCCCGTTAAAAATTCAATCGTTCGTTAACGCGATAAAAGTTTTGAATTTGAACTGAAAATACGGTATAATGAATCTAAACATTAAAAAGCGAGTAGGTGATACCATGCCTTTCCCCCTCGACCATTACATTGAAGCCTCCCATGTGGATTACAAGGAACGTCTTGAAGAGAAAAAGCCGCGCAGCTGGCTGAAATCCGTGTCGGCATTTGCCAATA
>OGHD01000414.1_pt1 | contig 21023 bp, 23 predicted proteins | sample 1571341 | NCBI WGS metagenome assembly OGHD01 (sample SAMEA2582026, study PRJEB24529) | metagenome | biome: Human gut stool | place: China | collected 2011 | reverse complement strand
CATGGCATAACTTGAGCAAGCTCAGTTCTGCTCATGGCTTACCGAAAGAGTTGTTTATTGTTGTAAAAGTTGTTTTAGTTGTTTTTCTTTATGTCCACGTATTGTCGGCAGACGAATGTTCCCGCGAAGCATTGTTCATTGTTGTAAAGGTTGTTCGAGTTGTTTTTCTTCATGTCCACGTGGTGTCTATAGACTTTTCGTGCAAGGCGGAGCAAGCGCTCCGCGGTAGTTTTACGGGTCGCCGAGGTAGTGGACGATGAGGCCGACCTCGTGGGGCGTAAACCATTTGGAGGTCTTGCGGTAGCCCGCCTCGTGGAGCGCCTGGCTCAGCGGTTGGCAACGGTCTATCCACGCGCGGAGGCGGTTGACGGCCGACCGAGGGGCAATGTCGGGGAAGTAGGTCTGGGCCAGTTTCTGTTTGCTGTAGGCCCGGATGGGAGTTTCGTTCATGATGACTTTTTGTTTTTGGCGATGGAGAGATAATAGTCGGAGAAGTCCTTGCAGCCCGGGGGCAGATGGTGGTGGACGAGGCCCGGCAGCAGGTCGCGCAGCTGCAGGAAGAGGCGCTCGCCCGGGGCATCGGCGTCGGGATACATGTGGAAAGGCGTGCCGAGGCGATCGTGGAGGTCGAGGAGCAGGCGCACCTCGTCGTCGTGGAGCGTCGTGGCCGAGGGGATGGCGACGGCCTTGCGTCCCGAGGAGAGCATCGCCCAGCAGTCGGAGCACCCCTCCGTGATGTAGAGCGGTTCGCCAGGGCGAAGGCGCAGCAGCACGGGCTGGTTGTAGAGGCCGCATCGCGACCCTTGCGGAAATCGGAAGCGCGGCTGGGCCATGGGCTCGGACGAGGAGGCCGTTCTCGAACTCGTCCGATCGTCCGTCTGAGAGACCATTCCCGAGGTCGTTCGATTTTCCGTCTGAGCCTCCGCGGACGCGCTTTTCCTGTAGTCGAGGTTGCGGTTCTGCAGTCCCACGAGCCGCATGTGGGTGTCGTAGTAGGGCGTCTGCAGCCAATGGGTGCCGTGGCGGTCGGTCCACGAGGTGAGGCGGCACCAGGCGGCGACCCTTGGGTCCAGCCGTCGCTCCTGGAAGAGAAACTGGCGGGCGGGGTCGCTGAGCCACGGGTGCTCGAAGAAGCGGGCGTAGCGGGCCGCGTCAAAGGGTTTGTAAGCTTCCACCCTGGGCCGCGGGCGCGAGAGGGGCAGCGGGTCGATCCTCACGCCTCCGTCCAGCCATCGGCAGGCCTCGGGGAAGGACATCCCCAGCCGCCGCATCACGAGGTCGATGGGGCCGCCCCGCGCCCCGCAGGAGAAGCAACGGAAGGTGTTGCTGCGCGCGTGGAACGTCAGGCTCGGGCGGTGGTCGTCGTGGAAGGGACAGAGGCTCTTGTGGCGCACCACGTGGAGCCCCACCCGCTCCGCCACCTGCTCTATGGGCAGGTCGCGGAGCCGCTGGAGGATCAGTCGGTCGAGCATGGCTTGCGGCTTTTGCGTGAGGCGGGCATGCCCGTCAGATACTCCTCCGTCTTGGTGTAGAGCCCCGTCTGGGCCGAGTAGGCGACGAAGCGGCGATAGACCCACTTGCGTATCTGTGCTTTTGTGCCCTCTTTGTCCTTGCCGATCGATAAGCGGAGCGCCTCGAGCTGAGCCTCGTTGAACGAGTCGGGCAGGTCGTCGAGCAGATTCTTTGGCCCGCGTCGCGCTGCCTCGCTTGTACTGGTGTCCTGCCCGAGCAGGTCGGCGAAGACCTGCATCTTCGACCACAGGTCGTGATAGACGAGCCACTCCACCACGCGCCCGATCGTCGGAGCCCACTCCAGTCCGTTGAGTATCCAGAGCACGCATCCCGCTTTCCATGCCGAGACCAGCGAGCGCTTGGAGATATCCCACAGCACGTCGTCGTCCGTCAGGTCAGCCAGTTTCGCCATGTCGGCAGCCAGTTTGTCGATGAGGCGGTTGAGCTGCTGGATCTCGAAGCGGCCCTTGCAACTGTCGAGGCGGCGGAGGTAGGTGGCGAGCTTCTCGTAAAACTCCTCGGGATAGGTGCCCTGACGGGGTATGTGGCCGTCGCGACCTTGGCGAGGTTTGTAGGAGAAAACCATGCGGCCGAAGGTGCCGTTGAAGAGGTCTTTCTTGTAGAACATGCGGGCGGCGTAGGGCGTAGAGGAGATCGTCATGTTGACGCGCAGCACGGGATTGCCCGTCACGCCGTCTGCCGTGGCACGCAGCGCTCCCGAGCGCTGGCAGTCGTAGATGTTGCGCAGGGTCTGCGAGATCTGCTTGTGGCCGCCACACATGCGGTCAGCCATCTCCACCTCGGGCATGTTGATAAACATGGTGCGCGCGCCCAGCTTCTCACATCCCATGGCGTTTTGGACAAAAGCGGCATTCGTCATATCGGCTGGAGGATACCAAAACGAAATGTCGGGACGCACGGGCTTCTCCTTATTCGCAGACTTCGACTTTACCATCTTCTGCCACTCTACGAGCTTCTCCAGCTCGCCATCGTCGTGGACGCGGAAGTCGCCACACATGGCTTCCACCAGTCCGGACAGTTGGCCCTTGCCCGCTCCGCTGTCCGCCACAAGATTGGCCATCATGCCGCACAATTCCTTCAAAGTATGGTCGGGATAGATAAATTGGGCGCCGCTGACGTGCGCAGCGAGCGCAGGGATGATCATCGGCAAAAGCGGTTGGCGCATGTCTTTCGACACCTGCGAGAGCAAAAGCGCCAGACATTCCACTCCGCGACCGAGTTTGGGCATCGGCGGAGCCGTGTTGAGCGTGATATCGTAGTTCATATTGTCTTGTTTGAAATTTGTAACATCTTGATTCTAAGCCTTTTAGAGAAAAGCAGGATGAGAGCGTTCCAGTTGTTCCAGTTGTTCCAATTAAAATTCGAGATGGTCCAATTTTTCTTTTCTTATATATAACTACTTAATAATTAATTAGTTATATAGTATATATAGGGGTAACCGGAATTTTCAGACCCTCAAAAAAACTGGAACAACTGGAACAACTGGAACGCTCGCCCTTTTTTACTCCTCCTCGAAGTCCTCCTCCTCTCCAAGGCCTCTGCCCGCGGCGAAGCCCCTCATTTCTCCGAAGTCCTCCTCTCCAAGGCCTCTGTCCGTGGCGAAGAGCTCGCTGAGGTCGAAGCCTTCAACCTCCGCCAGGGCCATTGCCGCCTCGTGCTTGCCCGCTACCATCAGTAGCTCGCAGGTCGTATTGACGGCATAGTCGCCAAGTTTCCCGGCCCCGATGCCTTTCGTCCGTTTGAAGGTCGGATAGACCGTGCCGTCGGCTCTGCGCTTGACGTTGATCCATTGGCCCATGTAGATGCTTGGGTTGCGGCGCTCAGCTTTTCTCTGCTCCGTGTCATTCTCCACGAAGGTGAAGTGGTCCTCGCCGTCGCGCGTGATCATCCCGTCGAGATACTCGCCCAGCTCCATGGGCCCCTGCTCCTGCATGACCAGTTTCAGGTCCACGTCCAGCTCCGTGTTGGGGTAGAGGCCCGTCCACGCCCTTCCAGCGCCTGCGCTTTCCGTGCGCATGTTTTCCGTCCATGTGCTGTCCGAGCGTGTGCAGCCCGAGCAAGCGTTGCCTGCGCCATCCTGGCCCGTCCACGCCCTGCCCGTGCGGTGGCGGCAGGCCCGTGCGAATGGCGTCTGTCCGTGGAGGAATTCGTTGATGAGTTCGCCGATGAGGCGTGGATTGTTTGAGCCTGCGGTTCTGTCGTACTTGCGTCCTTCGAAGAAATCTTTCTTCTTCATAGCTTTAAAAATTTATGGCGATCCGACCCCTGCTTCGCCACAACCACAGAAGGCCAAGAGCAGCAAAGGACTGCCCTCAGCAATGGGGCTGAAGGGCTTGTTTTTGTTGTCAAAAAACATAGAAATGACAACAAAAAAATGACAACAAGCAAAATGGCAACAAAAAAAAGCCGAGAACCCTGTGTGTATGCGGATTCTCGGTAATGAAGAAAAAAAGAAAAAAATGAGAATTGACAACAAGCGTGACAACAATCTCAATCGTAATTGTGGCGGAGGTCTTTGGTCGAGTGCAAGTTTCCTCTCATTACCTCTTGCTCTGCAAGATAGATGCTATCTTCTTCCCCCTCTGTCTCGCTCTCGCGATTGTCGAGACGGGGCAATCTCTGCTTGTGGTCCAGAATACGCACAATCCAATCTATTCGTTTCTTCGCTTCTTCGTTCACCCTTTCTGGGTTGTTGCTAGGATTCTTTCCAAATTGATTCTTGACAATGGCTGAAACGGAGCAACCTTTTTTCGTTTCCATATAGGGTTGCTCCAAGAGACGCTTTATCAGCAAGGTCAATATGGCCAAGGACTTGCCCGTCCATTTGATGTTGCATTGCCTAGCCTTGCCGCTAAAGAGGTCGAGGAAGTCGTCTGCACTCTCCGGTTCCTCTATCCATCCCCATTCCTGCATAGCTATCATGGCGTATCGGAGGCGCTTTATTCTTGTCTCCTCGTTCGGACAGCAGTAGGGAAGCGTATATGGTATGGTTTCTTTCTTCTTCTTCGCTGGTGTCCGTTTCGGGTGCACAATGCCCTCTATCTCCTCTGTGAGGCTATCGGCAGAGAAGAAGTATTCTTTCATCCATTCGAGCATATCGCTGGAAAGCGAATTGACGTCATTCAATAGTATTTCAACTTTTTTGGCTTTACTTTGATCGTGGGAGAACCATTTCGTGTGTAGCGAGTCGAGGAGCGTTTTTTGCAATTTGGACCTGTAGTGTGAATGATTGACAGCTTGAAGTCCATAGATCACGGCATAAAACAACATGGCAACCTCGGATCCTGAGGTCGCTAAGTCTGTAAGTCCTTCTTCCTCCATGCGATAATCGGCCAAGGTGTCGGACCATAGGTCTGCGCACATCTCAGTCGTTAGGTCTCCCTCTGTCAGTAGTTTGTCCAATGTGGTGGCCGCATCTGCAAATAGCTCTTCTGCGGAAAGAATGATGGAGGGGTACTGAGATAGGAAAGCATCATGCGTCTTCCGGCACACCTTGTAATAGACATGGTCTCTGAACCGCTCCCTCAGCTTACTTCTTTGGCTTCCTCGGGATTTTTTCGCCAGCATTTTCTTGTGTCTTTTTCGTTTCTTCAAATACATAGTTCAGCCAACTCTTCATGTCGAAGGCAGGAGAGTTGTCCTTTGGAGGTAAGCGGTCTTTGAAAAAATTGAGGACTGCGTCGTTCATTTCATACTTCGCCACGATGTCCTCGTTGCACTTATAGTTGCCAAAATTCATGAATTTAACAGAGAGATCAAATCCGTTGTCACTACACATGGTAACGACTGTAGAGAGCTGCTTGAGTTTGTCACGATCGGGCTCATTTCCCATCTTCATCGTTGTCAGACCACTTACGGCGTCATATGCCTCCAAGACTTTAGTGAAGTTGTTCACCTGTTCCGTCAACTCGTTGGGGATGCGCGATGTCGGTTGGCGTTTCAGGTTGGGAAACTCGAAGGTGACGGTCTCGATGCGGTCTTCGTGGTCTATGATACGCTGGTCGATAAACTCTTCAAACTTGGTGGCAATCGTCTTTTCTTTGATGTTGACTTGTATTCCAAGGCTTTTGAGCAGTTCGCTGCGGTTGAAACAGTTTTGGAGACTGTTTTTGATTGTTTCCGTCCTTCCGTCCCAGTTCTTGCTTTTCTCTATCGCAACTTGGCATTTCCCGTCTCTATAGTCCACTATGACAAATGACATGGGGAAACTATTCTCATTTTTTTCCACGCATTCCCCCAGCTCGTTGCCTGTGCTCTCGGGCAAGTCGTAGAGGGTGATCTTCTCTGTTTTGTGTATGCGTATCAAGGCAATGCCATCATCGTTCCGCATCACACAGTTGGGTACATGCTCCTCGCAGCCCCGCTTTGTCCGATTGAGGCTCAGCTGGTTTCTCATCTTGCCTATGACTTTTCCCAAGTAGTGGTTTGGGTATTTTGCGACGGGCTTTTCGGAGTCTTCCAATTTGTCGAAGTCAAACGGTCGCTCTATCTCAAATTGGATATTGTGGATAATAAATTCCATGTCAATAAGGTATAAATAGTAATTAATGTCTGTCTTTCTGACGGAGAGGTTTATTGTGTTGGCCTCTTTCCTATCGGCCTGGTCTTCCTTTCGCGTTTGGTTATAGCCAAGCTCCTCAAATACAATTTGAGGAGCCTGCCTATATCTCATATCTCATACACCACGCTCTCGGGAAACAGTAGCGGCATACCCTTCTTCTTGATCTTGAAGGAGTAGGTGTCGCCATTGCCGCTTGGACGGCAAAGCAGGAGGTCAACCGTTATGATATTCTGTTCCAACAGTACATCAAACTGCCCGACATTTGGATTCTTCGTGTGCTCTATCTGCTTGTACCTGAAATATTCCTTGCCGTTGCTTCTCTCGTTTTCCACCTCGATCCAAAATGTTTCGTGGTGCTTGGTAAGCAGTCTTTGATGAAGTTTCATCAATCGCCACGCCGCCACGTCCTCCAGTTTCTTCATCTGCGCTTGGAGTTCGAGGCGCTCGTCTGGCTCGTTTACATTGAGGAGGAGAAACTGTGCGTTGGGAATGCCGCATTGCACGGTATTCTGATAGGTCTTCTTTCCTTCCTCTGTATAGTAGCCGTATTTCTCCACTATCTGGCGGCCCGACTTCAAGGAGCTAATGTCCCAGTCGGGAGTTTGGGTGAATAGGACATTTTTTCTGCTTCTCCGCTTGTCGCGATGGCTTTTTAGTTCGATGCCCTTGTAGTCAGGCGTCTTGTCGCTATTCATGCTGATGCCAAGAAACGATTCTATCGTGCGACCAATACCAGTATCTGCTGCCACTTCCGACTCGAACCATTGTCCCCTGACCGAGCGAAAGCGAGCGAGCAGCTCTTCCGAGACGACGTTTCCTTCTATATATATGGCTTTGATAATCTCTTGTAGAGGCGTAATGATGGGCGAGGCAAAACACTTCTCTATGTCAATCCGTGTGATATTGACCGAGCATAAGGCGTCTTCATACTTGAACAAAACATGTATATCGCTGGCCTTAGAAAAGGAGCCAAGGCCGTATATCCACATTCGGGGGTCTCCTTTCTTGGTGTTGGGACGGTAGAACGAGACCCGTGTCTCCTTCTTGGTCGTGTCGGTCAATATCACAGCCCGAGACACAACTTTGTGTTCCGTGCCCTGTTGTTGCTCGGAATAGTCGTGTATCCCGTTCTCCAAGAAGTAGGCCCGCATGGGGGTCGTGGAGTCCAAAATACCCTTTTTCAAACCTGTAGAAGTGACCTCTACTTGCGTGAATTTCACATTGTGATTCACCAAGAACTTGATGTTCTCTTGCTCAAACGAGTTGAAGGGACGCATATTTACCATACCACCTCCTATTTTATATGATTCAAAATCGTATCTGCTATAGCCCTTGCCATAAGTGGCGGTACGGCATTTCCGACAAGCGTGTATTGCGGGATCTCCTTCTGACGGTTGTTGCCGCCGGTCTGTCTTTTGCCTTGGAAGACAAAGGAGTCGTCAAAACTCTGCAAGCGTGCCATTTCGCGAACCGTCATGGGGCGATAGGCCGAATAGTGGATGAAGTCGTCGGGCATGGTGCAGACCGTGGGGCTTTGGCCAAGAGGATTGAGTACCACATAGTTTCTCTTCTGAGACTCCAGTCCTTTCTCTTTGAGTTCAGCCTTGGCCTCGTCATAGTCCTTGTGCTTAGCGATGATTTGCAACCGCTCGCGAACCGTTTCGTTTTGCTTGCTTGTTTGATGGTTGAACAACTCCATGTGCTGGTGGGCTCCATTGACGTTCAGATCTTTCAAGGACAACACATAGAAAGGTTCTTCGTCGAAGGTAAACCGATGGCCTAGTCTTCCTTCCTTTGACCATTCGGAGAACAGGTGCCCGTTTTCTTCGGGCTCGCCCTGCACGCCTCTGAGGCGTTTGGACGGCTCGTATTCCTTGATGAGGGTTGGCGTGGTATATTTTGTAGCTACCTCGCCGTTGCCTACCATGTTCAAGTCCCAAAGGGCTTCATAGACCTTGACCTTGTCTTCGTCCTTGACGGTTGCAGGGATTTCTGTGATGAGGTCTTGGTCATTACGGCAACCGATAAACACGACTCGCTCTCTATTCTGTGGCACCCCGTAGTTGGAGGAAAGCAGGACGAGTGGCTCTCCGATATTGTAAAGGCGTATTCCTTTCAGCAGGTTTTCGAGGAAACCCAATCTTTTTGGGTCATCTGACAGGCGCTCGCGAACAAAGTCAATACACTCGTCAAAAGTCGAAGTCAATATTTCGAGCGACGTCTTCAGCGCCTGCGCGTCTTCCTCGCAGCCACTACCCATTTGGACTACGGCATCAACCGCAGTCAATATATTGTCAATATTGTGAAGTGATATATTAGAATGAAAGTAAATACCAATCAAGTGTAGTGTAAGTGGCTGTATATCAGTATGTAATGGTGGCTTTGTTATTCAGCTGTTGTTTCTCGTCTCTGCACTTGATTGTTCTTTGTTTGTGCGTATTTTGTTTCTTGTTTGTTTCTCGTTTTCGGGGATTTTTAGTACCTTTGCAACACAAAATCAATAAGGAGAAACGGCTATGGCAAGAAACAAGAAAACATCAAAGCTTAAAGAGCCAATCCGTCTTAGGATGAAAGACCTGAGCAACGGAAATAAGAGCCTGTATCTGGACATATACAGAGACGGCAAACGTTCGTATGAGTACTTGAAGATGTACATCATTCCTGAAACGGACGATGAAGCACGCAAGCGGAACCAAGCTACGCTGATTGCCGCCAATGCCATCAAGTCGCAACGCATCATTGCTATGACGAATGGTGAAGCTGGAATTAAGAAAGCTGACGACAAGCCAAAAGTGCTTCTTGCAGATTGGTTGCAGACATACAAGGAAAGACAGAAAAAGCGTGGACGAAAGGACGAAGCGCAAATAAACACATCCATCCGTATTCTCACAGAAATGGGATGCGAGAATATGACAATGGATGATGTGGATAAGAAATTCTGTCAGGACTTCATTGATTACTTGCGTGACGGATATAAAACCAGAAAAGGTGAAAAGATCTGCACCAACACAGCATGTAACTATTACCGAGGAATGAATGGTGCGCTTAATGCTGCTGTAAGAGAAGAGTTGCTAAAGATAAATCCATTTACAAGACTTGGCAGCTCGGACAAACTGAAAGTTCCTGAAAGCAAACGTGAATACATGACCATCGATGAAGTAAAGAAACTGATAGCAACACCTATGGAGAACGAAAACATAAAGGATGCGTATTTGTTTTCTTGTTTCTGCGGACTGCGTTTCAGTGACATAAAAGGATTGAAATGGGAAAATATTTTCTGTGATAGCGGACAATACCGCCTACAAGTCGTAATGCAGAAGACCAAAGCTCCTATATATCTTCCGTTGTCATCAGAAGCATTGAAATGGTTACCTGTTCGTAATGGCAAAGGTGCGGACGAAAAAGTATTCTCGTTACCAAGTAACAATATGGTTAACCTTTTGATAAAGCCGTGGGCGGAGGCAGCTGGTATAACCAAGCATTTCACTTTTCACACCGCCAGACACACGTTCGCTACGATGATGCTGACGCTTGGTGCGGATTTGTACACAACGTCCAAGTTGTTAGGGCATGTAGACGTGAGAATGACGCAGGTATACGCCAAAATCGTTAACAAGAAGAAGGACGAGGCTGTTAATTTAGTTAACGGTCTATTCGATTAGGTAACTATGAGACACGACATAATACGAAATTTTACAATCAAACGCAAGACTCTGGCTACATCAGTGGTCAGAGTTTTTTGCGTTATTACATCACATCATAATTAATTGAACAATGACCACAAAATTTGGCGGTCATCTCTCTTTTTGAGAAATGGCAAACAGTACACAGACATTTCGTGAACGACAAGGACGAATTGCACGGATTATGGATTATTCTTCTGGCAGCAAGATTTGGCTATCGGAATGAAGTAACAAATGGCGTAAAGACACACCAACGCTTTGTAGAGGACTTTGCTTGCAGCCACAAGCATGTGAACTGCAACAAGGTGGGTTGCAAGAATGTGCACAGGAGAAATCACAACATTGTCAAGCGCATTCTAATGGAACGCCATGACCTTGCACAACATCTATTCAACAGTGACGCATTCACATTGGAGGACTGCATAAAAATGAAAAACGTCTTTGATACGACGGATGCCCCTCCACCAAACATCATGTCTCATGAGGACGTTTCAGAAACGAAGCGTCCGCTATCTTTCGATTGTCACCTGACCAAAGAACAGATGGTTCGCATTGCCCACTGCGCAAATACGAATCATCTGTTTTGTGTATCAGAGGTATCGATTGACGACATGCAATCCCTGTTGGAATGTAAAAGCAATTTCAGCCTTAAAGTAGAGAACGCCCGTAATGTAGCTGTGCTATTCAATGCCCTATTGGAGGGTAACCTCATTGGCTGGAACTGGAAGAAAGCAATGGAGAACGGTGGACATCTGCTGTCAAGGAAAACCGGGAAGCCAATAAGTGCAACAACCCTGTCGAGTGCGCTATCTGACATAAAAAGAAAACCTACGCCAACAAGTAAGCGCATAGAGGATGAGATAAGGATAATAACAACGCTACGCCCCTCAATATAATAAGGTGTAAGTATGTATGGGGCTTTCTGTGACAAAGAAAAGGGTGTCCGTAGTTGCCTATACGTATCAATTTATGAGAACAATCATAGCCAAACAGATGAAAAACGGCAGTAACGTATAGTAAGTGAAAGGAAGACCATGACAGGTACCATTACAATTGGCACTTGTCATGGTCTTTTTCTTTCATCGTCCTCTTAGCCACTATACCTTTGCACCCCGAAAGCATGCAGCTAACGGAAGGACGCTTCCACATTTACGAACAAACAAAATAAGAGCACAACGATGTTGAACAACCGAACAACTTTTATGGAACGACTCAATGACAGAGTGACCGCCATAGAAACATTGCTCCAAAAGTTGGAGCCTATAGAGGGACTATTGGAACGTCTGACACTATTAGAGGAGAACATCTACACAACCAAGAACGTATTGACCTTTATGGAGGCGTGTGTTTATCTCGGCATTTCGGAAAGTCTGCTGTATAAACTGACATCAAGTAAGGAAATACCGCACTACAAGCCACGAGGCAAGATGCTGTACTTTGACAAGACGGAACTGGATGCCTGGCTCAAACAGAACAACGTGCCTACATTGGGAAATATCATTGGTGATGAAGGCTGTGGCATGGGACGTGAAGAAGCCAATGCAGCATCAGAAGAAGAACAGAAAAAGAACAAGCGTGTGCCTTATTTTGCGAGGGTACGCTACTCCAAACGAAACAAGCAGTAAAGAGAACAGCTACATGATAATCAACGAAGAGCTACAGAATGTGCGTCTGTCACAGATTTTGAAGGACGCACTGATAAAGGCGACCGACACCTACAGTACGCCACCGCAGATAATATGGATAGACAACTCAACAATAGCGACTTTGGGTAATTTCAGTGCTTCGACTGGTAAGGCAAAAGCGAAGAAGACATTTAATGTGTCCGCATTGGTGGCTGCATCATTGGCAAATGGTCAGGTATTGAACTACCATGCAAGTCTGCCTGAAGGTAAACGACGTATCCTCTATGTCGATACGGAGCAGAGCCGCTATCATTGCCACAATGTGTTGGAGCGCATATTGAAGTTGGCAGGACTGCCAACCGCAACGGACAATGAAAACCTTGACTTCATCTGCCTGAGGGAGTATACCCCTGCCGTAAGGATTGAAGTCATAGACTATGCGTTGAGCCACAACGAAGGGTATGGACTGGTAATCATTGATGGTATCAGAGACTTGCTGCTTGATATCAACAATGCAGCAGAATCGGTAGAAGTAATCAACAAGATGATGGAATGGTCATCCAAGTACAACATCCATATTCATTGCGTTCTCCATTTGAACAAGGGGGACAATAATGTGCGTGGACATATCGGAACTGAAATGAACAACAAAGCGGAGACAGTGCTTGTTATCAGCAAGAATACCAACAATCCAAACCTCAGTGAGGTAAAGGCACTGCACATTAGAGAAAAAGAGTTCAAGCCGTTTGCGTTCACTGTAAACGAACAGGGATTGCCAGAACTGGCAACCGATTATGATAGTTCTGAGGACGAACATGGCAAAAGCGCACCGCTTAAATATACCGACCTGACCATAGAACAACATGAAGAGGCTTTGACGTCTGCCTTTGCAGGTAAGCCTATCAAGGGCTTTGAGAAAACCATTCAGGCAATGATACCTGCATACGAGGCTATAGGGTTCAAGCGAGGTCGAAGCGTGATGGTGAAAGTGTTGCAGTACTTAATGAACGACTTGAAGTTGGTGAAGCGATACGACAAGATGTTCTATTATGGAGAAGTTCCGACAAATGTGCAACTGTTTGAGGAGGACGAATAAAACACTTTAGCAAACACTTTACTTTACGGGTGTGCCTATAGAGAATGAAGTAAATGAAGTGTTTTTGAAGTCCCTAAAAGACCATATGTGATAAGACGAAATGGGCTTAAAAATACTTCGGAATATGGTTTACTTTATGGGTGTGCCTATAGAGGATAAAGCAAATAAAGTGAATTTGGAATATGAAGTTCATAAACTGGGATTACAGAAAAATCTATCTGAAAACACTTCAGAATTTCGTTTACTTTATGGGCATGCCTATAGTAAGTGAAGCAAACAAAGTGATTGACAAGTAGTAAATATGGAATAAACAGCAGAAAAAGTAATGGATATTTCAGAAGCAAAGAAAATAAGCATAGTGGATTATCTTGAAAAAAAAGGATATACCCATGTCAAAATGCGAAGAGGGCAATATTGGTACCGCTCACCATTGCGTGAAGAGAAAACGCCATCGTTTGTAGTGAATAACAATCTCCATGAATGGTATGACTTTGGAATTGCTGAAGGCGGTGATTTGATAGAGCTGGGCAAACGTATGTATAACACCAATGACATACATACCGTTCTGACTATGATAGAACGTGATAGCAATGGTCTGGCAAAAGAGAAAAAGACAGAGGTGCGTCCATCGTATACAAGCGTAGAAGATGATATGATTGATTTGAGAGTGATGCCACTAAGGAACTATGCCCTAACATCCTATCTCCAATCAAGAGGTATTGATATTGGAATCGCCACAACTTTCTGCAAGGAGATTCACTATACATTGAGAAATAAGAAATATTTTGCTATCGCATTTCCAAATAAGTCTGGTGGTTTTGAGGTACGCAATCCCTATTACAAGGGATGCATCAAGAACAAGGATGTTTCTGTCTTTTATCATACCAACGGAATGACTCTGGAACATATATGTGTGTTTGAAGGCTTTGTGGATTTTCTGTCGTATATGACATTGCGCAAGCAAGGCAATATGGAAATCTGTGTAGATAGCATAGTTGATGTGTTAGTGATGAACTCTGTTGCCAACCTGAGAAAGTCCATGGATTATCTGGACCCATACAAAGAAATCCACTGTTATCTCGACAACGACATTGCTGGGCAAAAAACAGTGGAGACATTTGTCGGACTGTTCGGGGAAAAGGTAAATGATGAGTCGGCAAGGTATCGTGAGTATAAGGATCTGAATGACTTACTGCGAAGGAAAAAGCGGTAGGAATGTTTGGAAGTTTGTTCAATGAAGGGTCTTTGTTCAATGGGATTGAACATTGAGCCCTCATTGAACATTGTTTACAGATAAAAAGTCATTATGAATAAAGTAATAAAGCGACAAACTCTTGCGTTTTCAAAAGAAAACCAGTATATTTGCAAAAATATTACATATTCAAAGGTTATCTTTATGATTGTACAGTTTTCAGTAGGCAATTATTTATCATTCAAGGAACTATCTACCCTCTCTTTGGTGACCACTAATTTGAAGGAGACAGCGATACCAGAAACAGACTCTATGACGGAAATGGGTGACGCTATCCCTGCAGTACTTCATGGAGCCGCCATTTATGGTGCCAATGCGTCAGGTAAATCCAATTTTGCAAAAGCTTTCTCAACATTCAAATGGCTTGTTATAAACTCCATGAAGGAGCTACAAGCTGGCGAGACCTTGAATGTAGAGAGTTTTATGCTCAATGCAGCGACTGCCAAAGAGCCGTCAGTGTTTGAAATAGTGTTTTGCAATACGGCGTATATCTTCCGATATGGCTTTGAGGTTGACAGCAACAAGGTGCATAAGGAGTGGCTGTATCGTAGAAACAACAAGAAGCGTGCAAAAGAAGTGGAGTTATTGTATCGTGAGGAAGATACTTACAATGTTCATCCTTCGTGTGCAATAGCGAAAAACCTTATCGCCAATAAGATGGTGCGCGACAATGCACTGCTTGTTTCTGTTGCGGCACAATTCAATGATGAGACTGCTGTCAGCATCGTGAACTGGCTGAACGACACGTCAATCATCACCAGTCATGATGATGAAGTGATGTGGAAACGAGCAGCTGTCAAGTTGGATGACCCCAAGATACGGAAGCGCATAGTCGATTTCTCACGATTTGCCGATTTGGGTATAGAGGATATATATAAGGTGAATGACGAAGTAGTCAGTAGTCACGTGCAATATGATGATGATGGAAGAGAGACGCAGACCGTTTCGTTTCCGTTTGAAAGCAACGAATCAGAGGGAACGGTAAAGTATTTTCAGTTAGCCTATCCCATCATAGATGCCTTGGACAGTGGCAAACGCCTGGTGATTGACGAGATAGACAGCAAGATGCATCCCAAGTTGACAAGTAAAATCATTGAGTTGTTCAATTCGAAAGCAACCAATCCGCATCATGCCCAGCTGATATTCACCATCCACGACACAAATATCCTGAGTGCCAAAATATTGCGGAGAGACCAAGTATGGTTTACACAGAAAGACACATACGGTGCTACCAAACTGTATTCTCTTGCAGCCTACAAAGTAAGAAACAATGCGTCTTTTGAGAAAGAATATCTTGAAGGCAAGTATGGAGGAACGCCCATTATAGGTGATTTTTCCAAGTTATTTGTAAATGAGGAGGATTGACAATGGCACTCTCATCGAATATGTATCAATAAAAACCATGGTTAAAAGTACTCCACTTAGAAATAGCTATGCTTGTACAATATATGTAAGGGTAAAAGTATTTGTAAGTCAATTGTTTCTCGATGTTTTTTCGTAATTTTGTATTCAAAAATATAGTACATGACAGAGACTAAGATGCAGGCGACAACATTCGCCAATCAAATAAGCATTTTAGAGAGCCGTGGCGTGATTGTAAATGATCATGACAAGGCAGAGGAAATATTGTCTGACATTGGTTATTATAGGCTGGGCTTTTATTTTTTCCCTTTTGAAAAGACGTATCCATTTTTAGATAACCGTAGAAAGCATGAGGTAATAGAGAATACAAAATTTGAAGACGCAGTCGCACTTTATTATTATGATTTTGACTTGCGTAACATTATAAATAAGTATCTTTCAAGAATAGAAGTAGCAATTCGTACAACAATGATATATGAGTTGTCGAATAAATACAGTTCAAATCCAATATGGTTCGTAGACCCTTCTATTGTATCGCAGTCATTTATCCGAGATTTTCCAAAAGAAGTTTATAAGAAAATATCCAAAAAGGATGTCATCAAACGTCATAAAAAGAAACATCCACGCGACAAGTATGCTCCAGCGTGGAAAACTATGGAATTTATGGTATTTGGTAATTTAACGACATTGTATGACAATTTATTGAATATTGATGACCAAAGATTAATATGCAAACACTTTAACATCAACAAGGTGTCTGTATTTTTTAATTATATTGAGGCGATACGCAACCTTAGAAATGCGTGTGCCCATGGAAATGTTCTTTACGACATAAAATTAGAAACATCTGTAAGAAAAGGACCTGCGGGCCGCTTTAATGAAACACAATGCAATAGATTGTATAGCGTACTTCATGTCGTACGTTATATACTAAACACAATATCTCCAAATCGTTTATACGATATGGAGAAGGAACTAAAGGATGCGACTCTAAAATTATACGGAAAATGTCCTGCAATCCGTTCCTTAATAGAACAGAGAACAGGTATTTTGGGGTAATACATGTTAATATGCAGACCGCCATATTCTAAATAAGCAGAATAAAGAACCAACGATAAAAGAAAACGGCAAAAATGTTTGTCGGTTTCAAAGCAAATGAGTACCTTTGCACCATGAAAGAAGTGTGTACGAATGCACCTTTCGCTTCGATATGCACTATAAAAAGACAAAACGGGTTTCATCACTATTCGATGGAATCCGTCTTTTTTTATTTATATCCGTATCGTCTATCCTTTTTCTTATTGAAAAAGCACATTATAAGACATCTATAACAGACATGGACGATGTCATTATTCAAATAAGGCATTGTCACACTGTCATACGTTTTCAAGTATGAAAATCAAGTTTGATTTTATTTTTATCTACAATTGATGTTAAGAAACAGTCCTCGATGGGGCTGTTTTTCTTTTATCCCAATCTTTCGGAGTTTCTTTGCAATCGTTTTCGGAAAGGCGCACAACCAAACGGCATGGACAAAAGAGATATTTTATCTGTGGGCATGTGCTGCCTTTCCCAACCATGCAAGCCGATTAATCATATATGAGAATTGCTTGCAGGATAGTCAAAGAAAACGAAAAGAGACAATAGAAACAACAATGTATAATCAAACTTAAAAGAAATGAGTTCATACTTGATATTCGTACTTGTATTGACAGCGGTATATATCATCTACTACGCTGTTATAGTCACCAAAGACCTCTATGGCAAGAAGGATGATGCCAAGACAACGGAGGAAGTATTTGACGTTAGCAATATGGCTGATGCAGAGGAAAGCATCACCGTAGAAGAAAACAACGGAGGATTCAGTATCGGTGGAAACAGCTATGACACACAGGTGGATGCGGTGGCAGACTATGGTGTGGGAGAAGCTGTGAATAAGCTGAATGGCTACAATGATAACATTGCCGAAGCAGGACAAGAAGAATCCGACAGAGTGAATGGAGGCTATGTCGGCAATGAAGCCAATGCTTCATCTGGAGAATCTGGTGATACAGACAAAGAGAGTGCTTTTGAGAAATTGAAAGCTAAGATGGAGGAACAGTTGGAAGAAACGGAAACGTATCTGTCCAACCCACTGACCGACAAAGAACTATACACGGCAATGACTATGCGAGACCCGAAGCTAAAATGGCAAATGGTGAAGAATGAACTATGAAAATGAAACGATTTCATTGGGCTTTGTCCGCATTGGTGTTGGGCATCCCCATTCGAGCAAGTGCCAAGTGTGGCTGTGTGAACTATAGTTGGGGAGCGGACGCACTGGCAAGCATGCACGACTACGTGGTGACAATGATGCTGTATGTGCTCTATCTGCTCTATGCCATAGCAGCCATAGTAGCGGTCATATCAGCATTGCAGATATATATCAAGATAAACGCAGGAGAAGACGGAGTGACGAAATCCATTATGATGTTAGTAGGCGCATGTCTGTTCATCATTGGAGCTTCTATCGTGTTTCCAGCATTCTTCGGGTATCAGATATGGTAGGTGTTAGATTTAGGATAACGGTATCAGACAGGTAAATAGATTTTAGGATAACAACAGACTCAACTGCAGACGAGTATATAAAAAGTAACGATTAACAAACAAAAGGAAACAGAATGTTTAACAAGACAAAGAATTATTTGAAGAAGAAGGCAAAGAATGTGATGTCTTCTGGACGTTTAAAGGCAATGGCACTTATGCTCTTGGTGGGTTGTGGTGCAGCAATGGCGCAGAACTCGGCAGGTGACTACACAGCCGGCACGACAGCGTTGACGCAGGTAACAGAGGAAATCGCCAAGTATGTGCCCATTGTGGTGAAATTGTGCTATGCCATCGCAGGTGTAGTAGCTGTAGTGGGTGCTATCTCGGTGTACATCAGCATGAACAACGAGGAGCAGGATGTCAAGAAGAAGATTATGATGGTCGTCGGCGCATGTATCTTCCTGATTGCAGCAGCCCAGGCATTGCCTCTGTTCTTCGGTATCGGATAATGACACATAATCCGAGCAACAGCAAGAAGTGAGATTGTCAAAAAGAGAGTGATAACGCAAAGAAACTATTGTTATGGACGCAGATAAAGAAGAACGCTATGCGGACTTCCCCGTGTTCAAGGGATTGCAAAAACCGCTTGAATTCATGGGATTCCAAGGACGCTATATCTATTGGGCGGCAGGTACGGCAGGTGGAGCCATTGTAGGTTTCATCATCGCTTACTGTTTGTTGGGATTCGTTGTAGGGCTCGTGGTGCTTGTATTTGCCATTTCCACAGGTGCTGCCCTCATTTTCCTCAAACAGCGGAAGGGACTGCATACCAAAAAGAGCGACCAAGGAGTGTATATCTACGCCCATAGCAAGAGCTTCTGATAAGGAAATCAAAAGAAGAACCATCATGAGAGTTGTTGGGTTGATTGCATGTTGAACGAGGTAGGTTCGCTCCGACGGAAGAAAGAGTGAGCCTACCTTTATTTGATTAAAAATGAAACAGTTGATTATAGGTTACAGAAATGGGGCAAACGACATGTATTCTGTCATTATCCCCCAAAGATTCAGAGTATACATATGCGTAGCCGATAGTCCATCTTTGGAAATATCGATTGCGGATAATGAAGACAATGAACTGGTAAGTACATTTCTTCCAGTTTCCCAAGAGGACTATCCAATTTTACAAGAATTGAGCTATGAAGATTGGGAGACGCATTTCGATGAGGATTTTACAGACTATATCGTAAGTGACATTTGCAATTATCTGCATACAGGCAGATATTACGATGATGAGGACACGATGTATCGAGCATATTTTGACTTTGACTATTACGAGAAGCATTGGACAGATTATCTGAAATGGGTTATAGACAGACACAGAGAAGAATGTGCAAGAGATAATAATGATCAGTAAACAACAATCAGTAATACCAATAATCAGAAATGATACTATACGTCATCTTGTTTTTCATTGCACTATGTATCGGCATGGCAACATCCGTATATGCCTTCGGTACTGGAGGCAAACGAAAAAAGATATTCGAGGACATCTACTTCTCGGTGGAGGAAGTGGACGGCATCGGTGTGGTGTATACCAAGAACGGTGACTACTCAGCCATACTGCACATGGAAAATCCAGTGCAGAAATACTCCGCCAACATTGACAGCTACTATGAGTTCACCCAACTCTTCACCGCTATCTGTCAGACCTTGGGCGAAGGCTATGCCATCCACAAGCAAGACGTTTTTACACGCAAACAGTTTAAGGACGAGAGTACTGACAAGCATGAGTTCTTGTCGGAAGCCTACTTCCGCTATTACGAAGGACGTGAATACACAGACAGCAGTACCTATCTGACCATCACCCAAGAAAACAAAAAGAGCAGTCTGTTCTCTTTTGACCATAAGAAGTGGCGCGACTTCATGGTAAAGGTTCGCAAGGTACATGACCAGTTGAAAGATTCAGGAGTGAAGGCATCCTTCCTCGGCAAGCAAGAGACACAGGAATATGTTGACCGTTTCTTTGCCATGAACTTTCGGGACAAGACCGTAAGTATGACAGGCTTCAAGGTGGATGAAGAGACCATCGGCATGGGCGACAGACGTTGTAAAGTGTACAGTCTGGTAGATGTAGACTGCGCCAATCTGCCCAGTGTCATCCGTCCATATACCAATATGGAAGTAAACAACACCAGTATGCCAGTAGACCTACTATCGGTAGTAGACAACATACCAGGAGTGCAGTCGGTGGTGTACAACCAAATCATCTTCATGCCCAACCCAAAGAAAGAGTTGGCAGTATTGGACAAGAAGAAAAACCGCCATGCCTCGATGCCCAACCCAAGCAATCTGATTGCAGTGGAAGACATCAAGCGAGTGCAGGACGTGATAGCGAGAGAAAACAAACAACTCGTCTATACACATTATAATATTATAGTAACTGTGGCACCCAATGTAGATATTCAAAAGTGTACGAACCATATAGAAAACGCATTCGGGCGCATGGGCATCCACATATCCAAGCGAGCATACAACCAACTGGAACTGTTCGTCAACTCATTCCCTGGCAACTGCTTCGGAATGAGCGAAGACTACGACCGTTTCCTCACCCTATCGGATGCAGCCGTCAGTATGATGTACAAGGAGAAGATAGTACATAGCGAGGAAACTCCTTTCAAGGTGTACTATACCGACCGACAGGGAGTGCCTGTAGCCATCGACATATCGGGAAAGGAAGGCAAGAACAAGTTGACAGACAACAGCAATTTCTTTGTGCTCGGACCTTCAGGCAGTGGCAAGAGTTTTTACGTCAATTCCATGGTACGCCAAGCCCATGAGCAGAATACCGACATCGTGTTGGTTGACACAGGTAATTCGTATGAAGGACTGTGTGAATACTTCAACGGCAAGTATATCTCGTATACCGAAGAGCATCCCATCACGATGAATCCTTTCCAAATCAAGAGAGAAGAATGGAATATCGAGAAATTGGGATTCTTGAAAAACCTTGTCATGCTGATTTGGAAAGGCAGTCAAGGTACGGTAACAAAGACAGAAGACAAACTCATTGAGCAAGTCATCAACGAGTATTACGAGGCACACTTTGGAAAAGACAGTATTGGTCGTTTGTGTTTCAACAGCTTCTATGAATTCAGTACAAGGCGCATCCCAGAAATCTGTGATGAGAACGGACTGCGAGGAATCGACTTGGCATCCTACAACTATCTGTTGAAAGAGTTCTACAAAGGAGGCAGTCACGAGTTGACACTCAACGAGAACATGGACAGCAGTCTGTTCGATGAGACCTTCATAGTGTTTGAAATCGACAGTATCAAGGGTGCGCCCGTCAAGGCTGCATAAATAACTATTCCATTAGCAAGGAATT